>Ga0114932_10000612_pt1 | contig 42119 bp, 42 predicted proteins | sample 2SBtaG_2_FD_87286 | JGI IMG/M metagenome (GOLD analysis project Ga0114932, IMG submission 87286) | Deep subsurface microbial communities from Kolumbo volcano to uncover new lineages of life (NeLLi) - 2SBTROV12_ACTIVE470 metaG | ecosystem: Environmental > Aquatic > Marine > Volcanic ...
CGGTGACCCCGATCGCCCCGGCTACCCGACCCTCGTCAGTCAAGGCCGGGCCGCCTTCGACGCCTGGAACCCGGTGGTGCCCGGCGCACCGCTGCACCGCACCCTGCCCTGGGGGTCCGACGTCGTGTTGATCCTGCTCGACGGCCGGTCCTTTCGCAGCCCGAACCCCGAGCCCGACGGTCCCCAGAAGACGTTGCTGGGGCCCGAGCAGCTCGCCTGGTTGATCGAGACCCTGACCGCCAGCACGGCCACGTGGAAGATCGTGAGCAGCGACGTGCCGCTGAGCGTGCCGACCGGCTCCGCGCCCTGGACCGTCGGTCGGGACGCCTTCGCCGCCGGCACCGGCGACGCCCGTACCCCGCCGGGCACCGAGGACCGCTCCGCCGAGACGGGCTTCCAGCGCGAGCTCGACGCACTCTGGGCAGCCATCGCGGAAGTGCCCGGAGTGGTCTTCACCACCACCGATGTCCACCACGCCCGGATCCTGTCCTACCCACAGGCCGGCGGAGGAGAGGTCCTCGAAGTCATCAGCGGGCCGCTGAGGGCGGTGCCGGCAGCGCCGTGGCCCCTGGACCCGACCCTGGCTCCCCTGGTGCTCTATGAAGAAGGCCGGCTGGAGAACTTCGCGGTGATCCAGATCGACGGTGCGCGGCTGCGGGTGGAGATCCGGGGGGCAGACGGGGTGACCCGCCCCGGCAGTGTGGTCACCCGAGAGGCCTTGCCCCCCTGAGTGAGACACGTTCTAGTTGCACCATGGACACCCACGACCTCGTGCTCTACGAGACCCGGGGCCCAGCGGCCTGGGTCACCATGAACCGCCCGCGCGTGGGCAATGCCCAGAACATCCGGATGACCCGGGCCCTCGACGCGGCCTTCAAGCGGGCCGTCGACGACGACGGGGTCCACTGCATCGTGCTCCAGGGCGCGGGCAAGCACTTCAGCGGGGGCCACGACATCGGCACCCCCCAGAGGGACATCGACAAGCCCTTCGAGAAGATGGCCACGCCCTGGTACGACCACGCCGATCGCCCCGGCGCCGAAGGCCCCTATGTGCGCGAGGCCGATGCCTACCTGGGCATGTGCAGGCGCTGGCGCTCACTCCCCAAGCCCACCATCGCTGCTGTGCACGGCGCCTGCATCGCCGGGGGTCTCATGCTCGCCTGGTGCTGCGATCTCATCGTCGCAAGCGACGACGCCTTTTTTGCCGACCCGGTCGTCAAGATGGGCATCCCAGGCGTCGAGTTCTTCGCCCACCCCTTCGTGATGCGGCCGCGACAGGCCAAGGAGTTCCTGTTCCTGGGCGAGCGGATGCCGGCCAGCGAAGCCCACCGCATCGGCATGATCAACCGGGTGGTGCCCCGAGACGCCCTGTCGGACACCGTCCAGGCCATCGCACAGCGGCTGGGGGAGCGGCCTCGCTTCGCCCTGGCCCTGGCCAAGCAGGCCATCAACCAGGCCGAGGACCGCATGGGACTGCGGGACGTCATGGACGCCACCTATGGTCTCCACCACCTGGCCCACGCTCACAACGCGCTCACCACCGGCGACGGGATCGCGAACATGGACGCACGAAAGATGAAGGAGAGAGAGGAGACGCCGTCCTGACATCGGTGTCGCACTTCTGGACACCACACACACGCTGGACCCGCGGCGTCTATGTCGGGGGGTGGTTCCCCACCGCAGCCGAGAGCCGGGCGGTGTTCGTCCACCAGAGCGAGAGCGCCGCATCGTTCGGGGTCTACACGGGCATGCACCACTACCGGGACGGCCAGCGCCTGGACATCGCCGTGGATGCCAGCTTCGGCTTGGGTGAAGGGCCCATCAGCATCTTGCAGGTCGGCGGGACCCAGCTCTCGGTCCACGCCTTCCTGGGGCTCCGGGACGAGCTGCCGCTGGTGGCCGGCGTGATCCTGACCCCCTGGGTCTCCCAAGTCCAGCTCGGGGCCCGCTACCGCTTTCGCGATCAGCTGGACGCGGGCCTGGGCCTGAACGTGCCCGTGCTCGGTGTCATGGGGCCCCAGCCTGACCCGGGGAATACGTGGCTCCTTCAGCCGATGTTCGATCTGAGGGTGACCCAGTGAAGGACCACGCTTGCGGTCGATACTAGAACACGTTCTAGTAGCGCGGTGGACCTGACCTACACCCCGGCCGAGCAGGCCTTTCGCGACGAGTGCCGCAGCTGGCTGCGCAGCCACGTGCCGTCGACCCCTCTCCCTTCCGTCGACACCCAGCACGGCTTCGCGGCCCACGTGGCGTGGGAACAGCAGCTCTTCGCCGGGGGCTGGTCGGTGGTCTCCTGGCCCCGGCGCTACGGTGGACGGGAGGCGTCTCTGATCGAGTGGCTGATCTTCGAAGAGGAGTACTGGGCCTCTGGCGCCCCGCGCCGCGTGACCCAGAACGGCATCTTCCTGCTCGCCCCGTCCCTGTTCTCGTTCGGAACCGAGGAGCAGAAGGAACGCCTCCTGCGCCCGATGGCCGCCGCCGAGGTGCTGTGGGGTCAGGGCTGGTCCGAGCCCAATTCCGGGTCGGATCTGGCATCGCTCCGCAGCACGGCCCATCGGGTCGAGGGCGGCTGGCGTCTGAGCGGCCAGAAGACCTGGTGCACCCGAGCCGCATTCTGTGATGGGCTCTATGGGCTGTTCCGCACGGACCCCGATGCCGATCGGCCCCACCGGGGACTCACCTACTTCATGGTCGACCTGAAGGCCCCGGGCGTGACCGTGCGCCCGGTGGCCAAGCTGGACGGCGACCCGGGCTTCGCCGAGGTCTTCCTGGACGACGCCTTCGTGCCCGACCGAGACGTGCTGGGCGACGTCAACGGCGGCTGGAGAGTCGCCATGTCCACGACCAGCAGCGAGCGCGGCCTGACCCTGCGCAGCCCAGGGCGCTTTCTCGCGACGGCCGAGCGCCTGGTGGCGCTGTGGCACGAGCGCGGCGACCCGGCGGACACGGCCATGCGGGATCGGGTCCTGCAGATCCGCCTGGACGCCCAGGCCTACCGCCTCCACACCTACCGCACGGTCGCGCGGATGCAGGCGGGCACGTCGGTGGGCAGCGAGTCCAGCCTGGCCAAGCTCTTCTGGTCCGAGCTCGACGTCGCGGCCCACCAGGTCGCCCTGGACCTGTTGGGCCCGGATGCCGAACGCACCGACGCGCCCTGGAGCAAGTGGCTCAAGGGCTGGCAATTCGCGCTGGCCGGCCCCATCTACGCCGGCACCAACGAGATCCAGCGAAATGTGGTGGCCGAGCGCGTGCTGGGGCTGCCCCGCAAGTAGCATCGGCCGCTGTGAACTGGGACTGTCACAACTGCACCCTCTGCTGCCGGCTCTTCGCCCTGGGGCCGGTGGCGCCGGAGATCGTCGCAGGGCTGCAGGCCAGAGGCATCGAACAGGACTGGGCGCCTGCGGCTGACGGCTGGGTGGACGAGACACCACAGGGCCTGTTCCTGACCCACCGAGACGACAGCTGCGTGTTCCTGCGAGACGATGGGCTCTGTGCCGTGCATGCGCTCTACGGACCCGAAGCCAAGCCCGCATTCTGTCGCACTTTTCCGTTCACGGTGGTCGAACAGGCCGGCGGCGTGGTCCATGCGGTCCGCGAGGACTGCGGCGGCACCTGGCGCAGCCTCATCGGGGGCACCCCAGCCTCCCAGGCCATCGAAGCCCTGCCGGACCAAGCGCCTCGCCTGGTCTGGGGCGACGAGCCGGTCCAGGTCCTGCCCGGTGTCGGCATCGCCGGCGATGACTGGCTGGCCCTCGAAGACCACCTGGTGGCCCAGGTCCGGGATGATCTGGATCCCCAGGAGAACCTGTGCCGCCTGCGCGACGCGCTGCTGGGCGCCCTTCGTCGCGCCCCGCCAGATCCGGACCCAGCACGGTCCGCAGCCTGCGTCGAGGGCCTTCGCCAGAACCTGGCCGCGGCCCTGGGGCCTGCTGCAAGCCCCGCCGATGCCCAAGGCACGGCTGCGCGCTTCCTGGCCGGAGTCGCCACGGGCTTGGCGGCGGCGGCGCCGGGCCACGCAGCCGTGGCACCGCTGGCCCCCGACGCAGAGCGCTACTTCGCCCTGGTGATCCGCCAACACCTGCGGGGCAAGGCCTTCCGCGCCAGTGGCGCTGTGTGCTGGGGCCTGGGCCTGGTCTCTCTGGGCGTGGCCCTGGCCCGGGCGCGCACACCCAAGACCGACCTGGCGGCCCTGGCCCCCTGGCACGTTCGCTGGAGTCGCTTCACGCGCAACCAGGGAGCCCGGGCGCTGCTCCATCAACACCGGGACACCCTCTGGGAGGCGCTGCTGCACCGCTGACCTGGGCCCGGGTTGGATAGGGTGCTGCGGTGCTGGGACTCTTCCTGAGCGTCGGGCTGTTGAGCGGCTGTGATGGCGATCAAGGCCCGGATCCGTCCCAGACCGAAGACCTCCGGGGGCCCGTCGCCATCGACCGAAGCCTGCGCATCGCCGGCACTCGACTGGGCGAGCTCGCAGGCTCGGCGGTGGCCGGTGACTTCGATCTGAACGGCGATGGCCAGGCCGATGTCGCCGTGGGCGCCATGCTCGGGGACAACAAGCACGACGGCGGCGGACGGGCGTGCGTCTTCCTGGGCCGGCTCAAGCACGACCTGACCCTGCCCGAGTCCCTGGTGTGTCTGCACGGCCAGGCCGAGAACCACCTGTTCGGTCGCGACGTCGAGGGGTTGGGCGACCTCAACGGCGATGGCTTCGACGAGCTGGGCATCGGCGCGGTCCACCACGACGAGGGGGGGGCCAACAGCGGCATGGTGTCCGTGGTCTGGGGCGAGGCGGATCCGTCCGAGCCCGCCCAGACCGAGGTCTATGGCACCGATCCCGGCGGCCACGTGGGCCTGCGCTTCACCCGGCTGCCCGGCGACCTACCGCGCTTCGCGGTCGGTGGCCACGAGACGATCCTGGACGCAGAAGACGCCGACGAGCTCCGTGGCGAAGGCGTGGTCTGGATCGTCAGCGAGCCACCTTCGGAGCGCAAGGTGCCCATCAGCGACGTGGCGCTCCGGTGGACAGGAGAGCGCGAGGACGACCGCCTGGGGGTGACCGTGGCTTCCCCCGGCGACGTCGACGGCGACGGCCTGGCCGACCTGCTGGTCGGGGCCTCCCAGGCCCGCCGGAGCGACGACGGCCCCCAGGTCGGCGCTGTCTACCTGCTCCTGTCTCCCTTCGAAGCCGGCGGCAGCGCCAGCGACGCGGACGGGGTGGTGTTCGGAGAGCACGACCTGGCGTGGTTCGGCTGGGCCGTGGCCGGCCTCGAGGACATCGACGGCGACGGCCTGGCGGACTTCGCGGCCAGCGCCTTCAAGGACGGCGCCAACGGACCGGATGCCGGGGCGGTCTATGTCTTCAGCGGTGCGCCGGCGCCGGACACCGACCCGTCCATGGCCATCGCCACGCTGCTCGGAGAGTGGGAAGGCGACAAGGCCGGCGAGGTCCTGGAACCCGGTGGAGACCTGGACGGGGACGGGCGGGCCGAGCTGCTGGTCGGCGCACCGACCGCCAGCCATCGCCGGACCTGGGGCGGCGCGGTGTACGCGGTCCGAGGACCCTTCGAAGGCCTGCGCTCGCTGGGCGACCAGGACGCGCTCTGGGTAGGGGTCCAGGACCTGCAGTTCACCGGCTCCAGCCTGGCCCGCGCGGGGGACGTCGCCGGCACGCCCGACCCGGATCTGATCGTCGGTGCGATGGGCGACACCACCAGCACCGGCGCCGCCTTCCTGCTGACCCAGGTGCTGTGGTGATCGGGCTCTGGCTGTGGGCCTGCGCCAGCGGTGGGGCCACCGACTCGACCCCCCCCGTCGACGACTCGGCGACCGACACCAGCACGCCCCCGCCCACCCTCAGCCACGCCGTCGACATCCAGCCGATCTGGACTGCGAACTGTACCGACGAAGGCTGTCACATCTTGGAAGAGGGCCGGGTCATGTCCCTCGAAGAGGGCTACGCCTTCGACAGCCTGGTCGACCGGGCCTCGAGCCAGTTTCCCCTGTACGATCTGGTCGAGCCTGGACACCCGGCGGGGTCGTACCTGACCCACAAGCTGGGCGGTACCCACACCGACGTGGGGGGCATGGGACGCCAGATGCCGACGGGCAAGGATCCACTCCCCGATGCGGATCAGCTGCTGATCCAGGACTGGATCGACCAGGGAGCGCCGCCCTGAGCTTGCCTGGAAAAGTAGAACACGTTCTAGTAGGATGGAACATGTTCTAGCACCTATGCACTTCGCCCCCACAGAAGACCAGCTCCTGTTCCAGGAAGCCGTGCGCGACGCGCTGTCCCAGGCGTGTCCACCCGAAGCCGTGCGCGTCGCCGGGCGACCGGGTGTGCCCGGTCTGTGGGCGACCCTGGGCGAGGTCGGCGTGCTCGGGGCGATGATTCCAGAGGCCCACGACGGCCTGGGTCTGGCCTGCACCGAGCTCTGTGGCATGTTCCAGGAGGCCGGCTTTGCCGCCGTGCCAGAGCCCCTCATCGAGACCTGGGTGGCCGCGTCGCTGCTGGTCGGCACCGACCTGGGCGCCTCCTGGCTGCCTCGCGTTGCCGCGGGGGATGCGGCCCTCAGCGTCAGTCTGGACGGAGGACCGGCCCTGCACGCCGATCGAGCTGGCCTGATCGTGCTCGTACGCCACGGCCAGGCTGTCGCCGTCGAGCCGGCCCAGGCGACCTTGACCCCTCGGCCCGTCGCCGATCCGACCCGGCGTCTCTTCGACGTGTGCGCGACCGCGGGCCGCGAGACCTCGCTCAAGGAATCCCCGGCCGCTCTCGGGCTGGCCCGAGACCGGGGAGCCCTGGCTGCCGCGGCCCACCTGCTGGGCCTGGCCCGCTGGATGCTCGACACCACGGTGGCCTACGCCAAGGTGAGGGAGCAGTTCAAGCGCCCGATCGGAAGCTTCCAGGCGGTCAAGCACATGCTGGCCGACAGCTTGCTCCAGCTGGACTTCCTGGCCCCCGCGCTGCACGCAGCGGCCTGGTCCCTGGACCACGAGCCCGATCGGGCTGGCGCCCGGGTCGCGGCCGCCAAGCTGCGGGCCAACCGCGCGGCGGAGATCGTGGGCCGCACGGCCCTCCAGGTCCACGGCGCCATCGGCTACAGCGAGGAGCACGACCTCCACCTGTGGCTCAAGCGCACCTGGGCACTCCAGCGTACCTGGGGCACCGACCCCGAGCTCCGGGCCCGCCTGGCGCCCGAGCTGCTCACCCTCCCCGAGAGCACCTGAACCATGACCCAGGCTTACGTCGTCGACGCCGTCCGTTCCCCCGTCGGCCGCCGCAAGGGCGGCCTGGCCCACGTGCACCCCGCCGACCTGGGTGGCCACAGCATCACGGCGCTCATCGACCGCACGGGCATCGATCCCGGAGCGGTGGACGACGTGATCTTCGGCTGCGTCGACACCATCGGCCCCCAGGCCGGGGACATCGCCCGGACCTGCTGGCTGGTCGCCGGCTACCCGGATCACGTGCCGGGCGTGACCATCGACCGGCAGTGCGGATCGAGCCAACAGGCGGTGCACTTCGCCGCCCAGGCCGTCATGAGTGGCACCGCGGACCTGGTGGTGGCCGGCGGCGTGCAGAACATGACGCAGATCCCCATCGCCAGCGCGATGATCTGCGCCAAGGAGCTCGGCCACGGCGATCCCTTCTCCGGCTCCCCCGGCTGGGTCGCCCGCTATGGCAAGCAGCCGGTGAACCAGTTCCTGAGCGCCGAGCGCATCGCCAAGCGGTGGGAGCTGTCCCGGGCCGCGCTCGAGGCCTTCGCCTACGAGAGTCACCAGCGGGCGATGCGGGCCCAGCAGCAGGGCCGCTTCGATCGCGAGATCGCGCCTCTCGATGGCGTGATCGCCGACGAGGGACCCCGTCCGGACACCACGCTGGAGAAGATGGCCACCCTGCGCACGCTCATCGAGGACGGCCTGTTGACCGCTGCGGTCTCCAGCCTGATCAGCGACGGTTCGGCCGCCCTGCTGATCGCCAGCGAACAGGCGATCAAGGATCACGGCCTCACACCGCGAGCCCGCGTGCACCATCTGTCCGTGCGCGGGGACGACCCGGTCTGGATGCTGACCGCTCCCATTGCTGCGACACGACACGCCTTGAAGAAGTCCGGGATGTCATTGAACGAGATCGACCTCTTCGAGTGCAACGAGGCCTTCGCGCCGGTCGTCATGGCGTGGATGAAGGAGCTGGGAATCCCTCACGACAAGGTCAACGTCAACGGCGGCGCGATCGCCCTGGGCCATCCCCTGGGCGCAACAGGGGCCCGGTTGATGACCACCCTGCTCCACGAGCTCGAGCGCACAGACGGCCGCTACGGCCTGCAGACCATGTGCGAGGGCGGGGGACAGGCGAACGTGACGATCCTCGAGCGCCTGTGAGGTTCGCCCTCAGCGAGGAGCAGGAGCAGCTCCGGGACCTCGCCCGGCGCTTCCTGGACGAGACCAGCGGCTCCGAAGCCGTGCGAGCCGCGATGGCCACCGAGACCGGCTTCGACCCGGCCCTGTGGCGGCGGGTGTGCGACGAGCTGGGCTGGACGGCTCTGTCCGTGCCCGAGGTCTATGGGGGCTTCGGCATGCCCTTTGTGGACCAGGTGCCGATCCTGGAGCAGCTGGGCCGTCACCTGACCTGCCTGCCCTACCTGAGCTCGGCGATCCTGGGCACCCAGGCGCTCGTGCTGGGGGGCAGCGAGGCCCAGAAGCAGCGCTGGCTGCCGGGTCTCGCGTCGGGCGAAGTCCGGGCGAGCGTGAGCTGGAAGGGGAGCGACGGAAGGTGGGATCTCAACGGCACGGGGGTGGGCGCCGACCCGGTCCCCGGGGGCTTTCAGCTCAGCGGCACGGCCCCCTACGTGCTGGACGGACACACCGCAGACGTGGTCTTGGTGACCGCCGGGCTGGAAGACGTCGAGGTGTTCTGCGTGCCCACGGACCTCCCGGGCGTCTCTCGCCAGGTCCAGCCGACCATGGATCAGACCCGTCGGCTCGCCCGCCTGGACTTCGACCGTGCATTCTTGCCCGACGACGCCATCATGCCCGGCGGCAGGGACGCCTTCCTCAAGGCCCGGTCCCACGGCATGATCGCCCAGGCCTGCGAGGCGGTGGGGGTCGCCGAGGCGGCGATGGATCTGGCCGTGGACTACGCCAAGGTCCGGCGGCAATTCTCACGAGCGATCGGGTCCTTCCAGGCCGTGAAGCACATGTGTGCCGACATGCTCGTCGCCGTGGAGTCCGCCCGCTCAGCGGCCTGGTATGGCGCCTGGGCACTCTCCGAAGATCACGCGGACCTGGCGTGGGCGCTCCCAGCCGCACATGCCACCGCGCTCCAGGCTGCCTTTCGCTGCGCCGCGGACTGCCTCCAGGTCCACGGCGGCATCGGCTTCACCTGGGAGTCCGACGTGCACCTGTACCTCAAGCGGGCCCGCGCCATGCAGCACAGCTTCGAGCCCCCCAGGGTCTCGCTGGACCGGGTCGGTCGCCGGCTGTTGGAGCACTGATGGACCTTCGCTTCACGCCGGAACAGCAGCACTTCCGCGCCGAGGTGCGGGACTGGCTCGAGCAGGCCCTGAGCGGGGACTTTCGAGAGGTCCGCGGCCGGGGTGGTCCCGGCGACGAGCACGAGTGCCTGGCGCCGCGTCGGACCTGGGAGCGCCACCTGGCCGAGCACCGATGGACCTGCCTGGACTGGCCCCAGGAGCACGGTGGTCGCGATCTCCCCCTCATCGACCAGGTCATCTTCCACGAGGAGTATGCGCGGGCGGACGGTCCCGGCCGTCTGGGCCACATCGGCGAGACCCTGCTGGGCCCCACGCTCATCCACTTTGGCGGAGAAGCGCAACAGGCCCGCTTCCTTCCGGGAATCCGAGCCGCCGAGTCCCTGTGGTGCCAGGGTTACAGCGAGCCCGAGGCCGGCTCGGACCTGGCCAACGTCCAGTGTCGGGCGTTGCGAGACGGCGACGATTGGGTGATCACGGGCCAGAAGACCTGGACGTCCCTGGCTCACCTGTCGGACTGGTGCTTCGCCTTGTGTCGCACAAACACGGAGGTGCCCAAGCACAAGGGCATCAGCTATCTGTTGGTGCCCATGAACCAGCCGGGCATCACCATCCGGCCCATCGAGCAGATCACCGGGGGCGCCGAGTTCTGCGAGGTCTTCTTCGACGGCGCCCGCACCCCGGCCGACAATGTCGTCGGGCCGGTGGACGGCGGCTGGAAGGTCGCACTGGGCACCCTGGCCTTCGAGCGCGGCGCCTCCACCCTCGCCCAGCAGATGGAGTTCGCCAATGAGCTGGAGGCCGTGATCGAGGCGCTCAAGCGCTCGGGACCCATGCACGCCCCAGACGTGCTCATCCGGCTCGGCGACCTGGCGGTGCGGCTGAAGGTGATGCGGCTCAACGCCCTGCGCATCCTCAGCACCTCCCAGACAAGCCGCCTGAGTCGCGAGGCCCTGATCACCAAGCTGTACTGGGCCACCTGGCACCGGGATCTCGGCGAGCTCGCCGTCGACGTGCTGGGCCAGGCCGCCGAGGTGCTGGGCCCCGGCGACTACGACCTCAACCGCCTGCAGCGCTTGTTCCTCTGGACGCGCTGCGACACCATCTACGCCGGGTCCAACGAGATCCAGCGCAACATCATCGGCGAGCGGGCCCTGGGCCTGCCGCGGGAGCCCCGCTGATGGGCCTGCTCCAAGGCAAGACCGCTCTCGTGACCGCCGGCGCCGGCACCGGCATCGGCTTCGCCACCGCCCAGCGCTTCGCAGAGGAGGGCGCGACCGTCGTGATCTCCGATCGGCACGCGCGGCGCCTGGGTGAAGCCGCCCAGAAGCTCGGCGTCGACAGCGTGCCCTGTGACGTCACCGACCAAGGCCAGGTCAGCGCCATGATCGACCGGGTGCGACCGGACATCCTGGTCAACAACGCCGGTCTCGGAGCCTACCGCCAGCTCGTCGATCTCGACGACGCCCTGTGGGACAAGGTCATGGACGTGACCTTGACCGGCACGATGCGCTGCATGCGGGCTGCGCTCAAGGTCATGATCCCCCGGGGCTCGGGCGTCATCGTGAACAACGCCTCGGTGCTCGGCTGGCGGGCCCAGGAGGGCCAGGGCGCCTATGCGGCGGCCAAGGCCGGGGTCATGGCGCTCACCCGTTGCACGGCGTTGGAGGCCGCGGCTCACGGGGTCCGCATCAACGCAGTCGCACCGAGCCTGGCCATGCACCCCTTCCTGGAAAAGGTCACCCCCCCGGGCCTGCTCCAAGAGCTCGCCGCCAAGGAGGCCTTTGGCCGACCGGCCACCCCCCGGGAGATCGCCGACGTGATCCTGTTCCTGGCCAGCGATCTGTCTTCCTACCTGACGGGCGAGGTCATCTCCGCCAGCAGCCAGAGGGCCTGAAGTGATCGACAAGGACAGCCTGGGCAACGAGGGCACACCGTTCATCCTGGACGTGGAGCGCGGCAAGGTCGCGGAATTCGCCCGTGCGGTGCGGTCGGAGGACCCGGCCCACCATGCCGGCGAGCAGCCGGTGGCGCCGCCGACCTTTCTCGCGACGCAGATGCACTGGGAGCAGGGGGTGCCGGACAGCAACCCCTGGGACACGATCCAGATGGATCCTGCCAAGGGCGTGCACGCGGAGCAGGAATATGTGTTTCACGGGCCGCCACCCAGGGCCGGCGAGCGCCTGCACGCCCAGAGCCGGATCGCCGAGATCTGGGAAAAGGAGGGCCGCGCAGGAATGCTCGTGTTCGTCAAGATGATCACGGAATTCCGCGACAGCGAAGGGACCCTGCGGGCCGAGGCCATCCTGACCGGTGTGGAGCGGCCGTGATCCCCCCCGCTCCCCCGGCCTGGACCCACACCGTCACCCGGACCGACATCGTGCGCTACCAAGGCGCCAGCGGGGACTTCCAGCCCATCCACCACGACGAGCCCTTCGCCTTGCAGTCCGGGTGGCCGGCCCCGCTGGGGGTCGGCATGTTCCACGCCGGCGTGCTGGCGTCCTGGGCCACGGACTGGCTCGGCGCCGAGCGTGTGCGAAGGGTCCGGTTCCGGTGGAAGGCCCCTGTGTTTCCCGGAGACACGCTGACGTTCCAGGGCCAGGTCGACGAACGGCACGAACAGGACGGGGGCTCCCGGGTCGTGGTTCGGGCAGTCTGCACGAACCAGCGCGACGAAGTCGCCTGCACGGGCTGGATCACCTTTCAGCTCGACTGAGCCCGATCGCTATACTCGCGCGGCGCAGGAGGGAGGACGACGCCGTGGGTGAGCAGAAGCCGGTGCGGGTTCACTGGGAGCTGGAGACCACCGCGGGCCGGCAGGCCACGTGGGACCTCTTCAGCGACACGGACCGCTTCAACCGCGCAGCTGGCCTGGGCTACCGCTACGTGGACACCCCCCAACCCGACGGCACGCTGCGACGCGTCGGAACGATCACCCGCCTGGGCATCACGGTCAGCTGGGACGAGCTGCCCTTCCACTACGCCAAGCCCGACTGGTTCCGATCCGTGCGCGAGTTCCACGCCGGGCCCGGACTGAAGCTGGTCACCACCGTGCGGTTCCGCGACCTGGCCGGCGGGGGCACCGGAATCCGCTACACCGTCGAGGTCACGCCGCGCAGCGTGCTCTACCGGCCCGTTGTGGCCCTTGAGCTGAACACCGGGACACGCAAGACCTTGGACCGGACCTTCGAGGCTGTGTTGAAGCTGTTGGAGGGGAGCCCGGCCACCTACGACCCGACGCCCGCCCCGCTGCCGGTCCAGGCAGGGGCCGAGGTCGCCCGGGTCTGCGGCGCACTCGATCCCCCCGAGCTCGGACAGCACCTCCACGAGCTGCTCGCACGGGGGGCACTGCGGGAACAGGAACGCATCCGTCCCTTGGGACTCGCCCGGGAGTGGGGCCTGCCGCCGAACGTGGTCATCGAAGGGTGCCTGCACGCGGCCCGTGAGGGCGTCCTGATGGTCCGGTGGGACGTCATGTGTCCGAGCTGCCGCGGCCCCCAAGAGTCCCTGCCGGCTTTGACCTTCCGAGGCAAGCGCATCCACTGCTATGCCTGCAACATCGGGTTCGATGGAAGCTTCGCCGACGCTCTCGAGGTGAGCTTCCGGCCCGCACCTCAGATCCGAACGATCGATCTGCCGGTGGCTTGCGCCGGCAGCCCCGGGCGCCAGCGGCACGTGGTGGCCCAGTCCGTCGTGCCGCCCGAAGGGCGCACCCTCCTGGAGCTCGATCTGGAGCCCGGCCCCTACCGCCTGGCCACCCTGGCCGTGTCCAGGGTGGATGGACGCTCAGAAGAGCGCAAGGAGCTGAATCCGGTGCTCATCGACGTGGAAGCAGAGGGCCCCGAGTCCCAGGCCCTGATCCACGCCGACGGCTTCGGCCTGATGCCCGCCAGGCTGCTGCTGCGGTCGGGCCCAGTCAGCTTGTCGGTCGCCAGCGAGAGCCTCGCTGCCCTGGGCCTCAAGCTGGAACTTCGCTGGCAGCCCGGAGACATCCTGACCGCCGGCGCCCTGCTCGAGCACCCCGGCGCCTTGGACCTGATCCCCAGCGACACCCTGGACCCCGCGTTCTCGGCCGAGGTCCAACGGCTGGGCGTGATCGCCGTGGCGTCCGCTCGAGACCACCAGCGCACGCTGGACGCCGCCCACATCGCGGTCGCAGGTCGGCCCAAGCAATCGGTCCAGCGGGGGGATCGCAAGCTGGTGGCCACGTTCTCAGACGCCGGAGAGCTGGTCGACGTCGCGAGACAGATCGCTCGCTCGGAGCACGCCCAGGTGGCCGTGGGCTGGGGCAGCGTGGTGGTGGTGCGCGACGGAGACAAGACCGCCACCTGGGGCACCGCCGTGCGCCATGCCCAGGCTGTGCTCCCGGCGGCCACCCCCAGGACCATCGTGATGAACCAGTCCGCTGCCTCAGCCGAGCCCCTTCGCAAGGCGCTTGAGCAACGGGAGCTGCTGCTGGTCAAGGTGCCGGGCCGCCTGCCGGGTGGGCGGCCGGTCTACCTCTTCAAGGGGTCTTGAGCGCCATGGAGGCGGCACCTCTGGGGCCGGTCATGCGCCGCCTGCTCCTGGCCGCCGCAGGCCTGGTCTTCCTGGCGGGTGTGCAGCTCTTCCTGTTGAGCGACCACACCGAGACGCTGTTCGCGTGGACGGTGCATCCCCCCCTGACCGCAGCCTTCCTGGGGGCCCTCTACTGGGCCGCCGGGCTCCTGGAGTGGCACGCCGCGCGAAGTGGCACCTGGGCTGGGGCGCGGATCGCCGTGCCTGGTGTCCTGGCCTTCACGCTGCTGACCAACGTGCCCACCTGGCTGAACCTGGACCAGTACCACCTGGACAGCCCGGCAGCCTGGGCGTGGATCGGGGTCTACGCCGTCGTGCCGTGGATCTTTCTGTGGGCATTGGTGGCCCAACGCACCCACGGCTTCGCCGCCCCCACCCGGCAATACCCCCTGCCTGCAGTACTGCGCCACCTGCTGGGTGGGGCCGGCGTGGTGTTCTTGGTGGGGGGCACGGCTCTGCTCGCAAGTCCTGACCAGGCCGGCCTGGGCTGGCCCTGGGATCTCTCGCCCCAGGTCGGGAGCTACACCCGCTTCAGCGAGCCGTACATGGGCTGCTGGGGCATCGGGCTGGGTGTGGTCGCCACCCACGCGTGGTGGGAGGACGACCTGGTCCGCCTGAGGCCTCTGTGGCCGGCGATGATCGCGACGGCCTTGTTGTGCGCGGTCGCAGCCCTTCGCTACCACGCCGCCGTGAGCTGGCGACATCCCAGCACAGAGGTCATGGCTCTGGGCCTGTGCGGGCTGCTCGGTCTCGGCGTCTGGGGCGAGCTGCTCACCCGCCGACAACGAAACTAATCTGTTGCGTGTTCTGGTCGTCGGAGGCACGGGTGCGCTGGGCTCGCGCGTCGTCCGGTCCCTCGGGCACGACCCCGACGTCGTCGTCGTTCCGGCGGGACGGCGGCGCGGGGACGTCCAGCTGGACCTGGGGGATCCGGAGACCTTTGGAGTCCTGTCCGGCTGGGACGTGGTGGTCAACGCGGCAGACTCGCTGGACGCGCCGCCGGACGCGGCCCTGGCCTGGGTCTACGATCAGGGCGGGACCTGGCTCGACGCGTCCTGTGAACCAGAGGTGCTCCAGCGAGCCTTGCGCCTGCAGGGCACCGCCCGAGACGGCTGCGTGGTCCTGGGTGCTGGCCTGAGCCCAGGCCTGTCCACCCTGGCGGGGGCGCGGGCTGCCGAACGGCTGCAGCACTGCGTCCGACTCGACCTGGTCCTGAGGTGGACTCCGCTGTGCGGCGCCGGACGGGGCCAGGTGCGGGGGCGGGTCTCGCTGGCCGGTTCGCCGGCCACATGGTGGGAGCAAGGCGCGCTGTGCCACGGCCCACCCCTCAGTCCCGGTCCGCTGATGTCGATCGGACCGCCGGGCCGGCGGGCACTGGCCTGGCGGGCGCCCTCGGCCGACATCGACCTCCTGCACGCCAGCCTGGGCACGCCGGACCTGAACAACTACAGCCTGCCCTCTCCCGCCTGGTTGGGCCCCGTCCAGGCGTCTATGCCGCCGGGCTTCTTTCGCTGGGGCCCGACCCGGGCGTTCTGCCAGGGCACCGCCAGTCTGTTGCGAGCTCACCTGCTGCGGGGCCGAGTCGCACCGGCATCGGTGCTGGCAGTGGCCCGGGGGGAGACCCGCGCGGGCTGCCGCCTGGTCCTCGAGGACGGCCTGGGAGCGGCGGCTCGGATGATCGCCGCCACCGCGCTTCTGATCGGACGAGGGTCCGCCCGCCCGGGGGTGCACACGATCGATCGGATCACGACGCTGGCGCCGGTGCTCGAGGGCATGGCGCGGCTCGGGGGCCGGTCCTCCGACCGGGTGCTCCAGCTGGACACCCTCGACCCCGGCAGCCTGGCGTGATGCAAGGAGTTGGACCCCCGGACTGCCGACCGTAGAAACGCGGTGTACGCTCTCAGGCCAGCCCACCCCCGCCCGGAGCAACGCCATGGTGCTGATGGCTGCGACCTTCTTTCTCATCGGCTGCGACGACCCCTACGAGGGGGACGGCGACCTGACCGAGACCGACATGCTCACTACCACGACCACGTCGGGGTCGTCCGATGACAACGGCATCTTGACGGTCGAGGTCGACGTGACCGACGGCGTCGACAGCTTCCTGATCACCACCGTGACGGACTGGTGGATCGCCATGGAAGCGCTCTACGACCCGGACGGTAACCTGGTCCTGTGGTGGGAGGACTGGTACGAGTCCGAGTACTCGCTCACCAACGCCTTCTTCATCGAGTCCGGCGACAGCGAGCTGAACTGGCCCATCCGAGAAGATGACGGGCCCCTGCAGACCGGCACCTGGGTCGCGGAGTTCGCCATCACGGACAACGACACCAACTACGTGGGCAGCTTCCCAGCGGACATCACGGTCCAGACCAAGGACGACCCGAACCTGAACGACGGCATCATCAGAGCCCGCATCGTCTACGCCAGCGGTGTGCAGCGGGACGACGAGGCCACGGCCGGCACCGAGGCCGGGGTCGAGCGCTGGCGGGAGATCTGGGCCACAGAGGGCCTGGAGCTTCAGGTCGACTACGCCTCTGGCGACATCAACGCCAACCTTCCCTGGCCAGACGGTCTGACGTCGGACATCGCGGACGAGAGCGCCAATTTCTGGGACAGCGACGTGACCGTCATCATCGGCGAAGAGATCGACGGCTCCCAGGACTACTACGGCGTTTCGGGCGGCATCCCCGGTACCCTCATCGCAGGCCCGCGGTCTGCCGTGGTCCTGTCCTGGCTGGCCAACGCCGGCGGAGACGGCACCTTCGACGACGAGGACATCCGCCTGTACGGGGAGACCCTGGCTCACGAGGTCGGCCACTACATGGGGCTCTACCACCCGGTCGAGGACGGCTGGGAGTACTGGGACGCCCTGGGCGACACTGTGGAGTGTTCGAACACCGAGGACTGCGAGGGCCAGCTCGGCGACAACCTGATGTTCCCCTACCCGGTCTGCACCTTCACCGAGTGCGTACCGGCAGACCAGATCAGCGCCGACCAGGCCGGCGCCAGCCACCGCTACACCGGTGCCCTGTAGGAGCCCATGATGATCACCACCCTGCTCCTGATGTCCGGCGTCGCCACTGCGGCGACCCCCACCCCCACCCCCACCCAGCAGGCGCTGTACGACGCCTTGGTCGTGCGCCACGACCCGCCTTCTTGCGACAGCCTGACGGCCATGACACCAGACCCTGTGACCGACCTGGCGTGGTTGGTGGACCACGCGACCGCCCCCGCCTGGGTCGGCATGCGTGCCGCCCAGTGCCTGTTGACGAGCCACGCCCGGGCATCCCAGGCCACCTTTGAGGGGTGGCTCGCCACCGAAGGCCACCGGGGGCTGGCCATCCTGTTCACCCAACAGGTCGATCAGCTGCCCCTTGACGTGGCCCAGGCCTTGTCTCGCAGCGCCTTGGCCGGGCCCGACCGGGCAGAGGTCGAGCGGCGGCTCCTGGACAGCGACGTCCCGGGGATCCGGGAGCTGGCGACCGAGTGACGGGCCCTTGGCTCTGGGTCGCCCTGGCGGCCTGTTCGGGCCCCAAGTCAGACCCCGAAGCGGCAGCCCAACCGGTCGCCGAGCCCGCCGAGGACCCGGCCGACGAACCGGCCCCGGCGCCGACCCCCGCGCAGCAGGCCATGTACGACGCGCTGAGCCTGCGCGACGGTGGGCCCGTGTGCGCCGACGTCGAGGCGCTCAGCGAGACACCGGTGGAAGACCTGGTCTGGCTGACCGAGTACGCCGCGGTCCCCCCATGGGTCGGGACGCGCGCCGCGACGTGCCTGATCGCCGGTCACGCGACCGAAGTCGCGGACCTGCTGCGCAGCTGGGTGGTCGACCCCGACCTTGCCGGCTTCGGTGCAATCGTGCTGAACAACCTCGGCCTGATCCCCACGGAGCTCGCGGTGGAACTGGCGACCCTGGCGCTCACCGAAGGTCCCGACCCTGAGGGTGCCCGAGAGCGCATCGCGCAGCACGACGATCCCGCGCTGCAGGCCCTGCTCTGAGGCCTGTGCGCGCCCGGGGTCCGCTGTCCCGCTCGGGGTAGCATCGGCTGGGATGGACTTCGACGCCGCTCCCCCGCTGTGCGAAGGCCGGTACCGCCTCACGTCGGTGCTGGGCCACGGCGGTACCGCCACCGTCTACAAGGCGTTCGACGCCAACCTCGAGGTGGAGCGAGCGGTCAAGATCCTCACGCCGCAGGCCAACGGCGGCTCCATGCGCAAGCGATTCCTCCAGGAGGCCAAGACGCTGGCGCGCCTGAGGCACCCGAACGTGCTGACGGTGCACGATGTCGGCATCGACGAAGGCCGTCCCTACATGGTCATGGAGCTGATTCGCGACGGCAGCCTGGCCGATCGGCTGGACCGCGATGGTGCCCTCAGCCCCCTCGAAGCGGTCCGGGTCTGTCTGGCGGTGCTCTCCGCGCTGGCCTTCACCCACGAGCAAGGGGTGGTGCATCGGGACATCAAGCCCGGCAACATCCTGGTCGACGCAGACGGCACCATCAAGGTGGCCGACTTCGGGCTGGCCCAGGTCACCCAGGCCGAACAGCCCCTCACCCGGACGGGCACGTCCATGGGCACCTATGCCTACATGGCGCCCGAGCAACGGCTCGACGCATCCCGGGTGGACCACCGGGCCGATCTGTACGCCGTGGGGGCCACGCTGGTGATCCTGGTCACCCGACGGGAGCCCTTCGACCTGTACGTCAAGGAGGCCGCCGACGACGCTCTGGCCGGCTTCCCCCCTGCGCTCGCCGAAGTCGTGCGCCGCTGCTGTCGCTTCGACCCCGCCGACCGCTACCCGGACGCCCGGGCCCTCTCCGATGCGCTGATCGAGGCGGGCCGGGAGCTGGGGGCCGACACCGGTTCCGTCCCGACACAGCTGGGCCGGCCCACCGGGCAGGCGGCGCCTGGGTCCCCCGATCGCCGGCAGCGCTTGCCCTGGGTCCTCTTGGCCGCCGGCGTGGTGGCCGGCCTCGGTGTCTGGCAGCTGCGCGGTCTACCCAGCTCCGAACCTGCAGCCCTCACAGCCCCCACCGTCGCACCGGCGCCGCCCAAGCCCCAGACGGCTGCACTCGAGACCGAGCCAGAGACCGAGCCAGAGACCGAGCCCGAGCCAACCCCGGTTCGGACCAAGGCCCCGAGCCGGAGCGCGGCCACCACGAGAACACCTCCAAAGGCGGAGCCAGAGCCGGAGCCGGAGACGGAGCCAGAGCCAGAGCCCGAGCCGGAGACGGAGCCAGTGCGCGTGGCCAAGGGCACTGGCAGCCTGCGCATCGGCAGCCGGCCCTTCGGGTCCGTGATGATCGACGGCGCCAGGGCCGGTGTCACACCTTTGATCAGCGACGTCCCTGCGGGTCGGCACAAGGTGACGGTCCAGCTGAGCGACGGTCGCAGCAAGACATGGTCCACCACGCTCCAGGCCGACGGTCGGCGGAGCTTCTGTTGGGACTTCGAACTGGACCAGGACTGCCCCCCTTGAGCCCTGGGGCAGGGGCGCCCCGATCGGCCAGGATGGCCCGTTTAAACTGGGGCATCCGCGTCGCATCGCGCCGTCAGAGGCCGATCCAGGAGGGCCTGTCCGGGGCATGATTCTTGCATAGAACCTGTGTGGCCCACCCCGTCCACCGGGCCAGGACATGACGTCCGACAAGGGAACCGACATGCCACGAACCGTCCTGAATGCCCTCTTCCTGACCACCACGCTCTCCCTGGCCGCCTGCGCGACCGCAGAGACGCCCCAGGCCGAGCTCGAAGCCTGGGGTGAGATCGCCGGCTTCGTCACCGATGTGCAGGGCGACGCGCTGATCGATGTCACCGTCACGGTCCAGGACCTCACGGTACTCACAGACGACCAGGGCTACTTCCTGGTGGACGGCGTCACCCCGTCCCAGTCCATTCGCATCAGCTACGACAAGCCGGGCTACGCCCGCACGTACGGCGGCGCGGACCTGATCAGCTGGGAGACCGTCGCAGCCAGCGCGGTCATGGCCCCCATCGACGGCACCGCGTTCTTCGACGCCGTCGCCGGCGGCAAGATCCAGGTCGGCGAGGTCAAGGTCGACTTCCCCGCAGACAGCATCGTCGACAAGGCCACCGGCCAGTCCTACAGCGGCCAGGTCAGCGTCGAGGTGACCCACGTCAACCCGCGCACCGACGAGCTGATGGCGGCGCCCGGAGACCTCAGGGCGCGGATCAAGGTGGGCGACGGGGCGGCCAAGGACCTGTTCGAGGAGTCCCAGCTCGTCTCTTACGGCATGGTCGACGTGTCTCTGTTCGACGTGGGCGGTGATCCGCTGCAGCTGGCCCAAGGCGCCGGTGCGCAGGTGGAGATGCCCATCGACCAGGAAGGCCTCGCCACCGCATACCAGTTGGTTCCCGGGGACGAGGAGAAGGTCTGGTCCTATGACCCGGACAGCGTCGTCTGGGTCGACGAGGGCACCGGCACCGTGTTCGAGGACGAAGTCACGGGCCTGCTCATGTTCTCCTTTGTCGCCTCTCACTTCTCCTGGTGGAATTCCGACAAGCCAGCGACCCCGACCTGTGCCGAAGGCAAGGTCGTCGACGTCCTGAAGTTCCCCGTCCGAGGCGCCGAAGTCGTCTGTGGCGGCGCCAGCTCCACGGCGATCACCTACACCGACGAAAACGGGATGTACGAGTGCCCGGTCCTGGCGGGTGACACGGTGATCTTCACCGGCACGACCGTGATCGCATCCCGGGACTGGGCCGAACACTCGGCGTCCATCTTCATCGACTGCCCAAGCGGGGATCACTTCTGCGAGGTCGACGCCAGCGGCATGGACGGCGCCTGCTACCCGGTGCCGGACATCGAGATCCCAGTCTGCCGCGAAGCCGGCATCGTGATGGCGGACAACCTGGAGATCCTGACCGGCGACGACACGCTCATCGACCTCGACGGCCTCCGCGCCTGGTTCTGGGAGCCCCCGGGCGATCCGGCTGAGTGCGACGATCCGTGGGAGGACGTGCCGATGGAGGACTGCAGCACGGTCACTCCCTCTGACTACCCGCTGAGCCACCCGGACATCGGCGCGGATGGCGTCCCGGAAGACACCAAGTCCGTCGGGCCGTGGTTCGAGGTCGAGAACAACCGCGAAGCCTTCCAGCTCGAGCGGGTCATGCAGGACGGCCGCCCGGTCTACGTCTGGGACACCCAGTCCTTTGACGACGCCGACGGCATCATGTCCGAGGACGACCTGGGCGTGACTCCGATGGACCTGCGGGGCGGGGACCCGCTCGCCGCCAGCGCCCCTGGTGACTCGGTCGACGGCATGGGCGCCATCGACCAACCGGATCTGCTGACCTTGCCGGACGATCTCGCAGTCCGGATGTCCAGCGACCTCGAGATCGTTCGAGGCGGGAGCGTCGCCCTGACCGCCGACGCCGGCCACCACCCCGACGGCCTCAAGGCCTTCGTCATGACCGACAAGGACTCGCCGGCCCTGATGTGTCGCTTCAATGACGACGGCGGCTTCAGCCTTCCGGCCAGCGCCACGTCAGCCCTGCTCGAGACCGACTCGGCCGGCTTGGCGATCTTCCGCACCGAGGTCGGCTGGGTCGCGGGTCCCGACGGGCTGCCCATCCGGATCCAGGCCTTCAGCGGCACTGCGACCCAGGTGACCGTGAAGTAGGGCGGCGGAGCCATCCAGGCACCTCGGGCCGGGCTACACTGCGCCGCGAGGAACGATGCTGCCCATCCTGCTGACGCTGGCATGCACCGGAGCGGACCCGGAGGGCCTGACCCTCCACGCGGATCCGCAGTCCGGCCCCTTGCCCCTCACCGTCACATTTTCGGCCACGGGAGCTGGCGCAGACGTCGCGGTCTGGGACTTCGGAGACGGCGCCACCGCGACCGGTGCGAACGTCGAACACACGTTCCTGGGAAGCGGGGGCTTCCTGGTGACCGTGCGCGAGCAAGCGAGCGACGACATCGCCGGGCAGGGCCCGATCGAAGTGCTGCCGGGTGTGTGTCCCGGAGACGGCGTCGACGAGGTCATGGGCCAGGTCGACTCCCTGGCCATCGATGAAGCCTCGGGTCTCGTCGCGAGTCAGCTCAACCCGGGGGTGCTCTGGACCCACAATGACTCGGGCGACACCCCGCGCTTCTTCGCGCTGGACGAGACCGGTGCGCTGCTGGCCATCGTCAACCTGCTCGACGTCTACAAGGGCGACTGGGAAGACATGGCTCTGGCCCGGAACCCGGACACCGACGCCTGGCAGCTCGTGGCAGGCAATGTCGGGGACAACAGCCACGATCGCGACGACGTGCACATCCACTTCATCGACGAACCGGCGATCACCCCCGGCCAGGACTTCGAGGAGCTGGACATCGCCGCCCTCACGATCCACGTGACCTACCCAGACGGCGAGATGCTGGACTGCGAGTCGATCATGGTCGACCCGATCACCCAGGACCTCTACCTGGTCACCAAGGACTACGACGGTCCAGCCGGGGTCTACCGCAAGTCGCCGCCCCACGAACACGAGAGCACGACGGAGCTCGAGCTGGTCAAGCAACTGGACTTCTCCGTGGAGCCACTGAGCGGCCGAGCGACCACCGGAGCCGACTGGTCGGTGACCGGCGACCGTGCGGTCATCCGCACCTACGGCCTGTGGGTCTACATGTGGCGCCGGGACCAGTCAGAGCCGGTCGACGCCATGTGGGACGGCGAGCCCTGCGAGCTGCGCATGCCCGCCGAGCAGCAGAGCGAGTCCATCGCGTTCACCGCGGACAACTCCGGGCTGTGGAGCCTGTCCGAGGGCGAATTCCAGCCTCTGAACCAGCTTCGCTTCACGGACTGATCAGCGTCGGCCCCGCCGCTCTGCGCGCAGCATCAGTCGGCGCATCATGGTCACGAGCTCTCCACGGGTGCGGGCCCAGCGGCTCTCCCCCTGTCCCAGGGCCACCTGGAGGTACGGGCCATAGATCAACAAGCCCATGCCCGCGCCGGCGAGACCGGCGACCAATGCTTCAGGGCTCGTGGCGTGCCCTGGACTGCGACCGGCGGCTTGGACCATCCGCCGGATCACCGGGTAGTCCCGCTTCAGGTCGAGGGGGTGCACCCCCTCCAACAGGCTCCAGGTGAGCACACGCCAGTAGCGCTCGTGCTGCTCCGTCGCCCCCAGGGTACGCGCCAGCAGGTCCCCAAGCTGCTCCCCGGATCGCTCGGGGCCCAGGGCCCCGGAGATCGACTCACCCAGGTAGTCGATCACGGCCCGCGTGGGGTCCAGCGGCTCAGGCCAGAGAGACGCCAGCGTGGGGGTGCGCATGCCCGCCGCGGCCGCGATGTCTTCCAGGGTCACCCGGTGCGGCCCCCGCTCCGAGAGCAGGTCCGCGGTGGCCTCGAGCAGGGGCAGGCTGGGGAGCGCGGGGGTGCTGGGCAGAGGGGCGGCACACATGCCATCGTCCGCGGTGCCCGGGAGCGAGACCCTACGGCAAGGGGACGCACGCCACTGTGAGGCCTTCGTCAAGGGGGGGCCCGAACCGATACAACCCCCCGGCGTCCACCGCATACAGCCGCTCCATGGGCACCACCAAGACCGGACCTCGCAAGAAAGAGCGCTACTGGAGCAAGCGTGTTCCCGACGACCGAGGTCCGTTCGACACGATCGTCATCGGTTCGGGCATGGGCGGCATGACCGCAGCTGCATTGCTGGCCAAGCTCGGGGATCGCGTGCTGGTGCTGGAGCAGCACTACGTACCCGGCGGCTTCACCCACACCTTCACGCGCAAGGGCTACACCTGGGACGTGGGCGTGCACGCCGTGGGCGAGGTCACGCACCACTCGATGCCCGGGCGACTGCTCGGCTGGCTCACCGACGGTCGACTCGAGTGGAACACCCTGGGCCAGGTCTACGACGAGTTCCACTACCCAGACGGCTTCCGGATCGACTTCCCGGACAGTCCCGAACAGTTCCGCGAGAACCTGATCGCGCTCTTCCCGGACGAGGCCGCCGCGATCGACGCCTACATCGCCAAGGCCAAGGCCGTCGCGGCGAGCATGAAGGGCTACTACCTGTCCCGGGCGCTGCCGAAGAGCATCGGCTGGCTGGGCGAGCCGCTGATGGCCCGCAAGGCCCAGAAGTACCTGACCGAGCGCACCGCAGACGTGGTGGCCGAGTTGACCGATGACCCCAAGCTGCGGGCGCTACTCGTGGCCCAGTGGGGCTACTACGGCAGCCCACCGAGCCGCTCGAGCTTCGCCATCCAGGCCCTGGTGGTGAAGCACTTCCTCCACGGCGGCTACTACCCGGTGGGGGGCTCGGACCGCATCGCGGTCGAGCTCCTGCGCACGGTGTCCGAGGCCGGGGGCTGGACCCGCATCGTGGCGGACGTGGAGCAGATCCTGGTGAAAGGCGGTCGGACGGTCGGCGTTCGCATGGCGGACGGCGAGGAGATCCGGGCGTCCCGTGTCATCAGCGCTGCGGGGGCCATGGCCACCACCAAGCGCCTGCTGCCCCCGGAGCACGCGGGCCAGAGCTGGGCCACGAGCATCCAGCACCTGACCCCCGCCGCCGCTCATGTGTGCCTGTACATGGGCTTCAAGGGCGACATCAGCCAAGCCGGCGCGAGCCCGGCCAACAAGTGGTTCTACGACACCTGGGACCCCGAGGACGAGACCTGGCAGGTGGCCCCGGGCGAGCCCGTGGGCGACGCCCCGGTGCTGTACTGCAGCTTCCCTTCGCTGAAGGACCCCCAGCACGACCCCGGACCCGAGATCCGGCACACCGGGGAGGTCGTGACCTTCGTGCCCTGGGAGGTCTTCGAGCCCTGGCGAGACACCCGGTGGCGCAAGCGAGGTCCGGACTACGACGCCTTCAAGGCGGCCCTGCAGGAGCGGATCACGGATCAATTCCTGCGACGAATGCCGGGCCTGCGGGACCTGCTGGACTATGCCGAGCTCAGCACACCGTTGTCCACCGACGTCTTCTGCCGGCCTGTCCAAGGCTCGATCTACGGCATCGAACCCACGGTCGAGCGCTTCAAGACCCCTTCGCTGCGGCCGCGGACGCCGATCAAGGGCCTGTTCCTGGCGGGCAGCGAGGTGGCGAGTGTCGGGGTGATCGGTGCCTTCATGGGCGGTGTGCTGGCCGCCGCAGCCGCCGAGCCCCGAGAGATGTTCGACGTCATCCGCGGCGCCTGATCAGCCCTCTCTCGCAGCCGCCAGGAATGCCGGCGCTTCGCCCCCACCGTGCACGAGCAGGCTGGCGCCCGAGACCCAGCTCGCGGCATCGGAGCACAGCCACAGGCAGGCCTGGGCCACGTCGTCGGGAAGCCCCAGGCGTCCCGCCGGGATCGTCGCCGCCACGGCGGCCTGGCCGGCTGCGTCCCCGTAGTGCAGCGCTGCCTGTTCGGTCAGGATCGGCCCAGCGGTGACCGCGTTCACGCGGACCTTTGGCGCCCACTCGACGGCCAGGGAGCTCGTCAGGTTGAGCAGGCCGGCCTTGGCCGCGCCATAGGCCGCGGTCCCCGGACTGGGGCGGATCGCGCTCACACTTGCAACACTGACGATGCAGCCGCCCTCGGGTTGGGTCTGCATCACGCGGTTCGCCGCCTGGGCGCAGTGCAGAGGGGCCAACAGGTTCAGTCGAACGATGGCCTCGGAGAACCGTGGACTGGCCGTGGCCGCGTCTGCCATCGGCGATCCGCCGGCGTTGTTCACCAGCACGTCGAGACGCCCGTGGACCGAGACGACCGCCGCGACCAGGGCGTCGACCTGGTCCGGGTCCCGCACGTCACAGGTGTGGAAGCTGGCGGGGATCTCCCCTTCGGGTGGTCGCCGACCACAGGTCGCGACCCGGTAGCCGGCCCGGTGGAATGCCTCGACGATCCCGCGCCCGACCCCACGACTCCCGCCGGTGATGAGCGCCACGGGCTGTGCAGTGCTGTCCGCCATGGGCAGACCCTAACCCTGGACCTGTCCGAGGCATGCTGTGCGCCATGTCCCGCCTGATCCCGTGCGCCCTGCTCCTGACGGCTTGCCAGTCCGACATCGACTGGGGCTGCGACGACCCGACCAGCCATGGCTGGGACAGCGCCTGGGAGGCCGAGGACCTGGCGCTCTGGGAGGCCACGAACGAGGCGCGGGCCCTGGGCGCTGACTGCCCGACCGGCACCTATGAGGCCGCTGCACCGCTCGCCTTCGACGACCAGCTCGCCTGCGCCGCGCGGGGTCACGCCCTGAACATGGCCACGAACGACTTCTTCGATCACGACAGCCTGGACGGTCGCGACCCCGGCGAACGGATCGACGAGACCGGGTACGCCTGGACCCTGTGGGCCGAGAACATCTCCGCCGGCCGGGTCGACGCCGAGACCACGGTCCAGGGCTGGCTGGACAGCGACACGGGTCACTGCGAGAACCTGCTCAGCCCGGACGCGACGGACGGGGGCTTCGGCTATGCCTACGACGCAGAGTCGACCTATGGCCACTACTGGGTCCAGGTGTTCGGTCGCCGCTGAACCACCCACAGGGTTAGCTTCGTCGACGAACGTCAGTGAAAGGAGCCCCCATGGGCGGCAGCTGTCAGGGTCGGGTCGCCATCATCACCGGAGCCGGTCGCGGACTCGGTCGGGCCCACGCCCTCTTGTTCGCCGCCGAAGGGGCCCGGGTGGTGGTCAATGACGTCGGCGTCGCAAGCGACGGCACGGGTGGAGACGCGGGCCCCGCCGAACAGGTCGCCCAGCAGATCCGGGCGGCCGGCGGCGAAGCGGTGGCCGACACCCACGACGTGGCGGACTGGGACGGCGCTGGTGCGCTCGTCCAGACCGCCCTGGACCACTTCGGCGGGCTCGACACCCTGGTCTGCAACGCCGGCATCTTGCGGGACCGCATGTTCGTCAGCAGCAGCGTGGAAGAATGGGACGCCGTGATGCACGTCCACCTGCGGGGCCACTACTGTCCCGCACGCCACGCCACGGCATGGTGGCGAGCCCAGGCCAAGGCCGGCGCAACCGTCGACGCGCGGCTGATCAACACGTCGAGCGGCGCCGGACTGCAGGGCAGCATCGCCCAGGCGGCCTACGCAGCCGCCAAGGGCGGGATCGCCGCGCTGACCTTGGTCCAGGCCGCCGAGCTCGGCCGGTACGGCATCACAGCGAACGCCCTGGCGCCAGCTGCCCGCACCCGCATGACCGAGGGCCCCTTCGCCGAGATGATGAAGGCGCCCCAGGATGGCTTCGACGCCTGGGACCCGGCCAACGTGAGCCCCCTGGTGGTGTGGCTCGGCAGCGCGGCTTCACGGGCCGTCACCGGTCGCGTCTTCGAGACCCAGGGCGGCGTCATCAGCCTCGCCGATGGGTGGCGCACCGGCCCTGCGGTGGACAAGGGCGCTCGCTGGGAGCCTGGCGAGGTCGGGGATGCGGTGGCGACCCTGTTGGGCCAGGCCGCGGCGCCGCAGAAGGTCTACGGAACCTGAGGCAGTAGACTCGGCCACCGTGTGGCTTCTCCTCACCGCCTGTACCTGGGTCGATCCGCCGGTCGTCGCGACGGTGGTCGGTCACGATCCCGGGGCCGAACGACACGTCTGGATGTTTCGCCAACAGCCGAACGGGAGCTTTCAGAGGGACCCTGTGCCCATAGCGAGCTCGCTGAGCAGCCTGGGGCTCGAGGTCGTCGACGACGCCCTGGTGCTCACCGCGGTCGGGGTCTGGCTGGGCAGTGTCTCCGAGTGGCGGCGAGAGTGGCTCGGCCCGCCGCTTCACGCGCTGCGCACGACCGATCTGGACACGTGGGAGCCCCTCATCTGGCGGCTCTCCGGAGACGCCCAGGACCGCGTGCCGATCGACCCCCAGCTCCACGCCACGGCTGCGGGCGTGGACCTGTATTACTACGCGGTCCCGGCCATGGAGCGGGGAGACCCTGCGCTCCACACGACGGACCACGTCATCGCCCGCGCCACCCTGGACGGGGGCTTCACCTGGCAGGAGGACGTGCTGTCGGCGCGAAACCTCGCCGATCCCAGCCCGGTGACTTTTCAGGGCCAGACCCTGCTCTTCGCCACCACGCGACCGGGCTCCGAGATCACGCTCTTCTCGGGGGATCCACTCACCCGGGTGCGCACCTGGTCCGACGTGTCCGTGCCTCATGCCTTCGTACACGACGGCGTGCTTCAGCTGTGGGCGAGCCGCTGGCGGGGCTCTCAGCAAGTCGCCGTGCGGGCCACCAGCACCAATGGACGGGACTTCACCGCCTGGGACGAGCCCCTCCCGATGGCGGGCCTGCGGCACTGCGCCAGCCCGGTCGGCGCCAGCTGGCAGGGCCAGGTCCTGGCGCTCTGCGCGGACGAGGTGCCGGTCGTTCCGCGCCAGGGGCCGCCACCCACCGAGCCGCCGCGACGATGAGACGCCTGACCGACGGGCTCGTCGTCGCAGCCACCGCCGCGCTCTTGCTTGGGTGCATCCTGCCCCAGGGGCGCTGGCCGACGGGCGACGCGGCGCACCTGCTGGGCATCGCCGCCCGCCTGGCCAGAGAGCTTGCGACGCTGGAGCTCGGGGAGCTGGTCTTCCACTGGTCGTCCCTGCTCGCACCCCACCCCCCTGGCGGGTACCTCTTCGCCATGCTCCCGTCACTCGCGGGCGCAGGGCGGCACGCGGGACCTGTCGCGGGCGTGCTCGCGCTGGCCCTGACGTGGCATGGGCTGCGACTGTTGGTCGGACGGGATCGCTTCCCGCCCCTCGCCGCCTGGGCGCTGCTGCTCTCCACCCCGCTCCTGTGGCTGGCGGTGGAGCACACCTGGTGGGACCTGTTGGCGGCGGGCTGCGCAGCGGCGACGCTGGGGCATCTCCGAGCGTCTGAAGGCCTGACACACCGCGGTCATAGCGTGGCCTTCGGCGCCTTCATGGGGCTGGGCTTCCTGACCAAGTACACCTTTCCAATGTTCGTGGTGCTGCCCACCCTGTGGGCGGGGCTGGGCCTGGCGGCCCGGCGCCGGGGCTTGAGGGGACTGGTGTCCTCTTTGGCCGCCTTTGCAGTGTTGGCAGGGCCCTGGTACGCGTCGCGCTTCACCAAGGTCCGGCGCTACCTGGTGGATAGCACCGATCCCAACAGCGCCACAGTGGACGCTGCTAGCACACCGCTGACCCAGGCCGAGCTGCTGCAGCCCGAGAACCTGGCGTACTACCCGGCCGTGCTGGTAGAGGGGCTGGGCTGGCCAGGGCTGATCCTCCTGGGTCTGGGGGTGTTGCTGGGCCTGCGCCATCCAGGGGGTCGCCTGGCCCTGCTCGGCGCTCTGGGGGGCCTGGCCATCCTGTCCCTCACCGGGCAGCGCCAGGCGCGCTACCTGATCCCGGCGCTGCCGCTGCTGGCGTTGGCCCTGGACGCCGGGTTGCGCTTCCGCCACAACGCGCCCAAGGCACTGGCAGCCCTGGCCGTGCTGGGCATCTGTCTGCCAGCGACCTGGTGCACGGCCCGCATGTGGACCTGGATCGAGCGCCCGCCCAGCAACCGGCCCCACGATCCAGGACTGGACAGCCTCGCGGTCTGGGGAGCCTGGCCCTGGCCGGCGGAGGGCTTCCGGCCCGTGTCTTCCGACCCGGATGCCTGGCTGATCGATCAGGCCCTGGCGCAAATGGGTGAGCTGGTCGGTGACACGCCGCAGACCATCGGGCTCTACCTGGACGAGCGCAGCGGCGGTCCGGAGACGGGGTTCTACATCTGGTGGGCCGAAGCCCTGGGACATCCCTGGGACGTGGCGACGGTGATGACCAAGGGCCGTGGTGGCGAGCCGCTGGCGTTCGTCGGGCCCTTTGCTGGGGACGACTGGCCCCCCAAGGAATTCGCAGGCCTGTACAGCGTCCGTCGCCCCCAGGACTCGGATCTGCGCCGGCTGGTCGCGCTGCTCGACGCGAGCGAGGTCTCCTCCCTCCCGCTGCCCAATGGCTATGAAGGCACCCTGTGGCGGGTTCCCGACACCACCTGGCAGCGGGCAAACAGGCCTCTCGTGCCGCCACCGCCGCCCCCCGGACAGCAGCCGTGAAGGGGCGTGCGGTCGCGATCCATCTCGCCCTCGCCTTGGCCGCGACCTGGCCGGCGGCGCTGACCCCGCTCACGCGCATGGTCGGCCACCCGGACGGCGATGTCTGGAATCATGCGTGGGGGCTCTGGTGGTTCTGGGAGCAGCTCTCGAGCGGCACGCTGCCCTGGCACACCCCCCTGCTCTTCGGACCAGAAGGCGGCACGCTGTGGTTCATCGACCCATTGGGGGCCCTGGCGGGCGCTCCTCTGGTGCCGCTGATCGGGGTCGTCGGGGCCTGGAATGCGGTCTTGATCGGTGGGGTGGCCCTGACGTCCTGGGCCGCCCGGCTCCTGGCCACCCGAGTGACCGGCGCCGGTCCCCACACCTGGGTCGCGTCGGTGGCGATGGTGTTCGGCCCGTACCTGAGCGGGGAGCTGCACAACGGCATCTCAGAGGCCGCGCTCCTGGCCCCTTGCCTGCTCACGCTGGCCCTCGGGTGGACAGCGGTGGGCAAGGGCGGCGCGCTGCGCTGGGTGGCGGTGGGCGCGGCCCTGGGCCTGACCTTCCTGGGCTCGCCCTATTACGCGCTCGCAGCAGGACTCGCCGTGGCCACCTGGGCCCTGCCGCTGCTGCGTCGGCCTTCGGCAACGACCTTGCTTCAGCTCGGTGGGGGGGTCGCCACGACCGCGGCGCTGGTGGCGCCCGTGGCCTGGCTGGTCCGGGCCTCGGTCACCGCCGGCGATGCCCTGGTCCACCGGGCGGATCCGGGCGTCGCAGCCCTGGTCCTGGACCACAACCGGGTGGACCCGCGCACCTTCGTCGCCCCTCTGGGCTTCCAGTCCGTGGACTATGCCAGCCTGGGTGAGGCCTTCGTGCACTCGGCGTACCTGGGCTGGATCCCACTGGCTCTGGCCTGGCTCGGATGGCGCAGCACAGGCCTGACCCGGTTCGCCGCCGGAGGCCTGGTGACTCTCGTCTTCGCTCTGGGACCCGTCCTGGTGTGGGGTGAGGGTCCGGTCGAAGTAAGCGGTCGCAGGCTGCTGCTGCCCTTCGCGGCGCTGTCGACTGTGGTGCCGATCCAGGCGATCACCCACACCCTGCGCCTGGCGGTTCCGGGCCTGGCCGCTGTGGCCGTGCTGGCTGCCGCCACGGTCCGGACTTCGCCGCGCTGCCTCTGGCCTGCCCTGGTGCTGATCCCCCTGGACCTGGTGGCCTGGGGCGGGAGCGCCTGGCCCCTCGCCAGGACCCCAGAGCTCGCCACCGCCGCGCAACAGGAGCTGGCCCAGCGCCCGCCTGTGGACGGGCAGTCCCTGGTCCTGGATCTGCCCGGCGCGGTCGGCAACACCATGACCACCAGCCGCTACCTGGTCCTGCAGACCGTGCACGGCCGGCCGATCCCGTACCGACCGGACGCCCGGGCCTCGTCGTCGTCGCTGCTCGGTGTGCCGACCTTCCAGCTCCTGGCGCTGGCGTCAGAGCCCCGCGCCGAGCACCGGTCCCTGCTCGGTCCCGCGGTCCGGCAGCTCCAGACCGTGGCGCGAGAGGACCTGGTCCGGGCCGGGGTGGGGCACGTCCTGGTGCACCGCGACCTGGAGCGGGGCGCCCAGCGCGTGGCCGAGACGGAGATGCTCCTGGAGCAACTCTATGGCCAGCCCCAGGTGCTCGGCGAGACGGCGATCTACACGGTGTCAGGCAGTGGGCGCATCGGCCTGGCGCCGAGCCTGAGGAGTGCGCTGGCTGCCCCGCTCGGTCAGACGGACTGATCAGAAGCGCAGACCCAACCGCAGCCCGAGCCCGCATGAGGAGGGCAGCGCCGGTGCCAGGGAGGCCGCAGGGCGCTGCCGGCGGAAGCCGGGGGCTGTGGTGAGTCTCGTGAAGTCGAAGGCGCTGCCGGCGATGGCCGTGCTACCGCCGAGCACCACCGGTGCTGCGAACGGCTCGACCCTCTGAAGCCCGCCTGCCTGGGCCGGGGAGGCCACCACCACAGAAGCCAGCACGAGGGCAACCAGGCAGGTCAGGACTGTCAGGGTCGATCTCATCTATGCACGGAAGCGGCGCCGGAATCCCCTCACACCAGAGATGCTGACCCTTGCCGACGCACGGCGACATCCCGTGACAACTTCAGCGGTGGGATCTCTGGCCCCCGGGAGACCTTGACAACGAACTAGAACGTGTTCCATTCTCCTCCTGCTAGAACAAGTTCTACTTTTCCCCGAGGCCCCCATGTCCGCCTTTGCCACCGTCCATGACTACTTCAACGACCTCAACGCCTACTTCGTGCCTGGAAAGGCGAAGAACGCCGACTTCACCTACTGGTTCGAGATCACCGGCGACGGCGGTGGCGACTACACCGTGCACGTGAAGAATGGCGAGATGACCGTGTCCCCGGAGTCGACAGACGCAGCGGACACCCACTACCGCGTGGCTGCGGACCACTACCTCAAGATCATCAACGGCAAGATGAATGGCCGCATGGCCGTGCTGACCGGGAAGATGAAGGTCAACGGGAACATCAAGGCCGCCATGGCCATGCAGAAGTTCCTGCCCCCGGGTCAGAAGAAGAAGTAGCCCTGGCACCGGTTGGCACCGTGGATCTCCCCCGCGAGGGCTTCACCCTCGCCTACAACTACAAGCGCAGCCTGGGTCCCATCCTGGGCCAGTTCTTCACCGCCCTGGCCGACGGCAGGGTGCTGGGTGCCCGGACGGCCGCGGGTCGGGTCGTGGTGCCGCCCTGCGAGTGGGACCCGGTGACCGGGCGCGAGACCCAGGAGCTGATCGAGGTCGGGCCAATGGGAACCGTTCAGTCCTGGACCTGGGTCGGGACCCCACAGGCCAGACACCCGCTGGACAAGCCCTTTGCCTTTGCCCTGATCACGCTGGACGGTGCGGACACCGCCTGGATCCAGGCCATCGACGTCAACAGCCCAGGGGCCCTCGCCTCCGGGATGCGCGTGCGCCCTCGCCGAACGGGCACCCCGATCACATCCGTCGCCCAGCTGATCTACGAGCCCGCCTGATGCCCGATCCAATCACCCGCCTCGTGACGCCTGTGCGCCTGGAATTCACACACACGGCCGACCCCGCTACCGCGACCTACATCGCGGGGCTCGGAGATCGCCGCCTGATCGGCGGTCGCTGTACCCGCTGCAGCCGGGTCATGATCCCTCTCCGCTCGGTCTGTCCGGTCTGCGCCGTCGGCCCCATGGACCCGCTGCAGCTGCCCGAGACGGGCGAGGTCAGCACTTTCTGCGTCATCAACATCCCCTTCGAGGGTCAGGTGCTCACGCCCCCCTACGCATGCGCCCACGTGACGCTGGATGGCGCCGACGTGCAGCTCTTCCACCTGGTGGGTGAGTGCCCCCCCGACCAGGTGGAGACCGGAATGCGCGTGACGGCGGTCTGGAACGACGACCCCGCCGCGGTGGGCCACGCCCGGCTCAAATACTTCAAGCCCCTCTCGGACCCCTGATGCGCCCCGTCTCGATCGCCGGTGTCGCAGCGACCAAGCCGACCCAGGGACTCACGGACGACGTGGCGTTGCTGGTGTCCAGGGTCACGGCAAGTGCGCTGGCCGATGCGGGCCTTGGGCGCGACGAGGTCGCCTTCACCTGCTCGGGCTCCGGCGACTACATCCAGGGACGGCCCTTTTCCTTCGTGCAGGCCCTGGACGGCGTCGGCGCCTGGCCACCCATCTGCGAGTCCCACGTGGAGATGGACGGCGCCTGGGCCCTGCAGGAAGCCTGGGTCCACATGCAGACCGGGCACGTCGACGTGGCGCTGGTCTACGCCTGGGGCCATGGCACCCGGGGCGACGCCGAGGCCGTGCTCGCCCTCACCCATGACCCCTACACCCTGGCCCCGCTCGGGATCGGTCCGACGGACATGGCAGCGCTCCAGGCCAGGGTCCTGCTGGAGCGGGGCCTGTGCGCCCGCGAAGATCTCGCCGCTATCGCCGCCCGCGACCAGGCCGCCGTGCGAGGCGAGGCCCCGAGTGTGCAGGCGCTGATGGCCCGGCCCCTCACCCGGGACCCCTTGCACGCCCACGACATCCCGACCTGGGCCGACGGCGCGGCCGCGGTGGTGCTCGTGGCCGGCGATGCGCTGGCCGACCGGCCCCATCGCCATGCCTGGATCCGCCACCTGGACCACCGCATCGACACCCACCACCCTGGCCACAGGGATCTCTCCCTGGCGCCTTCTGCCTCGGCGGCACGGGGGTCCAGCGGGCCGGTCGATGTCGCGGAATTGAGCACGGGTTGGACGCCCCAAGAGGTTGTGCTGCGCAAGGCCCTGGGCCTGGATGATGGCGTGCGCATCAACCCGTCCGGCGGTCCACGGTCGGCCTCCATTCCGATGGTCGACGGCCTCCGTGCCTTTGTGCACGCCACTCGGAGCCTTCGGGCGGGCACGGCGGATCGGGCCCTGGCCCACGCCACGGCGGGGCCCTGCCTGCAGCAGAACCTGGTCGCCGTGCTGGAGGGGTCCTGATGGCCAACCGCGTCGCCATCGCCGGGTTCGGCCAGACCGTGCACGCCGCCAAGCGGCCCGATGTGTCGATGAACGGCCTCGTGCGCGAAGCCGCCCGCGCAGCCCTCGACGACGCCGGACTGGACTGGGGCGACATCGACGCGGTCGTGGTCGGCAAGGCCCCCGACCTGTTGGAAGGCGTGGTGCAGCCCGAGCTCTTCATGGCCGCGGCCCTCGGTGCAGTCGGCAAGCCGCTCTTGCGGGTACACACGGCCGGCAGCGTGGGCGGCTCGACCGGCGTGGTCGCGTCGAACCTGATCGCAGCCGGGCGGCACGAGCGGGTCCTGGCCGTGGCATGGGAGAAGCAGTCCGAGTCCAACGCCATGTGGGCCCTGTCCCAGCGCTTCCCCTTCCAGCCTCCGGTGAACGGTGGCGCGGGCGGATACTTCGCGCCGCTGATTCGGGAATACATCCATCGCTCCGGTGCCCCAGAGCACATCGGCTGGGAGGTCGCGGCCAAGGACCGCCGCGCCGGCGCCCGCAACGAACATGCCCACCTGCGACTGCCGGACCTGACCGCGGCGGGGGTCTCTGAGTCCCCCATGCTCTGGGATCCCATCCGCTACCTCGAGACGTGTCCGAGCTCTGATGGCGCAGCGGCGATCGTGCTGACCAGCGAGTCCGCCGCCCCCGACGAAGCCGCGTGGGTGCACGGCATGTCCATGCGCTCCGAGCCGCTGATCTTCCCCGGCCGGGACCAGGTGGACCCCCAAGCCGGCCGGGACTGTGCAGCCGACGCCTATGCCCAGGCTGGCATCACAGACCCACTCCGACAGCTGGACACAGCCGAGATCTACGTGCCCTTCTCGTGGTTCGAGCCGATGTGGCTCGAGAACATGGGTTTCTGCGAGCCCGGTCACGGCTGGAAGCTCGTCGACGACGGCGCCACGGCGCCTGGCGGGGCTTGTGAGATCAACCCCAGCGGGGGTGTGATGTGCTCGAACCCGATCGGTGCATCAGGTCTGTTGCGCTTTGGCGAGGCCGCCCGCCAGGTTCGGGGGCGGGCCGCTGCCCACCAGGTCGATGGCGCCCGCTTGGCCCTCGGCCACGCCTATGGCGGCGGCTCCCAATTCTTTGCCACCTGGATCGTCGGGGCCGCCCGGCCGTGACAGAGGGACCCATGACCTACAACCTCGCCGACCTCTTCGAGAGCCTGGCCGACGCCCGGCCGGACAACATCGCCCTGGTGTCCGGCTCGAGCCGTCAGACCTTTGCAGAGGTGGACCGCAGGGCGACGAGGCTCGCCCACCACCTCCAGGCTGCCGGGGTCGGACCCGGTAGCCACGTGGGCCTGCAGACCTACAACGGTCACGAGTACCTGGAGGCGATGATCGCCTGCTTCAAGCTGCGGGCGGTGCCGATCAACATCAACTACCGCTACGTGGCCCACGAGCTCATCTACCTCTACGACAACGCAGACCTGGTGGGACTCGTGTTCCAGCAGGAACTGGGGGTCGAGGTGGCGAAGGCCCTGGCCGAGTGCCCGGGGGTGACCTGCCTCATCGAGCTCCAGGACGACAGCGGTGTCGAGCACGGCGTCGCTGCCACCGGCTACGAAGACGCCCTGGCCAACGGCTCTGAGGCCCGCGACTTTGCCCCCCGGACCAACGACGACCTGTTCATCGTCTACACCGGAGGCACCACGGGGATGCCGCGGGGGGTCATGTGGCGCCACGAGGACTTGTTCTTCGCCGGCCTCCAGGGTGGCGCCCCGGGAGGTGACCCGGTCGAGCGACCCGAGCAGGTCGCTGAGAATGCCGAAGAAGAGGGCCTGGTCATCCACCCTGCGGCGCCCCTGATCCATGGCTCTTCGATGTTCGCGAGCTGGATCTGCTGGTTCACGGCCGGCAAGGTCGTGCTGGTGCCCGGGCGCAGCTTCGACGCGGTCCGCAGCGTCGCCCTGATCGACGAAGAGGAGCTCAACGTCATCAACCTGGTCGGCGATGCCATGGCCCTGCCGCTCCTCGACGCGCTCGAGGCGCACGACACGGAGGCCGACAGCATGGTCACCATCAGCAGCGCGGGCGCCATCCTGAGCGGTGCCATCCGCGCTCGGCTGGTCCAGAGACTGCCCTGCTGCATGATCATGAACAATTTCGGCGCGTCCGAGACCGGGCACCAAGGCACCGCGTTCTACGAGGACGAAGAGGACGAAGACGCCAAGCCCATCTGGGTCATGGGCGAGCACACCCACGTGATCGACGACGACGGCACACCCGTCGAGCCCGGCAGCGGACAGGTCGGCTGGCTGGCCCGGAGTGGGTACATGCCCTTGGGCTACTACGGCGACGAGGAGAAGACCGCCAAGACCTTCAAGCGCGTCGGCGGCACGCGCTTCGTCATCCCAGGCGACCGGGCGCTGGTCAACGAAGACGAGACCATCACCTTCCTGGGCCGGGGCGCGGTCTGCATCAACTCCGGCGGGGAAAAGGTCTACCCCGAGGAGGTCGAGGAAGCGCTCAAGGCACACACCGCGGTGTTCGACGCCATTGTCGTGGGCGTGCCCGATCAGCGATGGGGAGAGCGGGTCGAGGCCCTGGTGCAGCTCAAGCAGGGCGCGTCGGCGGCCACGGACGAGCTGGAGGCCCACGTGCGCACCAAGGTGGCCGGGTACAAGACCCCGCGGGCCTTCCACGTGTTGGCGAGCCTGGAGCGGCAGCCCAGCGGCAAGCCCGACTACACCTGGGCCAAGGCCAAGGCCCGGACACTCTCCACGTGAGCGACAGCCCGCCGGCCCGCACCGGGCGGGCGTGGGTGCTCTCCGATGAGGTGCCCACTGGACCCTGGGGCGCCAAGCGGCGGCTGGCGGCGGAGCTGCGGGCCCTGACCACCCTGTGCATGAACACCACGGCCGACGTGGCGCTCATCGACCAGGCGACGGCCAAGGCCGAGGCCTTGCGGGCCCTGTTGGAGACCGTCGACACCCACACCAGTGCCGACGGCTGGCGGGACCGCAGCTACTTCGACCAGCCTCACGTGTTCGCGGACCGAGGCATCCTGATCGGGCACTGCAACCCGGCCTCGCCCCCCCTGACCCTCGACTGGGACGGCCAGCGCTCGACCGGCACGGCGGTGTTCTCGACCGCCTTCGAAGGCATGCCCGACGTGCTGCACGGCGGCGTGGTCGCCGCGTGCTTCGACCAGGTCCTGGGACACGCGCTGATCTGCTCGGGACTGCCCGGCATCACCGGCCAGCTGACGGTCCGCTACAAGCAGATCTGTCGCTGCCATGTGTCGCTTCAATTCACCGGCTGGGTCCACCAGGACAATGGTCGAACGTTCACGCTCCGGGGCGAGGTCCACGAAGGGGACCGACTCCTGGCCACCGCCGAGGCGCTTTTCGTGCGCATCGACCGCAAGAAGATCGAGGGCTTCGTGGGATGAGGATCGCCTACACAGAGGCGCAGCAGGCGCTGTTGGAGAGACTGCGGTCCTTGATGGCCGAGCTGATGACCCCCGAGCTCGTCGAGGAGCTCACCCACAACGACGGCGGCGGTCCGCTGTACCACCAGGCCCTCAAGCGCATGGCGGCGGAGGGCTGGCTCGGGCTGGGCTGGCCCCAGGAATACGGCGGCGGGGGGGCGACCCCGATCGAAGAGTTCCTGTTCTTCGACGAGGTGCACCGCTCCGGCTTCCCCATCCCCCTGCTGACCTTGAACACCGTCGGGCCGGCGCTCATGGCCCACGGCTCCGAGGCGCAGCGGCAGCGCTTCCTGCCGGCGATCCTGCGGGGCGAGGTGCACTTCTCCATCGGCTACACCGAGCCCAGCGCCGGCACCGACCTGGCGAGCCTGGAGACCCGGGCGGTCCGGGACGGCGACGACTGGGTCATCACCGGTCAGAAGATCTTCATCAGCCTGGCCAGCTTTGCCGACTATCTGTGGTGCGCCTGTCGCACGAATCCAGACGTCTCGAAGCACAAGGGGCTCTCGGTGTTCATCGTCCCGATGGACGCTCCCGGGCTGGCGATCACCCGCATCGAGAACCTGGCCGACGCGGACCTCAACGCGGTCTACCTCCAGGACGTCCGAGTCCCCGCCGAGAACCTGGTGGGCCAGCAGGACGGTGGCTGGCGACTCATCACGAGTCAGCTGAACCACGAGCGCGTGGCGCTGATGATGGTGGGGCCGTTGGTTCGAAACGCTCGGGACGTCCGGGACTGGGCAGCCACTGTGCCCCGGGGTCAGGGCACGCTCTTGGACGCACCGTGGGTCCAGCGCAACCTCGCCCGGGTCGACGTGGGGCTCGAGGTCCTCACGCTCATGAATTGGAGGCAGGCCTGGAACCTGGGAAGGGGCGCCATCCGCATGGAGGAGGCGTCGGCCATCAAGGTCTTCGGCTCGGAGCTCTACATCGAGGTGAACCGGTTGCTCCTCGAGGTCGCTGGGGCCGCCGGTGTACTCCGCCGCGGCAGCCCCGGGGCGGTCCTGGAGGGCCGGCTGGAGCGCTACGACAGGGCCATGCGCGTGTTGACCTTCGGGGGCGGCACCAACGAGGTCCAGCGAGAGATCATCGCCGGCGCAGCGCTGCGCCTCCCGAGGCACCGAGGCTGACATGGACTGGGCACGGAGCGAGCTGCAGACGATGGTGCGGGACCTCTCCCGCGACGTGCTGGAGGGCACGGACTTGACCCCCGACTCGACGGGGCTGGCCCTGGGCGCCTGGCGGGCCCTGGGACGGGCCGGGGTGCTCGCGGCGCCCCTTCCCGAGGCCCTCGGGGGCATGGATGGCGGCCTGATGGCGGCCTGCACGCTCGCGGTCGAGATCGGCAAGGCGGCCGCGCCGGTGCCGGTCCTGCCCTCGCTGTTCGGCGGCACACTTGCCCTGGCCCTGGGAGGTGGCAGGGACCTGCTCGAGGGGCTCGCATCGGGGGAGCTGCACGTGGCTGCAGCTTGGACGCCGGCTGGGCCCTGTGCGCTCCGGGGCGACCTCCTGTACGGCAGCTGGACCGGCGTCCCTGCGCTGACGGGGGCCGCAGGGCTGGTGGTGCCCCTCCAGGAGGCACTGGTCCTGGTGCCACTGGAGCACCTCCAGACCCAGGCCCAGGACGCCACGAACCGGGAGACCTTGCACGCCGTGCTCGCGGAAGGTGTGCCCTGCGAGGTGCTCGGCGACCGGGCCCTCGCCGCCCGGGCCCGCGAGCTGGCCCAGGTGGGACTGGCGGCGGTCTCGCAAGGCCTGGCCAAGGGCGGCCTCGACCTCACGAGCCGCTATGCCCGGGAACGCAAGCAGTTCGGTCGCCCAATCGGGTCCTTTCAAGCGGTCCAGCAGCGGGCCGCGGACATGTACATCCAGGTCCAGGCCATGGAGGTCACCCTGTGGCAGGCGGCCTGGCGCGTGTCCGAAGGGCTGCCAGCGGCCCGGGAGCTGGCCATCGCCCGCCACGTGGCGAGCCTCGCAGCCCATGAGATCCTGAGCGCCGCCCACCACCTCCACGGTGGCATGGGCTTCGACTGTGACTATCCGCTCTACCGCTACACCCAGTGGTCCCGGCAGCTCGAGACGGTGCTGGGCGGACCCGAGGAACAGCTCGCCCGGATCGGGCGCTTGATCGCTGCTGGATAGTGCCCCGCTGAACCCGCTTCTCGTGGTTCACAGGTCCCTGTCAAGGACCGGACTTCTCCCTGACAGTCGAGCGCCTACTCTTCCGCCGGGCAGAGGGGTTCACCTCTCTGGCCACACCTCCCTTCCAGGGTGTGTCATGGCGTCGGCGACGGTCTCGAGAACGCAGCAGGCGCTCCACCTGAGGGTGGACCACCACGGCGTGATCGCCCACTGCAGCGACGGCACGGCCCCCTGGCTGGAGGCGCTGGGCTGCCGAGTCGGTCGCCGAGCGCCCCCAGCACTGCAGCAGCTGGCCGAACAGGCGGGCACGGACGGTGTGGTGGCCGGCCGTGTCCCCTGCGGCCCTGCCCAGCTCGACGTGGTGGTGGTGGCGAGCGACGGGGGCTGCGACGTCTACGGCGCCGACCGAACCGTGGACCCCGATCCCTTCCAGGTCACCTGGGCCAATCCGAACCCGGTCCTGAGGGTCGATCTGCAAGGCCAGGTGCTCTACGCCAACCCGGCGGCAGATCCCCTGCTGCGCAGCTGGGGTGTGCTCACCGGCGACCGCCTGCCCGACGCCTGGGTCAACGCCCTGCGGCAGATCTCACCGGGAGACCGGCGGGAGCTGGTGGCTGGCGGGGGCTTTGCCGTGACGGTCTGCCCCCAGAGCGACCGGGAGACCGTGCACCTGTACGGGCGCAAGCTGGGCTGACCTGTACCATCTGCCTCGGAACCCCCCGAGGACTGTTCGTGCACGCCATCCTGCCGATGCTGTTGATGGCCTTCAAGATCTGGATGGTCATCGACGCCATCCAGAGACGGGCTGGCTACATCTGGCTGATGGTCATCTTCTTCCTGCCTTTTGGGGAGTTCGTCTACTTCTTCATGGTGCGGTACAAGGCGGGGCCTCCCACACGTGTGGGCAGGCTGGGCAACATGCGCCCTGTGCGTGGCGCCCCGCCCCCGGACCTGCCGACCCTGCGCTACCTCTACCAGGAGACCCCGAGCATCCAGAACCAGGTCGCGCTCGCCCAGGGACTCCATGATGCCGGAGAGTTCGACGAGGCCGCTGGGCTGTTCCAGGCCGTGCTGAAGCAGCGCAGCAAGGAACGCGCCTGCCTGTACGGGCTGGCCCGGTGTCACGCCGCGCGCGGGGCCCACGCCGACGCCATCGCCTTGCTCAACGGCCTCATCGCCCAGGACAAGGCCTACCTGGACTTTGCGCCCTGGACCGACCTGGTCGATGCGCAGCGGGCCAGCGGCGACCACGCCGCCGCGCTCGAGAGCCTCGAGGCCTTGGTCAAGGCCAGCCCCCGAATGGACCACAAGCTGCTCCTGGCACAGCACCTGATCACCCTGGATCGCACCGACCGCGCGCGGGGGGTGCTGACCGAAGCGCTAGAGGCGCACAGCGTCGCTCCGCACCACATCCAGAGGCACGGCCGCCAGGCAGCCGGCGCCGCCCGCGAGCTGTTGGGCAGCCTGGCGTGAAGCTGCACCAGCAGCGCCTGATCGTCGCCGTCCAAGGCGGCCCCTGAGGGTCAGCCCATCAGGGCGGACAGCTGGTCCTTGAGCTGCAGCTCGACGTGGCGGAAGTCCTTGGTGAGCTGGGCGGCGATGGCCTGTTGGATCGGGCGCAGCACAGCGGGGCGACTGCGCAGGCTCTCGTAGGCCTGACGCTGCAGACACGCGACTCGCACAGGCCCACGGGCCACACAGGACGCCGAGCGCGGCTGGTGGTCGAGCAAGGCGAGCAGGCCAAAGAGCTCTCCGCGACCCATCTGGGCCAGCTCGGTCACCCCATCGCCCGCGGTGCGAACCACAGCCACCTCGCCCGAGAGGATGAGGTAGGCGGTGTCCGTGCGCTTGCCCTGGGCGATGAAGGCGTGGCCCGAAGGCCGCTCTTGGACCCACATCGCGTGATCCAGCACCGCCCGCTCGTGGGACGACAGCTCGCTGAAGCCCGGCAGGACCGCCAGGGCGCTGGCGACTTCGGACCTGTGGCGGGGCATGCCC
>Ga0114932_10000613_pt1 | contig 42111 bp, 32 predicted proteins | sample 2SBtaG_2_FD_87286 | JGI IMG/M metagenome (GOLD analysis project Ga0114932, IMG submission 87286) | Deep subsurface microbial communities from Kolumbo volcano to uncover new lineages of life (NeLLi) - 2SBTROV12_ACTIVE470 metaG | ecosystem: Environmental > Aquatic > Marine > Volcanic ...
AGAACCTCTTAAGGAAGTTCTTGACTCCAAGTATTCTATTCCCTGCAAAGTTATTACTAATGGTTTTGATCCAGGGAATACACCCCATTATCCTGTTATTCCTTTCTCAGATGGCATAGTTCGTATTGTTTATACCGGGCAAATCTATAGTCATGAGCAAGATATTTCCCCTTTATTTATGGCACTTCAACAAATGGGAAAGGAGAGGGAAAAAATTCGAATTCATTTTTATGGTAGACATTTGGGTTTCACCCGACCGGCCTTCCAACCCGCTTTCCAGCTCGATTTTAGCCATTTGATTGAATTTCATGAATCTGTTAGTCACAATGAATCGTTGTCGCTTCAGGCTGGGGCAGATATTTTGCTTCTTTTTCCTGGTAAATCTCCCGCTTGGAAAGGCGTTTATACCGGGAAGCTTTTTGAGTATTTTGGGGTAAGGCGACCCATTTTATGTATTGGTAATACAGATGGGGTTGCAGCTAATCTTATTCGTGAGCGAAGAGCAGGGGTAACCCTCAACGAACCAGAACAAATAGCTTTACAGCTGCAACAATGGATCAAGCAAAAGAATGATAATAGAGAAATACCTTTTTTGTCTGATGAAGTGGGAAAAGGATTTACTCGAAAAGAATTAACTGAAAAGCTGATCGAATTTTTCCAAACCTGCCTGAAAAAATGAAGCTTTTATTAAAGCAATTGCCCCCATCATCCTGGAAAAATGGCAAGACTCAATTGTTGTATTTATCCTTCAAAATCTTCCATTTGGCAAAAAAGTACTAACGGATTCTCTAAAATTATTCGTTAAGAATAATTACGGTTTATCTGGTGTGAATCTCATTGAGTGGATTAATTAAGGATATTGGTTTATGGGAAAAACTTTGATGCTACTACTGGGCATTATTTTTCTAGTGTTGGTGCTTGCAACCCCATCGGGAGTAACTGCTTGGTTTGACGGTTTACCCTGGGTCAATGGTTCAGAGACATTGACTTTATCGGTTATCGTTCCTTTTTTGCTCGCTTTGGGCTGGAGGTTTCTATTCTTACGAATAACTATTTTGTCATTAGTGGCATTATTTTCCCTTAAAATTATATTGTTTGTAGGCAGCCCCGTCGGCGGTTGGTTGGTTAAACTATACCCCAATGTAACGCCAGAGCAGGTGTCTCGTCAGATATTTTTTAAAAAGCCAGATGGTGATAGTTGGATAAGGACTTATGCCACGTCTTGGAATCCACAAGCTTCGGGTGTTCTAAAAAAACCCTGGACTGAAAAATTAGACTTTCCATTAGACTGGTTTCTACCGAGCCTTTCTTGCAAAGATACCGAGAACAAACTAATCACAATGGCTACAGAGGCAAACCCGAAATATTGCTTCGATGATTTGAAACCTATTCTTGAGATAAATGGTGCTGTTTTTCTTCCAAAGGGGAATAGGTTTTCTATTGTTGCAGAGGGGGTTCAAGAGGGCAGTTTATACGCAACCAATGATAGTGGCGAAAGTTTCGTTCTTTTGCCGGCAAAAAACTCAAATGAGGCTGGCCTGAAGCAGTACCAGCTTCCGAAAGACGGATTGTGGCAGATAGCGGGGAAGCTTACTTACAAAGGGGTTAATTGGTCGCTTATTCCAACGCTTATTTCGGATGAGGGAGAAACGACCTCTGATTTAGGCCGAGATATTCTTTGGCAAGATGGTCCCGAATTGACAGAGAAAAAAAATATGATTTGGTTTTATAAAATGCTCAGCCATTTCATTGATTTTGGGATTAGTTTTTTCTTATTGGTTTGGGCTATTTGGACTGCACGTGGGTTGGTGAAAGAGCAGGTGCTCACTTTGCCTCTAGCTTTCTTCAGTCTTTTAGCTGTATTTATTTCCTCAGTCGTAGGGCCAATAGTCAAAAGTATTTTAAGAGGTGTAAATTTAAGTGATCCCACCAACATTTCTCATCTTGGTGTTTCAATAATTATTGTAAGTATGGGTTTAATTTTCTGGGTTGTCTGGAAACGAGATTCCAGAAATTTTCAGCCAGAGCGAATTACAAAATCTGTTTTTTTGTTTTATGGGGTCGCGATGTTTCCATTTTTCTCCCATATTTGGCGCCACACACTGGGTAAAATGACATTATGGAGCCCCGGGGATGATTGGGCGTCATACCAGGGTTTTGCCCGAAAGATTGTAGTAGAGGGGGAATGGCTCAATGCGGGAGAGGGGGTTTTCATTATGCAACCTCTTTACCGATATTTTGTTGGAATTTACCATTTGTTGTTTGGGCAAAGCCCCTTTGTTCAGTATATGGCGGATGTATGGTGTGTGCTGGGCGCGACCACCCTTATCGCCAGTTTGGCTATGAAGCTTCGAATATCAACTCTCGTAGTATTTGTCGGCAGTATTGTTTACTTGACGACCAATTTGATGGGGGGATTTCGTTATCATATTGGAAGAGGATTAATAGAGCAACATTCTATGATTTTCATGATTCTCGCAGTATGGCTTCTGTACGGTTCACGTGAAGAAAACTTTTTAAGAACCATAGGGGCAGGTATCTGTGGTGTAATTGGTTACTGGCTCCGTCAGGATCACTTGATAGTAATTTCATTGCTTGTATTTTTAATTATCGAGCCAACCTATGGATCGGTGAGAGAAGTTTGGCGATCCTATTGGCAACAAGTCCAGACTTACTGGAAACGGGGATTCACATATTTTGGAATTATTTCTTTTGGATTCCTTTTAATGTGTTTCCGTAACTGGTGGGTCGGTGATGTATTTGGTCCCTCCGTTAAGAATCATGTGATCTTAGAAGGGTTTGATATTCATGCATTTTACCTAAGAATGAGGCTTATGCTTACCGCGAGCCATGATACTCCATCCCTCGCCACGCTTATTTTGTTGCCAGGGGTGCTTTTTGGACTCTTAGCTCTTATCTGGCGCCCAAAATTTTTAAAGGCTTATCCCTTGGCATTCGGTTGGGCATTTATAGGAATTTTCCTGCCTTATGTTTTTTTTGGTAACCCTGGTTATGCGCCTCGAAAGAGTATCCATTTGCTACCGATGGCACTCCTTTCGACAATGATTATTTTTAACTATTACTCAATTAAGATTCCATTTTTGAAGGATCATATCGATAAGAAATAACATTTATGATAATTATAAGATTTCTTCTTTAGTTTTCATGTCTGATTTCCCTTGGTAGATATTATTGATGGTTATGATTGAAGACTTTGTGTTTCATATTGCACCTTGCAAGCAATCTTTGATTAAAATAAACTGTTAAAGAAAGAATGTAAGTTGTTTGACTAAATTTATAGGGTTCGCATTATTTTCTCTAAAAAACCTCGGATGATAATTGTTCTAATCATCCGATTATTCCCAGTAAACTTATGAATGGAGCGAGTGGTATTAAATTAGAGCTGCAAAAGTTGGAGAAAAGCACGATTCTTTTAGGAAGAAGATCGATGCCCCTCCAGTTGGTTCTTTTTGTGACATCGCGATGTAATATGCGTTGTGACCATTGTTTTTATTTGGATGAAATTAACGATTCTTCCAGGACGGAACTTTCTCTAGAACAAATTGAGACTTTAGCAAAAGAAATTGGAGGTCTCCATTGGATAGCTCTCTCAGGTGGAGAGCCTTATTTGCGCAAAGATCTTGTTGAGATTATCCAGGCTTTTTATAAACATTCCCGTCCGAATATAATGTCCCATGTGACCAACGGCTATTACCCGGATCGAATTTCTGTTATGACGAGGAAAATGGCCGATTCTTGCCCAAAAAGTAAAAACTTGGTCATATTTTCTTTGGATGGATTGGAAGAAACCCATGAGCAAATTCGTCATTCACCGGGGAGCTTTGGGAAAGTGAAGGAATCCATCCAGGCTACTCAAAAACATCAGAGCGAATACCCGAATTTAGAAACCGGGGTTGTTATTACTGCACAAGAAAATAATCGGGAAGAACTGATACCACTCATTGAATATATTGAGAGTAAATTAATGCCAGATGGCATTTATATCAATTTACAAAGAGATCATACCCAGCCTTCAAATGTATTGGTGGACCCCCTAACATTAAAGCATTACCAGGAGGCGGTGGCTTTTTACGAAAACCTGCGAGCTAAAAAGAACTTAAAGAAAAGTAAATTGTTGGATCGTCTCCTCGATGGAAAAAACAAGTTGCAGAAAAAAACCATTGTAAAAATAGCCAAAGAGAATACTTATCAACTTCCTTGTCTGGCAGGAAAAATTTCCGTGGTCGTTGATGAATTGGGAAATGTGTATGCTTGTGAATTGTTGAAGGACCCTATAGGTAACTTGGCAAACCAGAGTTTTAAGGAAATTTGGTTTGGAAATGAAGGTGTTAAGCTTTCGAATTCAATCACTGAAAGCAAATGTTATTGCACGCATGAGTGTGCCATGTCATCCAGTATTCTATTCAACCCACCTAAATTAGTTCAAAGTGTGATTTCAGGTATGTTGGGTTAGGTTTAAGTGATTATGGAAAAAGATTTGTCTATTATATTCCCTTCTTTTAATTCGGGGAGCCTTTTAGTTCGATGTTTGGAATCTGTTGAGCTAGAGTTGAAAGATCGAAAAAGTCAATATGAAATCTTGGTTGTTGATTCCTCTCCAATCAGTCCTGAGCTTCCTAATTTTAATAATTTAAAATTACTCCACTCGAATGTTCAGCTTTTCCCATCTGAAGCAAGAAATTTAGGGGCGCGCATGGCCAAGTACCCTATTCTTGTATTTATAGATTCTGATGTGGAACTTTTGCCGGGGGCTCTTTCTAAATTGGTTGATGGTCTTAAAGATAATAATACAGTTGTGGGAGGTGTTTATGAAGCCAACAACCCCAGCACTTCACCGATTTCAACCTTTCAGGATTTATTTCTCCTTTATAGGTACGAAAATATTCCTCCCGCTAGAAACTTTTTTTCTTCTGCCCAATTTGCGGTGAGTAAGGAAAACTTTCAGAAAGTTGGAGGTTTTTCAGAAAACCTGCAATCTTATGAAGATGTTGACATTAGCTTTAAATTTCAGAAAAATTTTTTAAAGGCCTATGTTTGTCTGGAGAGCAAAGCTTATCATTTGAAAAGTTTTAATCTAAAGTCGATATTCCTAGATTATTATTATAAGAGTAGAAATATGATTTATTATCGACTGCAAAGATTAAATGACTTGCATTGGTGTGATACGTTTCTTCCTTCCAGACTTAGGTTGAGCTATTACCTTGTGTTCTTCTACATAGCTTTATTTGCAATGATGGCTTTCCCAAATGGACCCATATCTATGTCCTCAAAGGTAATTACATTAAGTCTTTTGGTGGTTGTGGATATTGCACTGCTTTCTGATTTTCTGCGTTTTATATTGCGAGAAACCCGGCGCCCGATCTCGGTGTTGAAAGCCTTTCTGTTTTTTAAAGCGACCACCCTGCCAATAATCTTGGGATCTTTGAGAGGTTTTTACAGTTTTTTAAGAAAAGACGAATCTTTTTTAAATAAAATAAAGGCTACTCCCGATATTGTTTCTACAAACACTGCTCACTACCCGGAAAGCTGAGTTTTTATTGGTTTTGAATGGGTCTCCTGACAATTAAAAATTAATAGTAGTTTTCTCTCCTTTTAATTAGCTTCTGAAAACTTATTTGCTTTGTTTAGCATTTATCTACTAAATTGGATTGTGAATTCATGCCGGTAGTAAGAAGGTTTTCCTTAAGGGTTAGGACAAATTTATGCCTAATATTTTTTAGGCATTTTGAGGTCAATACCCTTACAAAGAATTGAATTTGCGTGAATAGTAACTGTATTTTTCGTATTTGCTAACATGACAAACCAAAACCCTTGTCATGCAAGAGAGAGCTTTATGAAATTTTATGATGTGAGCTTATTGATCTCAGATGACATGCTTGTATGGCCTGGAGACCCGGGTGTTTCTATGAGCCTAAGGAACAGCCTGAGTAAAGGTGACCAGGCTAATGTTACTCAAATACAAATGGGGGTTCATACTGGAACTCATATTGATGCCCCCTTTCATTTTGAACCAGAAGGGCGGTCTATTGATGAACTGCATATGGAAACCTTGATGGGCCCCTGCAAAGTAATTGAAATGCTTGAAGTTAAGGGAGCAATTGGTGCCTTTGAACTAAAAAATATTGATTTTGAAGGTGCTTCTCGAATTTTATTTAAGACAAGGAATTCAAAATGGTGGGAATTAGGGGAGAAAGAATTCCAGGAGGAGTTTGTTTATCTTGGCGAAGATGGGGCCAAGTTCTTAATTGACCAAGGTGTCAAACTGGTTGGCATTGACTATTTATCAATAGAGAGTTTTGCAAGTTCTGAAAATGCGGTGCATCATTTATTGCTTCGAAATGAAGTGATTATTGTTGAAGGCCTGAACCTCAGTAAAGTTTCTAGTGGAGATTACGAATTGATAGCATTACCTCTCCGTCTCAAGGGTGCGGATGGCGCACCTGCACGTGTAGTTCTGAGAAAGGAGTCTTATTTAGCAAAGCCGAAATAGGGCAATAGAATCATTAATGGCCAGCATTGGTAAAGTGATTCAAAGGAATATTATGGTAACAAGATTTTAAAGATTGAAAAAGAGGGGAGCGGGAAATGAAATTTGGAATTATTGGATTGGGGAAAATTGGCGGGAACCTTTCGCTTCAAGCCATAAGGAAGGGACATCAAGTTACGGGGTATAGCCTGTCATTGGAAGAATTAAATTTCTTCAAATCTAAAGGATTGGAATCCGCTGATTCGATCCATAGCCTTGTCGAAATGCTGGATCCTCCTCGTATAATATTCCTATACATCCCTCATGGGGAACCGATTGATGATGTGTGTGAAAAAATTATCCCATATTTAAAATCTGGAGATGTATTGATTGATGGAGGAAATTCTCACTGGCAGGATTCTGTTTCCCGTTACAAAAAATTTAAGGATCAGGGGATTTACTTTCTGGATTGCGGAACAAGTGGGGGTGTCGAGGGAGCTATTAACGGTGCCTGTTTTATGGTTGGTGGAGATATAGAGGCTTACGAAATCGCAAAACCAATTTTTAAAGATCTCTCTGTGCCGGAAGGATGTATGTATGTAGGTCCTGCGGGTTCCGGGCATTTTACTAAATTGATACATAATGCAATTGAGTTTGGAATGCTTCAAGCTATAGGCGAGGGTGTTGCTCTCCTTAAAGCTTCTGATTATAAATTAGATTTGCCTGAGATCATGTCTAACTGGTCTCATGGATCAGTGATTCGGGGTTGGTTGATTGAATTGATGGAAAAGGGATTGCGTGAGAATAAATTTGATGAATTGAGTGATTATGTTGAAGATACGCGCGAAGTACGATGGGCAGTAGAGTTTGGGCTCAAAAAAGAGGTATGGATTCCAGTCATAGCTCAAGCTGAACTTGCGCTATACCGAAGCCGTGATTCTGAAAATGTGTCTGCTAAGTCAGTAGCCTTAATGCGAAACGGATTTGGAGGTCACCCCCTTCATAAAAAGAAAACCTAATAACAGGTCAAATTTAATCGTAATTTTATTGCCCTTCAAAACGAGAATACAAAAGGCTCTCGATAATCCCCCTTCCCGAAAGTAACATCTTTCATTTCATATTCAGAGTTGGTTTTCCCGTATATATGTTTGTTGCAATATGTTTTGCAAGGTTGAATGTGAGGTCAACTTGGTAGATAAAAGAAAGTATTCCCTGGGTGTAGATTTTGGAACAGAATCTGCGCGGTGCTTGACGGTAGATATTGTGTCAGGAGAAGAAAAGGCTATTGCTGTTTCGCAGTATGCAGATGGGGTTATTTCCAAAAAAATTCCTGGAACTTCAATTGTTTTAGAAAATAATTGGGCTCTGCAAAACCCGGCCGACTGGTTAAGTAGTTTAAGAGAGGTTATTCACCAAGTACTAAAGGAAGGAAATCTGGCCCCTGAAGAGATTGTGGGATTGGGAATATCTTTTACCTCATGTACTGTTTTACCTACTAATGAGGATGGCACCCCATTGTGTTTTTTGGATGTTTGGAAAAACGTCCCGCATGCATGGCCAAAATTATGGAAGCATCATGCCGCGCAGCCTGAAGCTGATTTGATCAATAGCTTTTCAAACCTAGAACAGGAGCCTTGGTTGAAACGTTATGGCGGGCTCATCTCATCCGAATGGCTATTTCCTAAAGCCTTACAAATTCTTAGGGAGTCTCCAGATTGTTTTGCTGCGGCTCAACGTATTATTGAGGGCGGGGATTGGGTAGTTTGGAAACTTACCGGCAAAGAAATGCGAAGTGCGTGTCAAGCAGGGTATAAAGCTCTATGGAGTGAAAAAGAAGGTTATCCTGCAAATTTGTTTCTGGAAAAACTGGGCAAAGGGTTCAGCCAAGTAATTGACAAACTTGGGGAGAAGGTTTACCCAGTGGGCACTTGCGCTGGTAAATTGACTACAGAAATTGCTTCAACATTAAACCTCCTCCCTGGGACACCAGTAGGAACATCTATTATTGATGCCCATGCTGCAATGGCAGGTGCTGGTGTCGCATCTGCGGAGAAAATGGTTATGGTCTTGGGAACTTCCACTTGTCATATTTTGGTTTCAAAGGAAGAGGTCCTTTTAGAAGGTGTTGCAGGAGTAGTTAAAGATGGAATCATTCCTGGTTATTATGGGTATGAGTCGGGACAGTCGGCGGTCGGAGATATTTTTGCATGGGTGATGAATTATGGGCTCCCAGAAGGATATTATAATGAAGCGACTCAGCTTGGAGTAACGCTACATGATCTATTAATTGGAAAATGCATGAATCAAATGCCCGGTGAACATGGTTTACTGGCTTTAGATTGGCTCAATGGCAATAGATCTGTACTCATGAACTCCGATCTCAAGGGTCTTTTGATTGGATTGACTTTAAATACTAAACCTGAAGATATTTACCGGGCAATGATTGAGGCCACTGCTTTTGGTACACGGTTGATTATCGAGGTCTATAAAAGTAGCAGAATAGAAATTAATGAACTCTATGCCTGTGGGGGTCTGGTATCGAATGAATTTCTGTTGCAAATTTATTCAGATATTACCGGGTTAGAAATAAAAGTGGCTGCTTCATCTCAAACAACTGCTTTGGGAGCAGCCATTCTTGGAGCTATGGCAGCAGGTTCAAAAGGGGGGGGCTACGATTCGCATAATGAGGCAATAAATAAAATGACCAAGCCGGTCCGGAAAGTGTATAAGCCCAATCCCAAAAACCAAGGAATCTATGATGAAATGTTTAAAGATTATGCTTTGTTGCATGATTTTTTTGGCAGGAAAAACCCCTCAATAATGAAAAATTTAAGGCGCCTTGTTTATTGATTTTTGGATCGCATCGTTATTTCCAAGAGCTAAATTTATTTCAGTCTTGGTCCAAAATAGCCGATATTAAAGGTAGCGATAGTTTGGTATACTACAAATGGCTTATCTAAGCCTTTATTTTATAATGCATTGCCTTCCCCAGAGTGATTCATGAAAGTCTGCCTAATCGAACCTCCTAAATTCGTTTCTCTGACGAACTTCGTTTCTACGATCAGTATGCCACCGATCGGTTTGGCATATATAGCAGCTGCAATACGTGAAGAAGGTCATGATGTTTCAATCGTGGACGCGCCTGGTTCTGCACCAAGAAATTACCATACGTTTAATGGTGAGGTCCGTGTAAGAGGCTTGACCCAAGAACAAATTATTGAACGTATTCCCTCAGATGTCCAGATTATTGGATTGGGATGTATGTTCACTTCTCACTGGGTTTATGTGCGTGAATTGGTTGGGAAAATTCGAACGTTGTTTCCCAGTAAACATATCCTATTGGGAGGTGAGCACGCTACTGGTTTCCCTGAATTTTCTTTAGAGCAAGCTCCTTTGGATAGCGTAGTCATGGGGGAAGGGGAGGAAACGATTGCTCAATTGTTGGAGCACATTGAGAAGGGCTTGCCGTTGGATGATGTTGCAGGAGTTGCTTATAAAGACTCGAAAGGGCTAATTCGAGTTAATTCCCGTCGAAAGAGAATGAAAAATATTGATTCAATAGCTCATCCCGCATGGGATTTGTTTGATATTCAACAATACAATGAAGTCAATCAGCCTCACGGATCTTCCCAGGGGAAATTTATGCCCATGCTGGCGACGCGTGGTTGCCCGTTCTCTTGCACTTTCTGTACAAGTCCCAATATGTGGACCACAGAATGGATTCCCAGAGATTATAATTTGGTTGTAGATGAGATGCAGGAGTATCAAGACAAATATGGTGTCACTGACTTTCAGTTTGAAGATCTCACTGCCATTGTGCGAAGCGATTGGATAATCGGCTTTTGTGATGAAATACTCAAGCGAAACATGAGGATCACTTTCCAGTTGCCCGCAGGAACTCGTAGTGAAGGGATTAATTTTGAGGTTGCCTTAAAATTAAAGGCAGCGGGCTGCCACGAGTTTTCATTCGCTCCAGAATCTGGTGATCCTCGAATATTAAAGGCGATAAAGAAAAAAGTCAGTTTGCCGAAAATGTTTGATTCTGCACGTAGTGCGTTAAAAGCAGGAATTAACGTGGGGTGTTTTTTTATAATTGGATTTCCTGAGGATGATTACCGGAGTGTTTTAAGGACTTATGGAGCAATCATTCAATGTGCATTGATCGGTTTCACAAATGTGAATCTTAATGCATATTCCCCTCAACCCAATACCGAATCCTTCCAAATGCTTCAAAGAATGGGGGTTATTACTGATTTTGATGATAAATACTTGATGAGTTTGTTTACTTTTCAGGATTTTGGCGCCAAGAAGGTTTCATACAATTCCCGATTTGGAGATTTGGAACTTTCTCTGATGGTTAATTTTGGTGCGCTACTATTTTATGTGATTTATTTTTTGCGCAAGCCCTATAGAATTATTCAGTTATTTTCAGATCTGGTAAGTGAGTCTTCAAGTAATAAGTCAACCAAAATGGCTAAATCATTATTCAAAGATGCTTTCACGATAATAAAAGGCAAGCTGATAAAAAGCTGAATTTCTCTGCGAGCATTAACTCTCTTGAAATATTTTCTATTAAGTTTAGCGACTTGGTATCTCGCAAAAACAACCAAATTAGATTTTTTACGAGAAATTGTTTGAAATGGATCTGATTGAGTTACTAAAAAAACAAGAACGGTTAAGGGCGGATTATTGGAAAAATGTTGACTATTTTCTCCCGATTCGTTTGAAATGGCGAGCTCAAATGGTCCGCCATTTTTTTCATCTATTTCCAGAGAACAGCATCCTCGAGGTGGGTGCAGGGTCTTGCCAATGGACACGCGAAATTTCAGAAGCTAATGGAAACCGCAATCCCATTTGTGCGGCCGTACTTAATAAAGAATTATATGAAGAAAAAAATCAGGGTTCTTTCCCTGGAAATATTGAACGAATCCATTTAGATGAATTCCCTGGAAAACTCAGTGAGCGCCGTTTTGATTTTATTGTTGGATACCATTTGTTTACGGATGAAAACGCCGGGATATTGTTATCCGAAATAAAGAAATTATTGAAACCGGGAGGGCAAATCCTGTTTTTTGATGCAAACCCCTGGAACCCGTATTACAGGATCAGAAGATTGGTTTCGAAACTATTTTCTTTTTTTAAACGGGAGGAAAGAAATGATTACCTCAACCGGGTAGATTTGTTTACCCTGCTTTCAGAGGCCGGCTACATAAAAATTAAAATTTTCCCGTATGATTTTTTATTTCCCCCGCTCCCAAAAATTCTTCTTTGGCCAGTCCAGAATCTCAGTTTGATTCTGGAAAACTTTCCTTATGTAAGAAACTTTGCCGGATCATTGTTTACTTGGGCACAGAAGCCTGCTGAAGAAAATTGGAAGCGGCCCATGTTCAGTCTGGTTCGGCACGATTGTTTTAAGGGTCGACTTACGGTGGTGGTTCCCAGTCGAAATGAAGAACTGAATATTCCTCCATTAATTGAAAACCTACATGCTTGTTATGAAGAATATATTAAGGAAATAATTATTGTCGATGATAATAGTCGGGATGGAACTGCCGAAGTAACAAAAATTTTAGCAGAAAAAGATCCTAGAATTCGATTGGTTCAACGAAGTATGCCGAATGGGGTGGGACATGCCTTAAGAGATGGCTTTGCGGCGGCGGAAGGAGATTTTGTTCTCACTATGGATTGCGACTTCCAACATATTATTCCTGATCTTACAGGTTTATTTGATGCTGTTGCTAAAGGTGCAGATGTGGCAATAGGCAGCCGGTTTTCCCGGGAAAGCGTGCTTTTAAATTATGCCTTTACCAAGATCTTGGCAAACCGCGGATTTCATATTCTCGCCAATCTTCTATTGGGAAAACACTTTCGAGACGCCACCAATAATCTTAAATTGATGAGAAAAGAGGTTCTAAAAAATTTGGTCCTCGAAGCCGATGATTTTGCTGCAAATGCGGAAACTGGATTGCAACCCATTTTACTTGGTTACAATGTTAAGGAGATCCCTATTTCATGGATCAACCGGTCGGTAGATATGGGTTTCTCAAGTTTTAATTTATTGAATACGGGCCCGAATTATTTTGTTGTATTATTCCGATTGATTTTTAGAAAATGGTTGGGCAGGGATATTGTTCGATGTTCTCCTGTAAAACAATCTGTTAAAACTTAATTTGGAAATGAAATGGAAACGGTAATTATTACAGGTTCTTCAGGTTTGATAGGTTCTGAAGCGGTTCTTTTTTTTACTGAGAGAGGCATGCGTGTCATAGGTGTTGACAATGATATGCGAAAAGAATTTTTCGGTGAAGAAGCCTCAACGGAATGGAACCGGAAGCGATTAGAGGAGGAATCCGATAATTTCCACTTTTATGCATTGGATATTCGCTCCGAGAAAGAAATGGAGGGTTTGTTTAGCAAATATGGAAATGAGATTAATCTTGTTATTCACGCAGCGGCTCAACCTTCTCACGATTGGGCCGCGAAAGATCCTATAAAAGATTTCTCCGTTAATGCCAATGGAACTTTGGTCTTGCTTGAAATGGCAAGGAGGTTCTGTCCCAAGGTAGTTTTTATACATCTGTCCACGAATAAAGTTTATGGGGATGTTGCAAACTCACTCCCCTTGGAGGAACTGGAAACACGGTGGGAGTTGGATCGAAACCACAAATTCTATGAAAAAGGGATTGATGAATCTATGGGTATAGATGATAGTAATCATAGTTTGTTTGGTGTTTCCAAGATGGCAGGAGACCTATTAGTACAAGAGTACGGACGATATTTTGGGCTAAAAACTGCTTGCTTTCGTGGAGGCTGCCTAACAGGGTCTGCTCATTCAGGAACTGAGTTGCATGGATTCCTTTCTTATCTAATGATATGTACCATGCAGAAAAGGCCTTATACCGTATTCGGGTATAAGGGAAAACAGGTCCGCGATAATATACATAGTGCTGACCTTGTGAATGCCTTGTACCATTTTTATAAAAACCCGGGGGTAGCAAAAATTTATAATATCGGAGGTAGTCGTTATAGTAATAGTTCTATGCTGGAGGCTATCAAGATGTGTGAGGATATTTCAGGAAATACTCTTTCTTGGAATTATAAAGATGAGAGCCGTTTCGGAGACCATATTTGGTGGGTCAGTGATGTCAGCCGGTTTCAAGCTGACTATCCTGACTGGAGCTACCGATATAATATGCAAGACATTATGTGTGAAATTTATGAAGGATTGCGTCAGCGTTTGAGTGCGCGGGAAAGGACAGGAAACGATTTAGTCCGGAACAAATCACAAAAATAGCAATATGAGGTTTTGGTTAATTTAACAAACTACAAAACACCGGGGTATTCCCCGTTTTGAACAAAGCTTATGAAAACTATGTTTTTTCGGAATAAAATAACTTTAGGTTATTTGATAACTCTTTCAGTGCCTAGATTTTTTTCATCAGGGATATCTTTGATAAAGCGTTTGCCTTGAGACAGGGTGTCAATTTTCCATTCGAACTGTTACCATTTTTTTACGCTGGGTGGATTGGAAATATTGAGACAATTAAATTTAACTTGAAGTAATTTAATTGCTTTTGTTTTTCTTTGTTGAAAATTCTAAAAGTAGTTGACGTAAATCATCTTTTTCAGAGCTACTTTGGGTTTTAAGGGCGCCCAGTATTTCTTCGACTTCTTTCCAAGAACAATAATCTTCTTGGGCTTTCATGATCATTGGATGTTCGGTGGGACTACTATTCTCGTCTATGAAAAGTTCTTCGTGGATTTTTTCGGCATGTTGTAGACCAATGAATTTAATTTCAATGCCAGATTCGTCCTTCGGGCTTTCTGTTGACTTAAGTTTGTTCCCAGACAAGAAAATCATTTGTTTGGCCAGACTTAATATTGAAACAGGGTTTCCCATATTTAGGATAAAGACATTACAATTTCCTCCTATGGAACCCGCTTGTATAACCAGTTGGCTGGCTTCTGAAATTGTCATAAAGTAACGTGTGGCTTCCGGGTGGGTAATTGTTATAGGGCCTCCATCTGCAATCTGTTTTTGAAAGAGTGGAATCACAGAACCGGAAGAGCCTAAAACATTTCCAAAGCGAACAATAGCAAAACTTGTTCCTTTTCCTTGTTCCTTGTTTTCTGCATCTTGCTTTTTTGAAAATCCCTGTGCGATTAGTTCTGTGATACGTTTTGTTGCGCCCATTACACTGGTAGGCCGAACAGCTTTATCTGTTGATACCAGAATGAAGTTTTTAACTTTAAACTGGATAGCCGCTTTTATGACAGTAAAGGTGCCAAAAATATTATTTATTACGCCTTCTTTGATATTGTGTTCTAAAAGAGTTACATGTTTATAGGCGGCAGCGTGATAAATTGTGTCAATTTTAAACTTAGAGATTGTCTCATCAATAAGATCTTTATTTGTGATTGATCCTAGTACAGGTGTGATGGTTACTTGGGAATTTTTTTTTGCGCAACGGTTTGATAGCTCTTGATTGATTGAATACAAACTAAGCTCTGAATGATCAAGCAAAACAAGATGTGAAGGAGAGAGAGGTAATATCTGTCGGCAAAGTTCTGAGCCAATGGATCCGCCTGAACCTGTCACTAAAACCTTTTGGTTGGTAATACAGGCCGTAAGGAGTTTTTTGTTGGGCTCTACTTCCTCTCTTCCTAATAGTTCGGTGATGTCTACCGCTTGTAGGTCGCTTATTTTTGCTTTACCGGAAGCTAAATCATTTAGCGATGGCATAGATCTTACAGAAACATTTTTGTCTTCCAAAAATTTCAACAATTCTTTCCGTTGTTTCAAAATCATGCTGGGCATTGCAAGAAGTATCTCTAATTGATTTACCTTGGCACAAATCCTTTCTATCGCCTCCCGATCTCCCAATACTTTATGGTCTTGAATGAAATGCCCTTCTAAAGATTTGTCGTCATCAATTATCCCCAAAATATTTACATCGCTTTGATGGACTAATGAGGTCGCCAGCTCTATGCCACCCATGCCCCCACCGTAAATTATGACATTTCTGATCGGCTTATTTGTCGGTTTTGTTTTTGGAGTAAGCAAGATCAATTTTGCGATTTGCCGACTTCCACCGACGTTTAGTAACAAAGTTATCCAAAAAAGTATTGGAATAGAACGGGGAAACGCAATTTCATTGCTAATAAATCGAGGGAACGTTACTTTAATGTCCAAATAAAAAGGTAGAAAAGTGGCAATGGTCAATACCCAAAGGAGAACAAGTAGACCTGTTGCCTGAAAAATTTCCACCATAGCCTTGTGCCCCATGAAGCGAACCACAGTATTATAAAAATCAAATTTGGTAAAAACAGGAATAGCAAGAATGGGGGCAGTTACAAAAAGCCAAATCTGATCGTTATTTGGCCAAAACCACATGCCGAATCGCAAAGTGAAAGCCAGCCATAGGGATAGGGTTACAAGAAAAATATCAGTAACTATCATTAATGCGCTTTTGCTTTTGCGATTGAGTTCTGCTTTTACCATGGACATGGTTCTATTATTTTATTTGGCAAAAAGAAAATTTTTGGGCGAGAGATTACTCCCTGGAAGGAAAGCTTCTGTCTGGAGATTTACTATACATTGAGCTGGAAATAATTTCAATTAATCAAAAACCTAAATTGCATTATGGTTTAAGCTTTGATAATTTTTTCAGATTTTATTTCGCTGCAAGCATTTCGAGTATCTACAACAATTCTAGATTGCTCAACAATAGCTTCGTAATTGTAGGAGGAGTGGTCAGTTAAGATAATAGCTAAATCGTATTGGTTTAGGTTTTCCAGCGGCACACTTTTTTTGCCAACAAATTGTTTGTATTCACGTACAGGCATTATTTCTGGAATAAAGGGGTCATTATAATCAACGTTGGCCCCATTTTTACTCAAGAGATCCATGATTTTAAAAGTGACTGATTCACGGTGGTCATCCACATTTTTTTTGTAAGCCAGCCCCAGTAATAAAATTTTGCTGTTTTTTATACTTTTCGCAGATTGATTCAGGGCCATAAAAGTTTTTTGTATTACATACTCTGGCATCGAAATATTGACCTCGCCGGCAAGTTCAATGAATCGGGTGTTTGCTTTGTATTCTCTTGCCTTCCAGGTTAAATAAAAAGGATCAATGGGAATGCAATGACCTCCAAGTCCCGGTCCGGGATAAAAGGGCATAAACCCAAACGGTTTGGTGCTGGAAGCTTTGATCACCTCCCATACATCAATTCCCATTTTGTCAAAAACGACTTTTAGTTCATTTACCAGTGCGATGTTAACGGAGCGGAAAATATTTTCCATTAATTTAGTCGCTTCGGCGACCTGGGTGCTGGAAACCGGAACGGTTGTGTCTATTATGCATGAATATAGGGCTTCACTTATTTCCAAGCCAAGGGGGTGGTCTGAGCCAATTACCTTTGGGATAGAGGCTGTTGTGAATTCTTTATTATTTGGGTCTTCTCTTTCAGGAGAATAGGCGACAAAAAAATCAGTATTTCCCTTTAAACCACTTCCGGATTCTAATTCTGGCAATAGCACTTCCTGGGTTGTTCCCGGATAGGTGGTAGATTCTAATATGATTAGTTGACCCTTTTTCATATGAGGAGAAATTTGTTTCGCTGTAGAAACAATATAGCTCATATCTGGTTCACGATTTTTATTAAGAGGAGTGGGAACACAGATTAAAATGCAGTCAAGGTTTTCAGTCAGCGCGAAATCTGAACTTGCCTTAAAACCCCCTACCTCATTCAGTGCTTGAATTTTTTCATCGGGGATGTGTTTTATAAAACTTTTACCTTTAGACAAGGCTTCAACTTTATTTTCGTCAATATCAAGGCCTGTCACTGAAAAACCTGATTTACAAAACTCAATGACCAGGGGAAGCCCCACATAGCCGAGCCCGATCACACCAATTTTTGCTTCTTTCTTCTGTATTTTTTCAAGCAGCACAACTAACTCCTGGCAGGGGCGTTAAATTCTTATATCATTATCGGCAAATAGAGATTTTCCCGTTAGGGATTATCGTTTTTTCTGTATAATTTTATTAGGATAACTTGTCCGCCCAAGGCGTGACCATTCTTTTCTCTAAATCTAGAGCTGGAAAGTTATGGAATTTTGATTGTTTTCCCGCATTCGCTGCATTGAGATTTATCGTCGAGTTTGCATCCGCAGTCGCAGATCCAGCCCTGAAATTTAGCAGGATTCCCAAAGACCAATTCATTATCTTTTACATCTTGAGTAACAACCGATCCTGCTCCTATAAAAGCGTGTTTTCCAATAGTGGTTCCGCAAAGAATTGTTGAGTTGGCGCCAATGGTTGCGCCTTCGCGTACTAGAGTTTTAAGAATTTCGCCTTTTCTTGGAATCGAGCTTCTAGGATTAATCACATTGGTAAAAACACAGGAAGGGCCGCAGAAGACATTGTCTTCCAAGGTAACACCGGGGTATACAGAAACATTATTTTGAATTTTAACGTTATTTCCAACTTTTACATCTGGGCCGATCACAACATTTTGTCCGATATTCACCTTATTGCCAATCTGAGTGTTTTTCAGGATATGAGAAAAATGCCAGATTTTTGTACCTGTTCCTATTTCGCATCCTTCATCAATTAAGCTGCTTTCATGAATAAAGTAGGATTTTTTTTGGGAGGTATGGCTATTATTATCCATGCTTGCTTGAGCTCGCTGTAAAACCTTTAAGACCCTTAAGCCTTCTTGTCCATCCGTAAGCGCCTGTTGTCCATTTATAGCATTAATAAACGCACGCCCTTCACTTGTCAAAGGTTCTTCCCAGTTTTTTGAAAGGTCTATTGAAGAGCCATCTTTTTTTTCAGGAATGGGCACCCCATCTTTCCAGGAAATTTGATGTGGGTAGAGCATGAGCTTTTTATCGATGGGAGCCGTATCGTCAAAAACCACCATATTACGATCTCCAATGATGACCATTTTTTGTTCTTTAAACGGATGTAACCAGGAAACAAAAATATGTGCTCCAATTCCGGAGGAAAACTTCATATTGGTTATGGTTGTGTCTGCAATATCTGGATGGAGTATGTTCGTTGCCGTTGCAGTTACATCTATCGGTTCTTCTCCAATAAGAGATAAAATTACTGAAATATCGTGGGGAGCGAAAGACCAAAGAATATTTTCTTCGCGTCGAATTTTACCTAGATTGAGCCTGTTTGAATAAATATATTGAAGTTTGCCGAGTTCGCCTTCCTGAAGCATCTTTTTGATAGTTTGCACTGCAGAATGGTATTGGAGAATATGCCCAACAAATAGAACTTTTCCTTGTTTTTTGGCAATTTGGACTAAATCCTCTCCTTCTTGAGCGGTCATAGACAAGGGTTTTTCTACGAAAACATGTTTGTCTGCGAGAAGAGCTTTTTTTGCCAGGGAATAATGTAGTTCTGCGGGGGTAGCTATTGCAATTGCATTGATATCTGGAGAGGTTAAAACTTCAGCAAAAGAGGAGGTTGTAGCAACTTCAGGGTATTCTTCGGCTTTTTTTAATAAAATTTCCTCGGAAGACTCGCAAATGGTTTTTAATAAGCCCAATTCATTAAAAACCCGGGCCAAATTTTTACCCCAATGGCCGGCTCCAATTAGCGCGAGGTTAATTTTGTCTCCCAACAATCATCTCCTGTTTTTCTGGTGAATACCTAAAAACTTATGAAAAAGTATATCCCATGCAGAAAACAAGAACAATTTAAAAAACAAAATGTTACGATATTAAGGGAGTAAATTGAGGTCTGAAAATTAAATCTAATTTGAGGGATCGCCCCAGGGATGTGAAAAGCATAAATCGTTGTTTTGAGAAATAGATAAACTCATGTTTTTAAATAAAATTTCCGCTAAATTGGGCATGAATTGACGATTTTGTTAGCAATTTAAGAAAGTTTCAAGGGTTAGGTTTAAATTTTCCCAGATGTATAGGATGGTCACTTAAGGAGTTGTTGTATGACGATATTTGAGGGAAAGGTTATTTTGGTTACAGGGGGTACCGGTTCGTTTGGAGGTTATTTTGTCAACTACCTCCTCGATAAGAACTTTAAAGAAATTAGAGTTTTTAGCCGGGACGAATTGAAACAGGAGGAAATGCGTCTGAGGTTTCAAAATCCCAAAATTAAATTCTATATTGGGGATATCAGAGATCGGAGCAGTGTTGATGATGCCATGTCTGGTGTTGATTACGTATTTCACGCAGCAGCATTAAAACAGGTGCCTACCTGTGAATTTTTTCCGATGCAGGCCACACAAACCAACGTGCTTGGAAGTAGAAATGTTATCGATTCTGCCATTAGCCATGGAGTTTCCAAGGTAGTTAGCTTAAGTACCGACAAAGCTGTCTTTCCTGTAAATGCTCTTGGAATAACCAAAGCACTTATGGAAAAGGTGGTGGAGTCATCCGCGCGAAATCTTGATGAGGAGGATACTGTCTTAACCATAGTCCGTTATGGAAACGTTTTATTTTCCCGTGGCTCTGTCATTCCTCTTTTCATGAAACAAATCAAAGAGAATAATGCTATCTCTGTAACCGAACCTGATATGACACGGTTTCTTCTTCCATTGAAAGAGGCCACTGGTCTGGTAACGTTTGCGCTGGAAAAAGGCCGACAGGGAGATATTTTTGTACGTAAAGCTCCTTCTTGTTCGGTTGGAGATCTGGCTCAGGCTGTAAAAAATATTTTTCGATCGGATTCTGAAATAAAAATCATTGGAATGCGGCACGGAGAAAAATTATACGAAACTTTGGCCTCAAAAGGGGAGTTGTTACGGTCTGAAGACATGGGTGAATACTTAAGAGTGAGCATCGATGACCGGGACTTGAATTACAACAAATACCTTAATGAGGGCGATAAGAAAATTATCAAGACCGAAGATTATAATTCACAAAATACAGCGCGCATGACGGTGGCCGAGATCGAGGCTATGCTGCTGTCTCAACCTGAGATAATTTCTGCATTGGAAAACAGGGCCAGTTAGGTAGCGCTAAAACTCTTGGGCTTCAGATTCCTGCTATTGAAGTTTCTTTTTTGTCAAGAAGAGGGGCGCTTTATTTGATAATAATCTAGATACCAACTGATAAAATTCTTTATTCCCTTCTGTATTGTCCATTCAGGTGTGTAATCGAAATCTCTAATCAAATCCGAAACATCAGCGTGAGATTTTTTCACATCCCCACTTTGCATTGGCATCATATTCAGCTCTGCTTTAAGCCCCAGGTTGTTTTCAATCTCGCGGACATAATCCATCAATTGGATAGGCGAGTTCGATCCAATATTGTATAACCTGTAGGGTGCTGAAGAGGAAGCAGGGTTGGGTTCGTCGCTTTTCCATTTGAGATCCGGTGTGGGAGCTTTTTTTACAATGCGAACAATCCCTTCTACGATGTCATCGATATAAGTAAAATCCCTTTCCATATTTCCATGGTTATAGACATCGATAGGTTTGCCGGCCAAGATATTCCTGGTGAAAAGAAAGAGCGCCATATCGGGACGTCCCCACGGACCATACACTGTAAAAAACCTGAGCCCCGTTGTTGGAATTCCGTAAAGATGAGAATAGGAATGGGCCATTAACTCATTAGATACTTTGGTTGCACCATAAAACGAGACTGGGTGGCTGACATCGTCTTGAACAGAAAAAGGGTAGTTGGTATTTAAGCCATAAACTGAGCTGCTTGAAGCGTAGACCAAGTGTTCTACATTATTGTGGCGACATCCTTCTAAAATGTTGAAGGTGCCTATTATATTGCTTTGTATGTATACTTCCGGATGTTCTATTGAATAACGGACGCCCGCTTGAGCCGCCAGATGGATGACACGGTTGGGGCCATTCTCCAGAAAAATCCGGTCTATTCCTTCCTTGTCTTCCAGGTTGTTTTTGTGGAAGGTGAACGATTCCCATTTCTGTAAAATTTTAAGTCGATCATTTTTGAGGTTGATGTCATAGTAATCGTTAAGGTTGTCCAGCCCGATGACTTCAAAACCTGATTCAAGCAATTGTTTGGAAGTATGGAAACCTATAAAACCTGCTGCTCCGGTGACTAAAATTTTCATAATCAAAGTATCTAGAAATGTTGGGAGGTGACAATATTTTTCGGAAAAACCTTTTGTTTGGCAAGAGAAAAGATTAAGTATGCCAGAGAGCCCGAAATAAATCTTTCCGGGAGATCATATTTTTAATTGCTGCAAGAATCAAGCGTAATTAACCCTCGCAATGATATTTAGTCGCAGGTATAGTATTCACAAGTTTGTCGTTTTTACAGTAATCAAACAAGCCAAAATTTCTGCAATCCCCTGCGCTTCCAACTGTGATAAAAAATACCCTCACTATTTTTGCAGGTAGAGCTTCTAATGCGCTCTTTCTTTTTTTACTGACCTTGGTTGTCTCTCGTCAGATGGGTCCTGCAATATTCGGTGTGTTTTCTTTTCTCACTGCAGTTGTGATTTCTGCCAACTGCTTATCCAGTCTGGGTTTGGATGTCTGGATGGTTCGCGAAATCACCAAGGCGCCAGAAAAGGCAAAGCAGTATCTTTCTTCCATTCTGGGTCTAAAGACAGGAACCTCTTTAATTACCATTGCCCTTATTTTTTTGATATTTCGGGCGACAGATTTGCCCGAGTCCACTTTGCACCTGCTTTGGATATTATCAGTATCACTTATCTTTAATACGATTTCGCAAACACTCTGGCATTATGGAGACTGTTTTAAGGAATTTATTTATCATTCATTCTTGTGGGCGACATCCAACATAATCAAGTCTCTAACAGGTATTGTGCTGGTTTTATTATATCGGGATCTGGAATTACTGATTGTTGGAATCGTATTCGCTGAAGCCCTTGCTTTAATCCTGTCGATTTATATTATCCGGCAAAAATTTGGTCGGTTCGCTCCACAGTTCCAATTTTCTGTCTGGTGGAATTTCCTAAGACGATCTGGACCAATAGGGATGGGAGTAATTTTTAGCGTACTTTATTTCAGGTTGGATATTGTAATGCTGCAATTGATGACCGATGAAAGGATTGTTGGATTTTATAGTGCGGCATATAGGTTGTTTGAAGTAGTAGTTGTTTTGCCCCATAGTTTGATGATTGTCCTTTTCCCAAGTCTGGTGGAAGAATTTCATACGGATCCAAGAAAATTTAAAATTAGTTTCAAAAAAGCTTTTACAGTTTATCTGGTGGTGGGTAGCAGTATTGCGTTGGTTTTTTTTAAATTTTCAAATGAAATTATAAGTTTGATCTATGGAAATGCTTTCCTGTTTTCTGTCCAACTTTTAGAAGTCCTTGCTATTGCAGTTGCCTTGTCCTTTTTAATTTTTTTATTGTCGAATATCCTCATTGTTTCAGGCCGGGAGATGACCAATGCCTGGAACTTGATGGGGGCTACAGCTTTGAATATTATTCTAAACCTTGCGTGGATACCTGCTCATGGAGCGCTAGGGGCTGCCTGGGCTACCGTGGTTTGTGAGATGGCTCTTATTCTAGTGTTGGGGTTTCAATCTAGAAAATATTGGAAGTCACCTTGATTGATTTCGCGCAAAAAGGTCAGCGGCGGCCGTAGCGATCTTCATGGCGCAAGATATCGTTTTCATCCAAAAGATTGCCAAATTGGATTTCAAAAAGAATCAAAAGCTCAGAACCAGGGTTTGCCAGCCTGTGTTTAGCGTTTTTTGGGATTGTGATAGATTCATTGACCTTTAAATGGAAAGTCTCCTCGTCCCTGTCAACCTTTGCAGAACCAGAAACCACGGTCCAATGCTCGCTACGGTGTTGGTGAGATTGCAAACTGAGTGCTTCCCCAGGTAATACTTCGATACGTTTTAATAAAAAATCAGGACCCGAATCTAAAACAGTGTAGGACCCCCAAGGTTTTTTTACGGTGGCATGTAGCTTTCCTTCGGATTTCCCCTTTTCATTGAGAGACTCTACTAACTTTTTCACATCCTGTGATTTGTCTTTAGCGCAAACCAATAAGGCATCCTGAGTATCTACCACTATCATGTCATTTAATCCTAATATGGCAACAAGCCGATTGTTCCCGTGGACTATCGAATTGTTACAATCGCGAGCCAGAACATTTCCGGTAAGAATATTACCCATAGAATCTTTTTCGCATACCTCGTCCAGAGCATTCCAAGCGCCGACATCGTTCCAGCCAATATCTGAAGAAATCATGACAACATTGGAAGATTTTTCCATGACTGCGTAATCAATAGAAATACTTGGGAGAGAAGAGAAAAGTTCGCAACCTTTGTCATTCAGTTCTAGGTGATCCAGTTTTCCAGATGACCTCTGTAGACAATCCATCAGGGTTTCAAGTTGTGAATGAATATCTGGAGCATGCTGTTGCAATTCTTTCAAAATAGTGGTGGCTTTCCAGGCAAAGACTCCGCAATTCCAAAAGTAAGTACCTTGCTCTAAATATTTTTGAGCGGTAGACAAGTCAGGTTTTTCTTCAAACCTTTCAACTTGATAGACACCCTCAGAGTCTTCCAACTTCGAGCCTTGATTCAAGTAGCCGAAACCGGTCTCGGGTCTTGTAGGGGGGATGCCAAGAGTAACCAGGAAATCCTTTTTTGCAAGAGCTTCTGCTTTTTGAAGCACCTTGATAAAGTTTTCGGGTTTAGAAACAACATGGTCAGCAGGAAAAATAGCCATAATTGCATCAGCATTTTTATCAGCTAAAATTTTCGCCATCAAGCCGATTGCCAAAGCGGTATTCTTACTACAAGGTTCAGCTAAAAGATGGTCTGGAGAAAATTTATAGGCGCCCAATTGGCTAAGTGTCTCAATGGCCTGCTGTTGGTGCGTGCCTACGTACAATTTTTCAATAGGAATCAAGGGCAGTAGACGTTGAACCGTGTTTTGGATCATTGTCCCGGTGCCAATCAATTTTTGTAATTGTTTGGGGCTTTGTTCGCGGCTAATCGGCCAAAACCGAGTGCCGCTTCCACCCGCTAAAATAACGCCGTACATAATTTTAGTATTGTCTCTCTTTTTTTTGTCAGGGTTGGGCTGAATTTAATGCAAAAGGGTGTTCTTCAGGAAAGCGATGGATTTCTTACCTTGATAAAAAATTATATAATAAATGAAAAAAGCGAACAATATTAAAAAATGAGTAACGTAGACAGAATTGAATATTACGAAAACGGAACTAGTGTTTTGATAGTCCAGCAATCTTATCACATACGTAATCCGCAAAGGGTAGGGCGCAGGTAAAAGCTGGTGAAACGGCATTCAATATATGGAAAGAGCTCCCATCTCCTTCTGTTACGAAATCCATTTCAAGGGTTCTTTTGCGGATATTTAAAAGTTGCGCACGAATTCCGGGTTCTCCCCACTTGTTGAAGGACGTTAGTTTAACTCCCTCGGCAAGTGAAGATGCTAGAGAAACCAGTTTTGCTTGCGAATATTTTTGTATTTCCTCAATAGCTAAGGTTTTAAAGTCAAAATCTGAAGACCAAAAAAGTCCAGCCTGACGAAATATAATTTCCAAAAGCTCCTCAAAATTAAAATTTGAAAATCCTTTATAATTTTCGCGCCAAAAAGCAGGGATGGCTGTTGGGCCAATTTTCACCTTTTGTTCTGCTGTGACTGTAAAGTGAACACCTAGAAAAGGATTTCGTAGGTCGGGGACAGGGTAAATATTTGTTCGAAGCAATCCAACGGGGTCCTTTGAGTATAGGTACAATCCTTTAAATGGGAGGATTCTGTAGTCTTTTGAGAAACCAAAATCCTGCGCAATTTTATCTGCATAAAGTCCTGCTGCATTCACCATGTAACCAAACTCGATATTTCCCTGAGAGGTTTTGACAACTTTTTTGCCTCTCTTTTTTAGGTATTTAACCTGGCTGTTCAGTTTTATACCTTCCTTTATGGAATCTTCGCGCATAGCTCGAACGACTTCGCTTGGATTTACTGATGATGTGGTTGGGGAAAAAAGTGCGCGTTCAAAAGTTTTTACTTGTGGCTCAATAATTTTGGCCTCTTTTTCCGAAATAGAATCAAGAGGAACCTCATTAGCTTGAGCTCGAACCATTAATTCATCCAATTGAGCTAATTCGGATTCATTCTTGGCGACGACTAGTTTCCCACACATGTTGACAAAGATATTTCGAGATTTACAGTATTCGGTTAGGCGTTTGTTTCCTGTTTGAGTAAATTTTGCCTTGAAACTGTCGGCCGTGTAATAGAACCCGGCATGAAGAACTCCGCTATTTCGCCCACTGGCATGGAGGCCATAGCTTTTTTCCTTCTCTATGAGAAGAAGACTTGCATTAGGATGCCTTTTTTTAAGTTCGCGCGCGATGCTAAGGCCAATTATTCCGCCGCCGATGATAAGAAAATCACATGTAACCATTTTGAGAGCCGGGATAAAAAGTTGCAGTTCGTAAATGAATCATATTTTTAATTCTTTCAGGAAGCAAGCTTCATTGAGCCGTTTTATTTCTTGTGCCTCTCAGGTACCACAAGGGTTTATCTCTTTTGATATTTTGCTTCAAATGCAGGTATCCGTTTGGTAATATGCTAGAATTACATGCACCCATTTTTGAGGCCCTCATTGCGTAAAAAAATTATTGAGTTGATTAAAACCAAGCCAGACCTTCCTCCCCTCCCTGAAGTTTTATTGGGATTACAGAAATTGATGAACGATCCTGATTGTGAGGTGGAAGATGTTTATCATCTTCTCAAAACAGACCCGGTTTTATCGGGACGCATTATTACTTTAGCCAATAGTGCTTTGTTCGGATCGGGAAAAGACACCACTCGAAATCTTGAAGATGCCGTGGTCCGTTTAGGAATGCAGCAGGTTATGGACCTTGTTTACGCTTTGGAGTTGCCAAGGACATTTAGAAAAAGTAAAGCATTTGATCAGGTAGAGTTTTGGAAACATTCATTGGCGGTAGCATTTATAACGCGGTCTTTGGCGAAAAAAGTTTTGTCCGACTACGAAGACATGGAGGTAGCCTTCCTTGCCGGGCTGATGCACGATGTGGGCATCCTGGTGTTCGATAATGTGATTCCTGAGGAATATTATAAATTTCTCACCCTGAAAGATTTAAGTTCTACTGATCAGCCATTAGAAGGTTTGGAAATGGATCATTTCAAAATAGACCATAGTGAAGTAGGTGCAATGTTTATGAAGAAATGGTGGGCCATATCCGAGAAGGTGATCAATGGCGCTTTTGGCCATCATGAAACCGGGCTCGTTCCAGATAAACCCATTGACCTTGACCAATTGGTTGCCACGGCAAACCGAATAGCAAACCACAATGGCATCACCCATCCTGTTATGACTGCTTTTGAAGACCCTCCAGAGGAAGGTTATCTGGATAACCTGGGGATCTCCCAGGAAGATCTGGATATAGTAATAGCTACAACCAAACTGGGTTTGCTGGCAGCGGAAACGGTATTTCGAGGAAACTAAAAAATACCATTCAATTCGCAAAACCTGATAAACGAAATGGATAAAAAAATCTCAGGGTTTCGTCAGGATGAAGAATCATTTTGGGTAGCCAACCTGGAATGTGGTCACAACCAGCATGTTAGACACAATCCCCCACTGATTTCCAGGTCTTGGGTAAATAGTGAGGCAGGTAGGAAAGAGCATCTTGGGACCTACCTCAATTGTAAAATCTGTGAAGCGGAATCGCACCTATGAAATTATTCAGGAGTGAGACTCCCATTTTCCCATTTACCTGAATAAACATTGCCGTTAGCCAGGACATAAACGCCATGTCCATGTGGTAAGTCGTTCAAAAACTCTCCCCGGTAACAGTCTCCATTGGCATAGGAATATTTACCCTGCCCATGCAGCATATCGTTTAAAAAGTTCCCTTCGTATGCATCGCCATTGTCGTAGACAAGTTTTCCCAGGCCATTGGGTTTTCCGTGTTTGAACTCACCTGTATAAACATATCCTTGCATGCAGGTGAAAATGCCTCTTCCATGCATTTGCTCTTGAAACATTTGCCCTTCGTATTTGTCTCCATTGGGCCAGGTATGGGTAGTGAATCCAGGAACTGTGTTCGATTCGCTGGAGGTGTTTTCATTCGTTTGGGTTCTTTTTCGCTCTTGACGTGCTTTAGTGTAGGTTGTGGATTTGCCTTTCCATCCTGAAGCTTCGGTGTAACGTCGCTTCATATGAACTTCGGTCAGCTTTTTGTAGGCGGTGGTTATTTCCTGGAACATATCATGCGCTTTTTTTTGCAAGCGTGCAGATTCAAGCGGAAACCGGTCTGGATGCCATTTCTTGACTTGTGCTTTATAAGCTTTTTTAATTTCGCCTAGAGATGCGCCTGGTTTTAATTTAAGAATTAAAAAATATTTTTCTATCATGACAAATCAGGAACAACAGCGGTCGGGTTATTCAGTTTCATTATTAGTATCGTGTGTCAATGGACAAACCATTCATCCGTGCCTTCATGGCCTTCATGGTGTTTTTTGTCCATTTCCCAAGAGTGTAAGATATAATCAATGTTGAAAGTTTCCTGAGTTACAGAATTTCTTAAATCGAAATAACGATATCCACGGTAGTCAGGATAAAAATCTTCAATGCTAAGGGGTTGGCAGATCATTCCTTTTTCTTCCGCTTCTTGTTTCAATTTTTCATATTCAGAAGCATTTATGGCCTCTACCACTATTCCAGAGCCGTCTTTTTTCAAAAACATTAAATGTCTGTTTGAAGAAACCATGTGTTTAGATGCTTTTTATAATTACTGAATAACAGTGAATCATGGTAATTATAGAATAGTTGTTGTTGTAAACAAAATTTTGGGTTTTAAAAAATCTATTTTTTTCTTATATATTTGTCCTGAAAAAGACACCGGGGGAGCCGCAGAAATGTATCGCAATGAAAATGAGCATCTTCGTAGTAGAAGGCAGATCTATGAAGGCGAGGGGAGTAGTCCTTCCTTAAAATTTAAAATTAGGGGTTTAAAATGGCGGGCATGGAAATTTCCGCATTTAATTTTGAAGCTGTTACTAAAAAGTATCGGGATGCTTGAGCAAGGTCGAAATAATGCTTTGGATTTAAAATTAAAGAACCGTTCCTTTAAAGTTAAAAGATTGCCTAAAGAATTGGAGGGCTTGAGAATTCTTTTTATGAGTGATATCCACTTTGAAAAAAAGCGGGAATTAACGGATGCTATTATTGAAAGAATTCATGGCCTGAAAGTCGATTTATGTTTGTTTGGCGGAGATTTCCAGCGCGAACGAAGTAAAAATTTGGAACCTGCGATTGATGGGATGAAGAAAATACTGGCTACGGTGGAAGCTCCTCTTGGGTTTTATGCTGTTTTGGGAAACCACGACACCATCGAATTGGTACCTGCGTTAGAAAATATTGGGGTTCGTGTGTTGATGAATGAATCCGTTAAATTAAAATTAAAATCTTTTCCTTTCTATGTGGTAGGTGTGGACGATCCTTTTTATTTTGGTTTTCATGATATGGAAAAAGCCTTTAAGGATGTGCCAGAGGATTCCTTTAAAATATTTTTATCCCATATTCCCGATTTATATAAATCGGCTAGTAGTAAAGGTGTGAATTGTTATCTTTGTGGTCATACCCACCATGGCCAAATACAGTTTCCTTTATTTGGCCCCTTGTTATTGCACACATTGGTTTCACGGGAATTAGGAATGGGAGAATGGCAATATGAAAATATGTCCGGTTTTACTGCGTCGGGTGTGGGGACGTCCGGAACTCCGGTTCGTTTTAGATGCTCCCCAGAAATCACAGTTCTGGAATTGAGACAATAGAAAAGATTGAGAATCAAATTTCTCTTTTTGAACTCATACAATCTTTCAATGCATCTTTCCAATGCGGCATATCCACGGCGAAAACATTTTGCATCTTTTCGTTGCTTAGCAGGGAGTATGGGGGGCGCGCTGCAGGAGTGGAGAATTCAGATGTAGGAATTGCCAGTAACTTTGTATTTTTTGATGTGTTGGATAAATTTATAATTTTTTTGGCAAAACCGTGCCAGCTGGTTTTTCCCTTACAGGATAAATGAAATATGCCTGATGAAGATGGATTTGCTGTTTTCGGCCAGTTTTGATTTAAACATTGCTGCAGAATTTTATGAGTGCCCTCGGCAATGGAACGAGCCCAGGTGGGCGCGCCAATCTGGTCGTCAACAATTCTAAGTGTGTCTTTTTCTTCTGCCAGTCTTTTTATTGTTTTTAAAAAATTTTTACCATGAAGACTATAAACCCAAGCAGTTCTTAAAATGAGATACGGGATTTCTGCTTCGGCCACTGCTTTTTCTCCTGCCAATTTAGATTTTCCATAAACACTCAAAGGATTGGTAGGATCTTCTTCTTTATAAGGTGTCTTGGAGCGACCATCAAAAACATAGTCCGTGGAATAATGGATCAATCCAGCTCCAACCTTTTTTGCGGCTTTTGCCAACATGCCAGGAGCAACGGAATTTACCGTCATTGCCAGGTCAGCCTCTTCTTCAGCTTTATCAACCGCTGTATAGGCGGCAGCATTGATAATGATATCTGGTTGAATTTCCAGAATTGCAGGCTCGATCGAATTAGGCTTGGAAAGATCCAAATGTTCCCTGTCAACAGTAACAAGAGTTCCTAAATTACCCACAAGGTTATTTAGTTCTCCTCCAATTTGTCCGGTTTTTCCTGTGAGAAGAATTTTCATAGTTGGGGAGTTTAAAGAGATCTATTTTTAAACAGAGGGTGAGAAATTCCTGCTTATAGGTTGGATATCAAGCGTGTTAAATATTGACCGTATTCGTTTTTCTTCAAAGTTTGAGCAAGCTTTGCCACATCGTCTGCTGAGATCCAGCCTTTACTAAAGGCGATCTCTTCGGGACAGCAAACCATGAGCCCTTGACGTTTTTGTATGGTTTCAATAAAGTTGGAGGCATCGAGCAAAGAGTCATGCGACCCCGTATCCAACCATGCGAAACCTCGGCTCATTCTTTCAACGGATAATTGAGACTTTTGCAGGTAAACCCGATTCACATCCGTGATTTCTAATTCGCCTCTGTTTGAGGGTTTTATTGATCCAGCAATATCAACTACCTGATTGTCGTAGAAATACAATCCGGTTATGGCGTAATGGGATTTAGGTTTATCTGGTTTTTCTTCAACACCGACCACTCGGTCCTGGTCATCAAATTCGGCAACCCCATAGTTGTGCGGATCCTTGACCCAGTATCCAAATACGGTGGCTCCCTCCTCGCGCTTTTGAGCGGTTTCCATTAAGTCCGGCAACTCGGTTCCATAAAATACGTTATCACCTAGAATTAGGCTACACCCTTCATTACCGATAAAATCTTTTCCTATAAGAAATGCCTGTGCCAACCCATCCGGATTAGGTTGGATTCCATAAGTAATATTGACACCCCATTGACTCCCATCTCGGAGCAGTTCTTGAAACAGAGGTTGATCCTGGGGGGTAGTTATAACAAAAATATCGCGAATGCCCGCCAGTAACAGAGTGCTCAATGGATAATATATCATTGGCTTGTCATAAAGCGGCATCAACTGTTTGCTGACGACCTGAGTCAAAGGGTAGAGCCGGGTTCCTGAGCCTCCCGCAAGTATTATTCCTTTATTGATCATATTGAATGTTCCTTAAGATTTCTCAAGACCAAGTCGTTCACCTCTATAAGCCCCGGACATGACGCGGTTCACCCAATCTTTATTGTCCAGATACCAAAGCACGGTTTTGCGAAGACCGGATTTAAACGATTCTTGAGGTTCCCATCCCAGTTGGTTTTGGATTTTACTAGCGTCAATAGCATAGCGGCGGTCATGCCCTGGTCTATCAGTGACATATTGGATCAGGTCTTTATGGGGACGAAATCTGGAATCCGGCACCAATTCATCTAAAATTTCACAAAGGGTATAGACGACTTCCAAATTTGTTTTTTCGTTATGGCCGCCAATATTATAAACCTCCCCCAATTCCCCTTTTTCTAGAACTTGAAGAATGGCTTTGCAATGATCTTCAACATACAGCCAATCGCGCACCTGTTTGCCATCACCATAAATAGGTAGCGGATCTCCTTTCAGGGCGTTGTAGATCATTAGGGGTAAAAGCTTTTCAGGAAACTGGTAGGGCCCATAGTTGTTAGAACAGTTTGTGGTCAGTACAGGCAGCCCAAAGGTTTTAAAATAGGCGCGCACTAGATGATCAGATGAAGCCTTGGAAGCCGCATAGGGTGAATTAGGTGCGTAAGGCGTTTCTTCTGTGAATAACCCAGTTTCTCCTAGAGACCCATAAACCTCATCCGTAGAAACATGTAAAAAACGAAAATTTTTCTTCCAGTCTAAATTTTTTGGCTCGACATATCGTTTTGCCGCTTCAAGTAACTCAAACGTTCCGACAACATTGGTCTGAATAAAATCACCTGGAGTATCTATGGATCGGTCTACATGCGATTCTGCTGCAAAATGAACAATGTAATCGATTTCGTGATTTTCAAATAATATAGTAAGATTTTCTCTATCGCAAATATCACCCTGGGCGAATGTATAATTTGGATCGCTTTCAAGGGAAGACAGCGTATCCAGATTTCCCGCATATGTCAGTTTGTCATAGTTGATAACTTTGGCTTGGCCTGTCTTCATCAGGTTCAGGATAAAGTTTCCACCGATGAATCCGGCGCCGCCTGTAATAAAAAATCTTTTCATTTATATAAAGTTCGGTGTTAAAACATGAAGTGCAGGGAATGCCATCTTTTCGGAAGTATAAGCGTTTGAACCTGTATTTTCAAGATAATGAACCTTCCTTGTTTTACCGATATATCGACAATAGCCACCTCAATCTCAAATAAAAATGCCTTCTTCATTATCAATAGCAGTGGTAGTCGTAAACTGGAACGCGGGTGACTACCTTAAAAAATGCCTTCAAAGTTTGAAAACTCAAACGCTGAAGCCCGCTCGCGTGCTCGTTGTGGATAATGCGAGCACAGATGATTCGATAAATGGATTGGGAGAAGAGTTTAAGGATTACGAAATAATAAGACTGAAGGAAAATACTGGTTTTGCTTTTGCCAACAATCTTGCTGTTAAAAAAGCGGATAATTGCGATTGGATTGCGTTTTTGAACCCAGATGCTTTTGCGGCTTCCGATTGGCTTGAAAAATTAGCAGAAGCTGTGGAAAGATTCCCTGAATACGCATCATTTGGCAGTCATATGCTTCGCCATGAAAGCGATAGGATAGATGGTACTGGGGATGTTTATCATGTTTGTGGATCAGCATGGAGACGCGACCATGGAAATCAATCTTCAAGCGTAGCCAGGGAAACAGGTGAAATATTTTCTCCCTGTGCGGCAGCTTCCTTTATCCGCAAAGACCTTTTTGTTGAAGCGAGTGGTTTCGATGAAAACTTTTTTGCATACTTTGAAGATGTAGATCTGGCGTTCCGCCTACAGTTGAAGGGATATGGAAGTTTGTATGTTGCAAATGCGGTGGTTGAGCATGTAGGATCTGCAACGACCAGTCGGCACAGTGATTTTGCTGTATATCATGGGCAAAGGAATTTGGTCTGGTCTTATATCCGAAATATGCCGAGGTTTTGGTTTTATTTGCCTCAGCATATCGTGTTTAATCTGGCCGCATTAATTTGGTTCACTCTAAAAGGTCAGCCAGGCCCCGTGTTTAGAGCGAAATGGCATGCGTTGAAAGAATTCCCCAGAGTGTGGGCATTGCGGAAACACACACAGCGGGAACGGTCCATAAAGGCCAAGATTGTTTTAAATAAAATGAGTAAAAATTTTTTGGTGCCTTATTCGCAAGGAAAAAGGGCGCTATAAAATCAAGAAGAAATCTGAAGAAGAAGATTTTTAATCTGTGCTTTTAGCGCAGGGTTTTGTGTAAGCGAAAAAGCTAAGTTTAAGTGGGAGCGCGCAGATTCAATATTTCCTTTTGAATCGATCATCAATTTTCCCAGATTATAATGAGAATCGGGGAGTTTGGGGTTTAGTCTTAAAGAACGTTTAAATTCTGAGAGCGCAATATTGGGTTGATCCTGGCTTAGATAAATAATCCCCAGGTTGTTGGATGCTTTTGCTTCAATCTCTGGAGTTCCTTTAATTTTCCTGTATGACTCTATGGCAGAGTCATTTTTCCCCATTTCCTGGTAAATTTTCCCTAAAAGTAATAAGCCGTTAGCGGGTTCATGCGTTTCAGCAAGAAATTGTTTTAAATATTTTTCCGCATCAGAAAAATGCTTTAGTTCATAGCTCACGCGTGCCAGGCTGAAAATCAAGCTGGTTGGCATCGCATAACCCCAGCGGTATTTATTGTAACGATCGTAAGCCATTTTTAATGTGGCTTTTGCCTTTTGATGCCAGCCTCTGGAAGCGTAATAAGTCCCGAGATTGAGATAGCCCAGGGGAATAGTTGCATCCAGTTTAATCGCTTTATTAAACTCCTTTTCTGCGAGGTTAAAGTTTTTGTTTTGCGCATGAATACTGCCCAGATTGCTGTGCGCGAAAGATTTATAAAATGCAGATGCGTTCGACCTTGAAAGTTTAATCAGGGTGACTAATGCTTTATCGTGGTCTTTTTTTTCCAGATAAAAATGGCTGAGATTGTGCAGAACTTTTAAATCGGATGGAGATTTTTTAAAAGTGTCTTCCCAAAGGGAAATATTCGATTTATATGCATAATTTCTTTTTATAGTCAACGATTCCTGAATAACCAGAAGGAGTATGAGAAAAGCGAGCCCTTGTTTGAAGGATAGTGGTCGTAACCCACCGACAAAAAAACAATAGTATGCAGATGAGATCAATAGAGTTGGTCCAATTCCGGGGAGGTAGAGGTTTCTTTCGCTTAATAAATCTGCGCGCGGTAAAAAACTATTGGTAATAGAAATTGTAAGGATGAACCACAAAATGGAAAATGAAAGTAGGGGGGGTATTTTTTTAAAATTTTTAAAGATTACCACAATTAATGTTAGCCAAAGTAAAACAGGCAACCACTTGAAATAGCCACTTGCAAACCAGCCGCTAGTGAAGTCGTAGTCAAAAATAAGGTTGATGGGGAAAAAACAAAGCTTAAATGCGTAACTAAGGATCTGGGCCTGAGCAATGGCATAGTCGAAATCCAGTTTTCCTACCCACTTTAATATCATTTGTTGCAAAGAAAGCTGAAAAATTAATAAAGTAAGAAGAGAAAATAGGATAGGAAGATAAAGAAAAGCAAGACGGTTTTTAAAAGGAACCCAGCGATCATTGTTCATGAAACATAAGTCGTATAAAACGATCACTGCGGGTAGGGTGAAGCTGGTTTCTTTGCTGAGAACGGCTGCTATAAAAGCGATAAGGGTTAAAAAATAATAAAAAGGTGCTTTCCCTGAAAATTTTTTTAGGCTTCCAAGAATGAAGGTAAGAATTGCCAGTAAGTAAAAGAATCCTGCCATTCCACTGGCTCTGCCGGAAATGTAAGTGACGGTCTCCGTGTTCAGGGGGTTGATTGCAAATATAAGGGCGGTCAATCCGGCAATGCCGAATGCATCCTTGCCTTTCCAGCCTGTTCCATTATCCAAGGTGAAAAATACCAGTAAAAACAAAGTAAGTGAGGTTGAAAAATGGAATGAAATATTTACCAGATGGTATACAAATGGGTCCAATCCATTTTGAGTATGATTGATGCTGAAGCTAAGGAAGAAAAGGTGTCGGTATTGAATGGGGAAGAATTTATTATAGGTGTCTGGGCCTACTAGATTTATCTGCTGTAATACGGCATGGTCATCAAAGTTGAGAGGGGAGTTTAGAGTATTTGCATAAGAAAAAAAGATCAAAAATAGCAAGACGATGCCCAGATAAAAAAAAGACTTTTTCGATGTTTCGGGATCAGTCATTCCGGTGTTTTTTCTCCTTCCGTTTTAAGATCCCTACAAATATTGCAATATTGATGACTATAAAAACAAAATATGTTGGAATAAATTTGGGTATCAGGTTGATATTGTAAACAGGAATCAATGCTGTTAAGTCAAAATAAAATCCAATTATAAAAAGTATGGATATAGACTTAACGGGTCCTAGACCAAGTTTCCCAAGTCGATGATGAAAATGATCAGCATCTTTGAGGAAGGGGCTGGTTCCCTTGTAGATTCTTCGAAAAAAAGCAAAGGTAGTATCTAAAATCGGTATTAAAAGTGTAATTACTGGAATGAGATAGTAAATTTCATCAGTATGACCCTGATTCAATGGCAAAAGGGTTATTAGTGAGATAAGAAGACCCAATGGCAGACTTCCTGTGTCTCCGAGGATTATCTTTGCCGGGGGAAAGTTGAAAATGAAAAAACCTAAAACACTTCCCGCCAAAATGACAGATAGAAATGATGCTCCAATAATATCTCGTTCGAGATAAACAAATACAATAGTGAGGCAGGAAAAAAATATTATTCCCGGAGCCAAACCATCCATTCCATCGATAAGGTTTATGGCGTTGGTAATGCCGACAATCCAAAGGATTGTTAGTAGAATTGAAAAATTACCCAGTTCAATCAGATCGCCAATTCGCTCAATTTGAAATCCGCAATAATAAAGTATGCAGGCAATTACAATTTGAACTGCTAGTTTTAACCGTGCAGTGCATTGGGTAATGTCATCATAAATTCCAAGAAGCATCATGGTCACGGTGCTTGCAGTTATTATTGTAAGAATGTAAATGTGGCGAGGGTCAATCATTCCCAGTAATTGGAAAAGCCAAAGTGTTATTAGGAATGACAGGACAACAGGGACTCCTCCAAATGATTTGACGTTTTTTACTTTTAAAGCTGGAACCTGATTTAAGGTGAAGTTTAAAGGGTTTCTAATTAGGAACAGAGTGGTGCCAAATGACAATAAGAAGGCGATAAAATATCCAATAAGGTAGATTTCACCTGAAATAGGGAAAGATTCAAATTTCATTTGATAAAGTTGATTAAGAGTTGAGTGAGGCCTCTTATTAGGATGAAAAAATTGATCGTTCCTCGAATCAAAAAGTTTCCCCTATGGTGTTTTTTGAAATAGTGCATCATCCCCAGATGTCGTTGAACAATTACTTTGGTAGAGGTTTTACTGTTGCTCGTTGATACCTGATGAGTGACGTTTGCTTCTGGAAAATAGATAACTTCCTTCCCAGCTTGATTGATCATATGACATAAATCTATATCTTCATTGAATAAAAAATAGTTTTCATCAAACCCACCAACTTTTTCAAAAACATTTTTCGATACCATTAAACAACATCCTGAGAGCCAGTCAACCTGCAGGATTTCATTATGATCGAAATCAAGCATCAAATATTGGCTGGTGAAACGATTTTTGGGGAATAGTCGTGAAAGGATTGAGTATCGATTAAACAGACCGGTCCATAGAGTGGGATAGTGCCTGCAAGAATACTGTAGACTTCCGTCCGGATCCACTACTTTGGGCCCAAGTGCACCGATTTCTGCATGAGAACAAAAATAGTTCTTCATAGAATTGATGGCCTGATCAGATAAAATGGTGTCTGGGTTTAAAAAAATAAAGACATCGCCTCGTGCAATTTTTGCAGCCTGATTATTAGCCTTGGAAAATCCAACATTGGAGGGGTTTGAAATGAACTGGGCCTTCGGATATAAACCTTTAAGGGTTTGTAGGCTTGGGTCATCCTCACTGTTATCCACAACTATTATTTCAAAGTCTATTCCATGGACAGTTTTATAAATGGACTCCAAACAATCTTTTAAGGGGCCGCTATTATAATAATTAACAATGATGCAGGAAAGGTCCACTTTGCATGCCGGTTGTTGCTAAAAGGGAGGACTTGAAAAAACGTGCTTTCTGACCCTGATTATTGCCCAATTTTTCCTGAATTTCAATGGGGTTGACAGGGACTATATATGTTTCTATTCCTCAAGTACTTCCCCTAAAATGCCGAATGAGATAAGATGATAGGGGGAATATAGTATCCCTTAGAAATAAACCGTTAGCCAATGGCTGGAGAGGGAAATTAAATGGGTAAAAGGGTTTTGGTCACAGGCGGGGCAGGGTTCATAGGTTCACATACGGTCGATGAATTGATTGCCCAGGGCTACAAGGTCCGGGTTTATGACAATCTAAATTCACAAGTGCATGGAGAGAGAACTGAAAAACCCGATTATCTACATCCAGATGCAGATTTTGTAAAGGGAGACGTCCGAGACCGCGACCATTTATACCAATCCATAAAAGATATTGATCTCATCATTCACGATGCAGCAGAGGTGGGTGTGGGGCAATCCATGTATTCCATCGACCAATACATTTCCACTAATGTTCAGGGTACAGGAGTGCTTTGGGATATCCTTGTAAATGAAAGTCATAGTGTAGAAAAAGTTTTGGTAGCCAGTTCCATGAGTCTCTATGGTGAAGGCTGTTATCAATGCGAAGAGCACGGTAAAATTTCCCCCAAACCACGACCCGACAACCAGTTGGCAGAAGGGCGATGGGAAATGCTTTGTCCGCAATGTGCTTCACTGGTTTCTCCTATTCCAACTGATGAAGATAAAGAGCTCGATTGCACTTCGGTTTATGCGCAAAGTAAAAAAGATCAGGAAGTATACTCACTAATGATCGGTCAGGCGCACAATATTCCGACGGTGGCTTGTAGATATTTTAATTGTTATGGTCCCCGCCAATCATTGAACAATCCTTATACAGGGGCCGCAGCGATTTTTTGTTCCGCGATAAAAAATGATACCCCACCCCTAATATATGAAGATGGAAACCAACGTCGGGACTTTATTCATGTAAAGGATCTTGTGCGCGGCAAACTTCTTTTATTGGACCAGCCGAAAGCAGATTATGGTATCTTTAATATTGGAACCGGAAAACCCTCTTCCATCCTTGAGCTTGCAGAGGCACTTATTGAACTCTGCGGAAAGTCTTTCCGACCCGAGGTGATTTACAAGTTTCGAAATGGTGATATTCGAGACTGTTATGCAGATATATCGAAAATAAGTAAGTTAGGATTCCAACCCCGGTATTCACTTAAAGAAGGGCTGAAAAATCTGATCGACTGGAGTGATGGGCAAAAGGCAGTATCAAAAGTAAAAGATGCCCACCAACAGTTGGTTGAAAAAGGACTGGTTCTGGAAACCCAGCCGGTTCCGAGTAAATAAAAACCTTTTTCCCGCAAAGCCCGGAATAAATTCCTTATGTAAGGTAACTCCAGATAAATTCAGGAAAAGGAAATGTCTAAACGTAGCGCTCTTTATTTTGGGGGGATTTTCTTCCTCGCCTTTTTGTGGCTAACTCCACTTGGGGTTTTTAACTCGTGGGTTCCACCCAATATCCACAAAGGATACTATTCTGTCACAACAATCGATGCAGGCGATGATACCGGGTATTATGCTTTCCTAAGATCCACTTTCTTTGACGGCGACCTCGATTTTTTTAACGAACGCAATTACGCCCATGCTGAAAAAATCAACCCCACAGGCTATGTGTTCAACAATTGGCAGATGGGTCAGGCGATTTTATTTTTTCCATTTTTTCTGATTGGACATGCTTTGGCTCATTTTTATCAGAGCTTGGGCTACCCGGTCACAACCGATGGCTATTCAGCTCCATATTATATTTCCACCGCTGTAGCTTCAGCCACATATCTTTTTGCGGGCTTGTTCTTTGTTTATCGTACCTTGAGGATGTTTGTCCGAAAGCGTGTGGCCATGCTGGCTACGATCTCTATTTGGCTTGCCTCACCGCTGATTTATTTTTCATTCATCAGACAAAGAATGGCGCATACCTCGGAATTTTTTCTGTCCGCCGTCCTGATTTTTATTTGGATCCAATTTCGTCAATCCAAAAGACCTATTCACTATGTGGTGATCGGGGTAATCCTGGGTTTGCTATGTATGACACGGGTGATTAATATTTCGTTTTTTGCTTTGTTTGCAGTGGATCTGTTGTGGAAATTTCGTGAGGAGTGGAAAGAAAATCCTGCCAGGGTGGGAAAAGAAATTTTTATATTGTCGGGAGCTTTGGGAGGAGGATTCTTTCTAACAATGCTGCCACAGGTTTATGCCTGGTATCAGCTAAATGGAGTGCCTTTTCCTCCCCGACATATGAAGTTTGCTGGAGAGGGTTTGGCGGGTATTAATTTAGGGCCGCTTGTTGAGAATATTTACGCCTTATTTTTGGATGCAAAATGGGGCTTATTATTTTCAATGCCTCTTGCCGTTTTGGGAATAATTGGCCTGTTTTTAAAGGATGATTTTTCTCGAGACCTTCGACCGGGTATGCTGGCTTATCTTGCAGGAATTTTTGGCATTATCCTTTTATATCCAGAAGATTCAGCTTCCTACGGGCATCGTCATTTGATTTCGGCCCTTCCAGTATTTGCGCTGGGTTTAGGAACTTTGTTACAGCGGTTTTCGGGCGACAAACAAAAAAAAATAAAAGCAGGTCCTGTCGCTGTATGTCTGATAGCCATTCTTGCGCAGTTTTCTATGCTCATTCAATATAAAGTGTTGCTGCCTTACAATCACCCGCAGTTTACCTTGAAGGCTATCGGTTCGACATTTGATGTTTTTTTCGGGCAACCGGAATTATTGATGCGCTCCAGTAATTTTTTTAAAGTGATTTCCTCCGCTCATCCCGACTCCTGGGACTATGTAGATGGAATGTTCCTTTTAGTGTTTCCATTTTTTCAATTGCTGTCCCTCGTTTTTGTTGCTTTTCTGTTTCAAAGAGCATTTAAAGAAGGCGGGACTTTATCTGCTTTCCTGAACCCCAAATTTATTATTATTAAAAGCATATTTATTAGTGTGATTCTGATGGTTCTTGTAGCTTTTGCTGCCCCGACTAAACCCGAATCAGAAATTCAGTCCCGGTTAAAATATATTGAGGCTGCGCAGAGTGGGGAATCGCTTTTTAAAGGCGGGGAGATGGATGCCTCACGTATTGCTTACACAGAAGCTTCCCAGCATTTGCCCATTGCCTGGAAACCCTATTTCAGAATCGGACAGGCCTGGCAGAGACAGGGTAACCTTCAAGAGGCGAATAAATATTTCCGAATGGCGCTGAAATTTAATCCTGATTTAAGCCCGGCATTGACTATGTTGGGGAACAATTTGAAAAGAATGGGAAATGCTGTTGAATCTGAAAAAATACTGCGCGCTGCCATTCGAAGCTGGCCTATGAATAAATTTGCTTACGATTCGCTGGCTCATGTGCTGGCGACACAGAATAAAAGACCTGAAGCGGTTAAAATGTTGAAACATGCCATAAGCATTGATCCGAATTACGGGGTCGGCCATGCTAATCTGGCTATGATATACTCCAGCCTCAATGAAAATAAAAAAGGTTTGGAGCACTTGAACCGAGCCATTCAGCTCGGCGTACAAGGTCCGGTAATCGATCGAATCAAATCCCTTATTGAAGGGAAGGCCAATAATGATTGATAAAGTAGATAATAATGATTGATGAAATAGATTATTTCCCCAAGCGGGAACGACATAATAAAAAAAAGAAGGTCGACTCCGGGTGGGGCGATCTTAAGAAGCAAAAAAACAAGCAGGATGAAAATCCTTCGAATGACCCCCCTTTGCCTGAAAAAAAACCGCAAGAAAAAAAGGGAAACTAGCAAAAACCCTCCAAGATTGTATATACTGCAATAATTCGTCCGTTAATAATTTATCTATTCACCACTCAAAGTTTTCAGGAGTTTATTGTCATGTGTTTTAGATTTTTTTCAAAACATCAATTATTACGGTGGAGCATATTTACATTAATTTTGTTTCCCGTTGCCGTTTTTGCAAGTGTCCAGGAAGAAACCTCAAAAGGTGATGCCGCTTTTAAGCGGGGAAAAATGGAAGCAGCTGAAAAACATTATTCTTCTGCTCTCAAAATGGATCCCGATAGCTGGCGTATTATGCGCGGGCTGGCAGAAACCAAATTCCAGTTGAAAAAATACAGAGAAACCAAACAGCTTGTAGATCGCATTTTGGCCATGAAGATTATCAAAAGGAATATTGTGGAAGTGACTTTGCTGGACGAGGCACAAACATTCGAAGCAGAGATTGTCGATGAAAATGTTGTTCCGCCCGATGATGGCAGAAATAACATGAGAAATTATGTGGACGGTGAAGAACCTAAGCCTGTTCTCCATTACAGACTCTTCAATTTAAAAACGGGTAAGATGCTGCTCATCCCGCATTCCGAAGCCAAACTAAAATACAAAGGTGTTCCACGCCGAATTTATGATTATGTCAATGTGCTGCATGCCAAAGTGGAAGATATATTAATCGATAAGGCTGGAAAAACAGGCCCCGTAGAAATGGTGGAAGTTAAGGGGGGATGTTTCCAAATGGGCAGCAATCAGGGAGCCGCATCAGAAAGACCTGTCCATGAGATTTGTTTGAAGTCTTTTCAGATGGATAAGTACGAAGTCAGTCAAGGCCTTTTTCAATCGGTCATGGGCCATAATCCGGCACGTTTTAAAGGTGCCAATCGACCAGTTGAAAGGGTGACATGGCATGAGGCCCGTGATTTCTGCAAGAAAAACAGCAAACGATTACCGACCGAAGCAGAATGGGAATATGCCGCACGCGCTGGAACTACAACAGAGTATTACTGGGGGGATGAATTCCAAACGGATAAATCCAATTTATGTGATAG
>Ga0114932_10000616_pt1 | contig 41951 bp, 46 predicted proteins | sample 2SBtaG_2_FD_87286 | JGI IMG/M metagenome (GOLD analysis project Ga0114932, IMG submission 87286) | Deep subsurface microbial communities from Kolumbo volcano to uncover new lineages of life (NeLLi) - 2SBTROV12_ACTIVE470 metaG | ecosystem: Environmental > Aquatic > Marine > Volcanic ...
AGGTTCACGGTGACGCCGATGGTCTGCCGGGGCCCACGGGCGGCCACATGCTCAACGGTGAGAAGGTTGACCGGGCACGGTATGACCATTACCAATACCAGAAGGGGACCAAGAAGGTCGCAGTCGCCACGATCAGCAAGGGCGGCACCGGCATGAGCTACCACGACACACGGGGCGGCAGAAACCGTCACCAGTTCAACGTGGGGCTCCCGTGGCACTCGCGCGAGTACGAGCAGGTCATGGGCCGCTCACACCGGCTCGGCAGCAAGTCGGACACGAACGTGCACAACTACATCGGCGACGAGGCGGTCGAGCAGAACGTGGCAGGAGCCTTGCTGAGACGAGCGAAGCAGTCCGGCGCGCTGACCGTTGGGGATACCGACATCAACGTGGACGAGGGCTTCAACGCGGTGTACGAGCAGGGCGGCGGCAGCGGTAGCAACTCTGAAGACGCCGAGTGGAACAACGAAGGCGAGGGCACCCGTAAGACCTTCTCTGACACGGTTGACCAGATGCAGGGGATCGTTGATGAGGGGAAGAGTCGAGCCGAGGCTGGACAGAGTCTAATCGCAGCGGTTGGCGAGTACCAGCACAAGGAGTCGGAGCGCAAGGCCTCGTGGTATCAACGCAAGGCAGCGGCTGAGGTCATGGCCAAGTTCCCGGTGAAGATCGAGCAGATGGCCCGACCGGACCACTGGAAAGCCACAGACGGCAAGGGCCGCGCTGCAGTGGGCGAGAACCCGGATAACGGCTGGATCATGCGTGACGTGCCGCCTGAGCTACACGCTCACCTCCAGAAGATGGCCAGCGGCACCCAAAGCTACGCGAAGCCGAAGTTCGCCAAGAACGCGAAGCAGGCAGCCAAGTATGGGATCCCGGAGGGCACGTGGTACCTGCCCAACCCAAGTAACCTGACTCGACTGTCACGCAACTACGCCAAGACCTCGACCTCGCACCGCAGCGTGTCGGCCATCAAGAGTTGGGACTCTGGCGACGTGAGTGCTCACTATGCGATTCACCACGGTAAGAAGAAGCGGGTGGCGAAGGGTCGGTTTGAGGCGTTGACCAAGGGCCCGTTCGCGGATCTTGTGCGGCAGGCTCGGAGGCAGGGCTAGTTGACGGTAAAGCGCCGGAAGAGAGCAACCAAGCCCCGCGACCCGTTCTCGTGCAAGAAGTGCGGGACGCCCTTCGCTCAGAGGCTGGACGGAAACCGGGTCAAGCTGCTGGTCAAGGGGAGGGCCTTGTTCATCCGCGACGGCAAGGTAGAGATCCGGTGCTATGCTGACAGGTGCAAGACAGACAACGTTCTGCCATTTATTTTAGATCCGGAGTTGACAGGCACCTCGACTCTGCCGTAGCGTGCCACCTGTAACGACGCGCTCCCATGGCGGGTCAGAGTGGGCAGGATTCTGAGGCTCCAGAGAGGGCGACACCGTTTAGGCGGGGTCGCCCTTTCGTCGTCTTAGGGGAAGATTCACGGTGATTCACAGCGACTACATCAGCCTTTGGGCCCCAATCGACCCGATTGGCAAGTCCGGCGAAGGTGAGGCCGAGCGCGGCAGCATCGTGGGCCTGTGTAGTACCGAGGCCAAGGACGCTGACGGTGAAACGATTGTCCAGAAGGGCATCGACTTCAGCGAGGCCTACTGGCTGACCCTTGAACACCCCGCCTTGCCGAACACTGTGGTTGGTGAGCCGACCGCATTTGAGCCGTGCACCATCGAGAAGGGTGGCGTAGAGATCGCGGCAACCCGAGTCAAGGGCGACCTGTTCTTGCACGACCGGATCGCCAAGGGCATCTACAACAAGTCGGTGACTCTGCAGAAGGCCAAGGCGAAGCAGCGCCTCGGGCTCAGCATCGAGGGACGGGCGGTCGAGCGCTGCAGCAAGGACCCGAAGCGGATCTTGCGTTGCAAGGTGACCAGCATCGCGGTCAGCACTCAGCCCAAGAACCCATTCACACAGTTTGACCCGGTGATGGCGTCAATGTTCGCGCGACTCAACTTGTTCCGTGGGGCCGAAGTGGGCTACCCGGCGCAGGGGGTCCCGACTTCCCACGCGATTGGCGCGCTGACCCCGCAGAGCATGCAGGGCACTGGCGCGTCGGCCACGTACAAGCTGACCACAATCGAGGCGATGGTCGCACGGTTGCTATCAAAGGTCCCGGGCCTGACTTGGGCACAGGGCGTTGCAGCTATCGAAGCACTCTTGAAGGAGAAGAAGACCAAATGAACGCAACCCAAATGTTCGACGCGCTGGTCAAGTCCGGCCTGACCGAGAAAGAGGCCAAGGACCGGGTCCAGAAGGCCATTGACTGCGGCGCGTGCGAGGCCGACGACAAGTTCGCCAAGAGCGGCGGTGAGCCGCCGACCACGGACCTGTCGACCTCCGAGATCGACGCCTTGGGCGACCGCATCGCGAAGGGCATTCTCAAGGGGGGCGACTCGGATGACGACGACGATGATGACGATGATGATGACGATGACGATGACGATGACGAGATGAACGCCGACGACGACGAGTACGAAGAGTACGAGAAGTCGGGCGGCGCGCGAGCGGACAGCGAGGACTACGATATCGTGGCCATCGTGTCCAAGGGCGCGGACCACATTCTCGGCTCGGTCGAGAAGCAGAACCGACTGCTCGCCAAGGGGTACATGACCCTGTCCAAGGTGACCGGCGAACAGAACGCCGCGCTCAAAGAGCAGGGCGTTCTGATCAAGGCCCAGAGCGCCGAGATCGACCGGCTCTCCAAGGGCATGGACCAGCTTCTGGGCGCGCTCGGACAGGCCGTTCCCCCGCGCAGCATCGACAGCGATGACGTGGTGGTCGAGCCCGCACCCGGCGAGAAGGTTCAGAAGGGCGACGACGACGACAATAACGCCGATGATGCCCTGACCGAGCGTTCGGTGCTCATGCAGAAGGCACATGACCTGATCAAATCGGAAGGCGACCAGTCCCGGCGCATGGAGCTTGCGCAGGCCGTGGCCGCGCTCGACGCATGGCAGGACCCGAAAGAGGTGGCCGCGCAGTACCGACTGCACTGATCGAAGCGGGGTTATGCCGACGCCCATGTGGGCACAGGCCTGACCCAACTGACTGAACGCACCAGCACGGAGGACACTACAAGTGCTCGCTAACCAACTAGACCAAATGACGCCCGGTCAGAACGTTTCGGTAGAACGACTGTCCGCTCTCAACAAGGCGCTGCGCGCCAACGGCAACCTGCTCGCGAAAGCGGCTCAGGCGGGGTATCCTGCACAGGGCCAAGCGGTGACGGGAGGAGATTACGCCGCCCTGATTCCGCAGAGCATCCAGAACACGCTTGACACGGCCTCGTTCACCGAGCACGCCATCAAGTTCTGGACCAAGATCTTCAAACAGCCCGTGGCCAGCACGCTCCACGAGTCGGCGGTGACGCAGGCCTACGGTGAGATGGCGCTCGACCCGTTCATCTCGGAAGGCGGCGTCGGAAGCACCAGCGACGGTGTGTACGACCGGAAGATCGTCAAGATCAAGTACCTCGCCGAGAAGCGCGAGATCAGCGACGTGGCGACCATGGTCGGTATCGTGGGCTACAACGGTGTGAGCAAGCAGGGCCTCGCCCAGCAGACGCTCGACGGCACCCGCGCCCTGCTCGGCAAGACGGAGCGCGCCCTGTTCAACGCGAACAGCAGCCTCTCGCCGCTGCACTTCGACGGTCTGTTCCGGCAGATCGCGCGCAACGCCGACGATACGGCGTTCAGCGCCAACTACTCGGATCTGGAGGGCGAGGCCTGCACTCCTCAGAAGATCATCGAGCGCATGTATCAGGTGGCCGACAGCCCGAACTTCGGGTTCACCAACCTGATCATGGTGCCGCCGCGCCTGTACGCCTCGCTGGTGGCCATCGCCATGAGCTACGGTCGCTTCGACCAAGCCAAGGCCGGACACGGCGAACTGGTGTTCGGCTCCGAGGGCCTGAAGATCGTGGGCCCCGGTGGCCTGATTCCGGTCGAGCAGTGCCCCCTGATGCTGCAGCCCCAGACCGTGACGGCTGGCGTGGGCACCATCGACCCCAGCGCGGCCGTGGCAGTGCAGACGCAAACCGCCGCCTCCATCGACGCCGCCTCTCGCTTCCGCGCGAAGGACGAGGGCGACTACAAGTACAGCGTCGTTGGCGTTGGCGACAAGGGTGTGAACGCCGAGACGACCGACCTCAATGTCGTGTCCGTTGCGACCGGGGAGAAGGTCACCTTCACCCTGAACGACGACGGGCTCGCGGCGGCGGGGACTCCGAACGGCATCCGGTATTACCGGGTCTACCGCTCGGCGGCTGACGACACCACGGGAGCGCGCACCCACATGGTGGACGTGGCGCGTAACCTGAACGCGGACGGCACCCCGGCGGGCAAGACCACCATTACGGATCTCAACGAGTTCCGGCCCGGTACCGCTCCGGTCTACCTGCTTCAGATGACCCCGGACGTGATGTATTGGGCGCAGCTGCTTGACTTCATCCGACGCCCACTGGCTCAGGTGACGACGACTGTTCCGTTCCTGCTCATGCTGTTCGGAGCCTTGCACGTCAAGGTCCCGACTAAGTGCTGGGTGATCGGTAACGCCGCGCAGTCGCTGTAGAGACTGCCTTGGTGGCCTCGCGACCTGTATGCTAGGGTCGCGGGGCGAGCCAAACCATCAAGCCAAGGAGCACCCGCCATGTGGCAACACCGAGTCCTACGAGATCAATCGATTGCGGTCGGTCCCGAAACATTCCACCTCGACAGCGAGGGTCGGATTGACCGGCTCCCCGGCGAGGCGGGGGTTCAGGCTCGGTTCATCAAGGCGAAAAACTGGTTACCATGCAAAGAGGGCGAGTGGACTCCGCGCGAGTTGCCGATGCTCACCGAGCGTCGCGATCCTCCGAGCGCCGCAGAATTCGTCAAGATGACGGGCCTGCCTTACCCGATCTGCGATGCGATGGCAAAAGTCGAGCAGGCGTTCGCGGACAACGACTACGAGCCCTATGGGCCTAAGAGTCGCTTCCAGCAAGCCGCCAAAACCGAAGAGGCCGACCGCCGCCGTGCCCGCGAGGAAGACGGCGCCTTCAAGGCCGACGATCCGGCGGAGGACAAGAACGAGGCATGGGAAGGGGATTCCCTGCCCGACGCCGCCGAGGGCGCCGACAAGGCTCCTGCGCCCGTCAGTGAGCAGGGGCAGGAGGCCGAGGCCAAAGAGCCCGAAACCAAGTTCAAGTCGGAGCCGTTCACTGGCGGTGACGAGGCAAAACCTGCGACCAAGAAGCCCGGTCGCCGAAAGAAGAAGTAGGGGACTAGCCAATGGCAATCACATCATTTGACGAGACCTTGACGGCTCCCCTCTCGGAAGCCGTTGCCAAGCGTGCCGACGCGGCTGGCGGTCCCGACGCACGGGAGCACAGGCTGTTCCAGCGTCAGGCTCAGGACCAGCTTCGGCTCAACCGTCTGGAGGAAAGCACCACTGGCGTCCAGAGCACGAAACTCGCCGCTGGCGGTGACACTCTTGCGGAGGCAGCGGCTTTCACGGCGTTCGCAACCACCGGGATAGTGCAGGGCGCGGCCAACGCTTCCGAGGGCAATGATGATGTGGCCGTTGGCCAGCGTCTCAAGGCCAAATGGATCCTGAATCAGGTCAGCCATCAGGGCGTTGACACGGTTCAGGTTCGGATCAAGATCGGAACCACGGTCATCTGGACCAGCGCAGCCACCGAGCAAGCCGACGCCAGCCCGTTCTGCATCGAGCTTGACGCGGAGTTCATCCAGCTTGGCGCGACTGGTAAGCTCACGGGGAGTATTCGCGCGCTCGACATGGCAGGAGAGAGCGACGTGCTCCTGTTTGAGACGGCCTGCGGTGACTTTGACGCGCTGCCCACCCCCGGGCTGTCGATGGAAGCCATCTACAGTGCAACGGGCGGCGTCACGAGCAACGACATTGACCTGCGCCAGTTCGATACCCAGACGGTCTCACCGGCAGGCTAGACCTCGTCAACACAGGGTGCCCCCTGATACCACTGGGTGACGCACCCCTCGGATCAGGAGAGGCCTCTTGCCGCTTACCGACTATATAACCCCTCAGTGGCTCAAAGACCGCTACCTACTGATCGACCTGACGGATGACAACAAGGTCCCGTTCAAGGACGAAATGTATGAGCACTGCATCGAGGGTGCCATTGCGGTAGTCAGTACCGAGCTTGACATTGAGCTTGACTGGCGAGAGGTGGCCAGCGAACGCCACGACGTCAGCGACCATATCTACAGCAGCTTCTTCTACACGCAGCTAAAGGTTCGCCCGACTCGCTCCGTCACCGGCATGGACGTGAAGTTCGGCGCGTACCCGAAGAACGACCTGCCCGCTGGCTGGGCAGTGCTGAGCAGCCCAAATCATGGCCAGCTTCAGATCATGCCGGGTCCAGAAGGGATCGGGAGCGTCATCTACAGCGGTGGAGTCCCGTTCTTGGGGATCTCGGGGATGATGGGTCGCGCCTACACGCCTCACTGGCTCGGTGTGAGCTACGAGGCCGGATTCACCGACCAGCGTGTGTCGATGCCGCTTGGAGTGGCTTCTGTGACCAACTTTGTTGCACAGGGCCCGGTCACGGTTACACCGCGTAAGGCCCCCACCGCAGGAGGGTCGTTCACCGCCACGGTCAACGGCATCAACAAGGCCACCGGGGTCCTCGACAGCGAGGTTCTGACGTGGAGCGCCACCGAGCGCCGCGCGCAGAGCACGGTGAAAGAGTTCACGACGGCAGACATTGATTTTGCTGAAGCGGTCACCTCCGTGGACCCCACGTTTAACGTCACGAGCAAGTGGCCCGTGCCAGCGGATATCATTGACTGCATCGCCATGACGGCGGCCATGCTGCCGCTTGATATCGCGGGCGACCTGATCATTGGGGCCGGTATCGCCAGCAAGAGCATCAGCATTGACGGCCTCTCGACCAGCGTCGGGACCACGTCATCGGCTGAAAACAGCGGCTACTCGGCCAGAATCAAGTCGTTCCAGAAGCGGTACAAGGAAACCATCAAGGCCATCAAGCGCCGATGGCGCACTCCGAGGATGGCAATATTTTGAGTCGCATCTTCACCACGCTGGAGCCTAAGAAGCTCAAAACGCTCGCGGAGATGACCGAGGCCGACCTTCGCAAGGAGGTCTTGGCCCATGGACTTAATCTGCAGTGGGAGATGGCCGCAGAGTGCCCCTGTGAGCGCCGAATGAGCCTCACAGGGGGTGGAACCACCGTAACCGAGGAAACGGGCGAGGCAAGACCTGACTGCCCTCGCTGTGGCGGCTCTCGGTGGTACTACCACAGCAAGCAGCCGGTGAAGGGCGTGATCTTGGCCTCGGAGAAGCAGCCCGAGCGGTTTGCCCACTACGGGCGCATGGGAATCGGGTCAGTCCGGATCACCACGCTGGGCGAGCATCTGCCGGGGTTCATGGACCGGTTCACCGTCACAGACCGCGCCGTTGTGTTCAGCGAGACCCGCGACCGCACTGCAGCCACCACCGAGGCGCTGCGCTACCCCATCACGCCGCGCAGCATGGTACTGGGCGTTGACGGCGACGAGACCACGGCGCAGGCAGTCGAATGGGGAGTGCTGAATATCATTCGCACCGATGCCGATGGAGTCGCCCTGCCCGGTGATCTGGTGGATGGGGTTGATTACGACGTGGTCGGCGGCAAGATCGACTGGTCAAAGGGTGAGGACACTGTCACGGCGGCTGGCCCGAGGATCGTGTTCGATGCGGCGGCCAGAACGATAGTCAGGGATGCCGGGGACTGGGTGGCAGACGGGTGGCTCGCCGGGGACGCGATCACGGCCAGCGGTGCACAGACACCGGCCAACAACGGCACCTACTACATCGACACGGTCACGGCCCTGATGCTCACCCTGCGCGTTGGCGATCTGGTCACCGACGATGGCGGCGATGATGTGGTGTCGTTCGCGGGCGGGCGGGCTCCCGTGCTCGGGGCCAAGTACGGCGTGCACTATTACACCGAGCCGGTCTACCGCGTGCACACGTTCCCCTATGCGAACCGTGACACCTACGTGCGGGACGGGTCGAGCCGGATCTACCAGACCCTGCCGGTGCTGGCCGACTGCTCGCTGGAGTGGCTGGGCAGCGCGGACCCGAAGGCCGGTGACGTGTAATGCCGGGGCGCAGGATCAACCTCGCTCAGGTGCTGGGCGTCAGCAAGAACGGTGGGTGGGACAGGTCAGATGCGGCGGCCCTCGTTGTGCAAAACGAATGGAAGCGACTGGCGCAGAAGCATCTGCACGCCAGCAGCGACACGATTTCGTCATACATCAGGAGCATCAGCATCCGGAAGCAGGGCGGGCGCGTGTTCGTGGAGCTTGCGGACCCGCCGCCCGACAGGAATGGTCGCCGGGGAGCGCTCCCGAATATGATGGAGCAAGGCCTTGGCCCCGGTGGAGTCGGGACAGAGGGCGCCTTCGATATCCGAATCAATGTGCTGAAAGCGAAGCAGTCCGCCGCGATCCCCTTCGACCACACTATGGAGAGCATCAAGTCGCTCGCCATGGGCGGGGCCGCCATGAACATGAGTCGGGCCGAGAACGTGCTGAGCGAGGTCAAGGGCCTGCTGGCTCGCCACACTGAGCGCATGGAGGGCAGCAGTCGTGCCGCCACAACTGACAAGGGTGAGAGGTTGGGCGCAGGGCACGTACCGAAGCGCCCCGGCCATGTGACGGACCTTCTGCATGGCCTTGTCGTCCACCGAAAGACTCACACCGATGACAACCCGGATGCGGGCGGGCCCGTGTTCAGCACGTTCCGGACTATCAGTTGGAAGTCGAAGCCGTGGATCCACCCCGGCATCACAGCGCGTCGGATTGCCGGTCGCGTGATGAACGCGATGCCGCGAATTATGAAGGACGTCTACGGTGATTGATCTTCACTACGCGATGACTATCAGGGCGGCGTGGGCCGCGCTCGCCGGGGATCTGCCCGCGTGGCGAGAGATGTTGCCGCCTGACTCGCGGATCAGTCAAGAGGTCAAGGACCAGTGGCACGACCTGCTGTTTCCGGGCGGGCGCTCAATTGTTGAGTTCGGTCAGTCATACGACGGCAAGAAGCCGAAGGTGCTTCAGGTCACAGTCGGTGTGATGGACAATGCGTCAGAGCACCAGCCCCTTGGGTACGCCGTGGGCCGGGATGACGACGGCACGCCTCTCGTTGGCCTACTTGCTGACGAGCACCTTCTGGTCAACTGCTACGGCCCCAACAAGGAGCTTGTGCGGGCCATCTGGTGGGTAGTCAGGTCGATTACGATCCAGTACGGTGCGTTTATGCTCCGGGCGGGCTATGAGAACTTCAGCTATGTCGGAGGCGGCGACCTGATGGGCGAGCAGGGCATGGCGTTTGAGGCGAACGGGGTCTTTGTCCGGACAACGAGATGGACCTATACCGAAACGGTAACAGTCCGCGTGCCTTCTGAGGACATTCCAAGTATAACCAGTGTGATCGTTGCGCATGTCGATGCTACAGTTGACGGCGACAGCGGCGGCGCGACGCCACTCTGAGACAGAGGGGGAGTAGAGACAAAATGTCACCAAGTGCAATCAACTTCAACGGCGCCACGACCCGACGCCCCGGCATCTACGCGACCGTGGATGCGACAGCCCTCGCCCAGAAGGCCTTGGAGACCAACCGAGTCGCGGTGTTGGGGGACTTCCCGTTTTTGGAGGCGGCAACGCCCCGAACGGTCGGCTCGGCCCGCGCCCTTCGCAACCTTCTGCCCGTAGACACGCGACTGGCGAATCTCGCCAAACTGCTCTACAGCCCCGCCAGCGATGATCGTGTGCTCGGCGGACCCTCGGCAGTGGTTCTGGTCAACCGACAGTCGGTGGGTCAAGCTTCCTTGACCCTTACCGATGGAGCCAAGGCGACTCTGAAGCTTCTGGCCAAGGTGTGGGGCGCGGCAGGGAACCGCACCAGCGCCAAGGTCGAGGCTGGAGCGACCGGCAAGAAGGTCACCATTCAGCGTGACGGGCTGGTGGAGGTCTACGACGATCTCACCAGCGGCAACGTGCTACGACTGAAGTACACCGGCTCCGAGCTTGCTGCCGTTGGCGAGGACATGACCGCCGAGTACGCCATTGCGGCAGGCAGCGGCATCGAGTTGAAGTTCACGCAGATCTTTACCGTGGCCGCTGGCCAGAGCGTGGACTACCCGATCAGTGGCGATGGTGACATTTCGCTCGCTCCGGACGCGGCCCCCGGCGCGGGTGAGACCACCACCATCGTCATCACCGGCATCAGTCTGGCTGGCGTACCGGGCACCAGCACCATCATCTGGGCCGAAGCGGACGGTGCGGCCAAGACGGTGGCCGCTGACGGCGAGTCGGGAAGCATCACGAGCTTCGCCAGCATCTCGGACGTGGAGGTGACCAAGTCGGGGGGCTCTGCCACGGCAGATATCACCGCGACCGGCACGGCGGTGCAGTGCAAAGAGGCGCAATACCCGACTCTGATCGATGCGGTCACCTTCATCGACGCGCTGCCCTCGTTTGAGGCTGAGATCTTGGAGCCCCGGTTTACGTCGCTGGCGCTGACCAAGTTCGATGCTCTCGCGGCAACCACCATCGAGGGCGCAGACAAGCACGTCACCGCGAACGTGGAGTTCACGCGGGCCGCGCTGGCCAAGAGCATCCTCGTGGAGGTGGAGCGCGACGCAGCGGCTGACACAGCCCTTGCCGATGCTGCACAGGAACCTCTGGCGGGTGGCACCGAAGCGGCGGCAGACAGCGCCGCGACTACGGCTGCTCTGAACGCTCTGCGTATCGAGGACGTGCAGATCGGCGTGGCCCCCGGCGTTACGGACCTCGCGAGCCACAAGCTGATCCGGACTCACTGCCAGTACATGGCCGGTAAGGGCGGCGGCGAGCGCAACTGGTGGGTCGGCATGCCCGGAGACACCAGCAAGGCAACGGCGTTGACGAACGTCAAGGCGCTCAACACCCGGCACCTCAGCGCCGCGTTTGAGAGCATCGAGATCGAGAGCCCGGTAACGGGTGGCCTTATCACGCTCGACCCGTCGTGGCAGGCCGTGCAGATGGCCGGGATTCAGGCCGGCACGCCGGTCGGCACCCCCGGCACGTGGAAGCGGCCCGACGTGGTCGATGTGGTTGCAGCTTCGACCATCGACCTTGAGGACGATATCGAGGAATTGCTAGCGAACGGGCTGTGCTTCTACACGAAGGACCGGCTCGGGTGGAAGCTGGAGCGCACGGTTACGACCTACGTGACCGACGACAACCCGGCGTTCAGCGAAATGAGCGCCAACGAGTCGATCAACACCAGCATCCGCGACCTGCGGAACAACCTGCTAAGCCTGATTGGCGACCCGGCTACGGCCACCACGGCTGGTAACATTCTCAGTCGCGCCAAGAGCGTGCTGCGAGATCAGGTCGCCGCCAAGATCATCAAGGCGTTCGATCCCGACTCGGTCACCGTGGATGACCTTGGTGATACGTTCAGACTGAACTTCGCCATCGCGCCCATCGAGCCGGTCAACTTCATCGAGATTGCTGCTTCGGTCATCCGGATCGCAGCGTAGGGAGGTAAGTACGAATGGGCGACCGAGCAGTAACTAGCGCACGGGCCAAGGTTCACGTCAACGGCAAGGAAGCCGGATGGGCCACTGGCGTCGGTGTGGACGAGAGCATCAACCAGATCCCGATTGAGGTTCTGGGCGAGATCGACGCGGTGGGCATTGAGGCGACTGGCCGCACGGTCTCGGTCACATGCGACTTCGTCCGGATCAAGGGCAAGAGCCTGATGGAGCAGGGGATCTGGCCGCGAGGCGGGACCAAGGAGGTCGTGGAGGCCCCGCCGCTCACCATCGAGCTTTACGATGTCATCACTGACGAGCCCATCGCGAAGGTGGAGGGCTGCAAGGGCCAGAACATCTCGTGGCGGGTTGACCGTGGCGGGATCAAGACGGTCAACGCGCGCTTCATCGGCATCCGTCAGTACGACGAGTCGGACGCCTAACCGATGACTGAGCCACGCCAAACCATCGACATTCTGGCGATGAAGAAGGAACTCTCGGAGCCTGCGCCCGACGCGGATTCGGTCCTTATCGAGCGGGATCACCCGGTGGAGGTTCGGTATACGGACCCGGCCACGGGTAAGCTCAGGTCGTGCACTTGCATCAGCCATGTTCCTGACAAGGACGGCAGGACCCTGATTGCCCGCATGGAAGCCACCATGGCGGGAGTCGCTTGGGCAACCCTGCCGCCCGTGCAGCAAGGCCGGTTCCATGCCCTGTCAACAGTTGCCGTGCAACTCAACGACCCACCGACGTGGCTGATCGAGGCGTGCGGCGAAGACGACGACCTACTCGTGAGCCTGCTGGGCGTGCTGGAGAGTCACGCCGACCGTTACTTTCGCGGAGACCGCGAAAAGGGTGACCTACGCGCGAAGGGCCGGGTTCTGGCCGTTCGTCTCGTGGGCACTGGCACCGCTGGAGCTACCGGCTGAGGCCCTGCTAGCACCAGACGCTGCCACCTTGGAGAGCATCTTGCTGAGGATGCCCGACAAGGCATGGCAGAAGGTACTGCTGCAGCAACTCGATAGCGGCGAGTACACGACCGGCGACCCGGTCATCGACCGGCTTGAGCGAGAGCTTTTGTCGGAAGTAGATTTTGACTGGCGCGAGGGCCCTCCGAGTGACTGAACAACGACACCGCACAGTTATTGAAATTGGCGCTGACGCCAAGGCGGCGCACCGTGAGGTCGAGCGTCTTCAGAAGGCCGTGGACCGTCTTCACGAATCTGCTGGGCGGCTATCGTTCGGGGTCGGCGTCAGCACTGACGGCACCGTAGGCGTAGGAGCCGTGGGTCCCGCTGGACCGGGCGGCGGCGGTGGCGGCTCTGGTGGCGGCGGTGGTGGCGGCTCTGGTGGTGGCGGCGGGGGAGGCGGCCCCGGTGGAGGCGGCGGGGGAGGCGGCCCCGGCCCCGGAGGCGGTGGCAGGCGCAACCTTGCCGGTGCGATGGCCTCTATGGCCTTGACAAAGGCCGGGAGCGTTGCCAGCCAGTACATGGGGCAGGACGTGAACGTGGACCCCGGCACGAGGTATCGTCAGGCCGGTACCGTAGGCAAGGGCATCGGGGAGATGGTCGGCATGGGGCTGATGATGGCCCCGCACCCGCTGGCCAAGGCGGCTGGCGGCTTGGTCATGGCTGGCGCTTCCATCTTCGGGGCCAGCCAAGAGCAGAAGGCGACTGCTGCAACGGCGGTCTACAACGATGCCGCTCGCTACGCTGGCGTGGACCGGATGCGGCTCTTGTCGGGAACGACCGGTGACAAGTTCGGCATGCGTAATGCGGTGAACATCGCTCAGAAGTACGGCATGAAGCCGGAAGAGTTGGCGAGTCAGTATACCGAGTTTGGCCGCATGGCCGGGTTCAGTGGCGCGAACGTCAGCGAGGACATGATCGGCAAGATGGCCACCTCCGGGATCAGCATGGGGTCGATGGCGAGCTACCATGGCCTGCGTGCCGCTGGAGCGGGCGGTCGGGGTGGGAGCTTCAGCAGGGCGGCTGGCATCGCTGCCGGTGACGGGCTCCGGGGGGCCAAGATCGATGAATTCCTGAGCATGATCGCTTCCAACACGAGTCAGATGGCCAACGATGGTCTGCAGATCGATCTGGGCAAGTCAGAGCGGTTCATGGCGGCCCTCAGTAGCGAGGGCAAGTTCGGGGTGGATCTGGCGCGGACGAGCACAAAGCTCATGTCGCCGATTCAGGGGGCGAGGCAGCAGTTGCTTGCGCCCTTCCAGAGCCTCGGTCAGAGCGCTGTGCTCATGGAAGCCCTCTCACAGGGCGGTGGGGATATTGGCGGCTCCGTGAAGGCTCTGGAGGGCATGAGTCGCAAGGGGCCCATGAGCACCGTGAAGGCCATGCGTAAGCACTTCCCTGGCATGAGCGAAGGGTTCATGGCGATGGGATTGAACAGCGAGATAAGCGGGATCCTTGCTGACGGGGACTTCGACGTAACCAACCGCAGGGTCAGACGCGGGCTCGGCGGCATGCCGGGGATCAATCCGGCTGAGCTCTCTCCAGTCAGCAAGAAGTCATTCGAGGGGGATGCCGACGCCTTTCGGCACATTCTGAACAACATCGGCAAGATGCCACGGATCATGAACGAAGTAGTCAAGGAGCTTCGCGGGCTCCGGACGGACCTGTACAACAAGCTATGAGCGACCTTCTCGGCGTCGTTGTGGAACTCCACAAGGACACAGGCGACAGCCCCGGCCTGCCTGCCACCGGCCTGAACCCGTGGGTCCGCTCTGTCTCGTGGGTGGGAGCTACCCATGACCCGTGGGACAGTGTGTCGCTCACGCTGCGGTTGCCGATGGAGCTTCTGATCACGAGCGACGGCGAAGGCACGCGCATCAGGCCGGTGTCGGGCGACTGGATCGTCATTCGTGAGTCAAGGAAGGGTCCGCTTCTCGCTCTTGGGTACGTGGATACCGCCAACTACGCAGTCTCGGTAGAGCAGTCACCTAACGATGCCGGTGATGCCGCCGATACGGTCAGCCTGTCCGACTACCAAGTCAGCTGCATCGGTTGGATGGACTTGCTGAATCGAGTGCAGGTGCTGGCCAGCGCGACCATCAAGAACAGAATCGGCACGATCTTCTCGCTTCAGTCGTGGTCTGAGGTAATCAAGGCTTTGGTCATGGGCGCTACCGAGGACGTGGGCCCGTCGCTGTCACACTTCCTGTATCTGGTCGCTCAGGTGAAAATGCCCAAGTCGCTGGGTGAGTCCCTGATCAGCAATATGGTGGCCGTGGTGCACGGGATTCAGTCCAGAAACGCCTACGCCTCTGTTCCGGATGGAATGCTGGAAGGGGCACCCCGCCGCGAGGCCGAGTCGATTCCGGGGCCAACGCTCAACGCGCTTCAGGCGGTTGGCGGCACCGAGGCGACCAGCGTGACCGGGCTGATGGTCGGTGCCTATGGCGCTGATCCCGGCATGATCGAAATGTTCCCGACTATCGAGGGCGGCGGGGACCTGTCGCTGGGTGACGACCCCGTTGACACGGCAGACATCGGGAAGAAGGTCCTGCTGCTCAGGAGGAATGCTGCCCGGTCGCGTACAACGGAGGCGCTCGATAGCCAACCCGGCGACGAGAGCAGTGCAGCCAATGTCAGAACGGCCAACGCGTCGCTGCAGCGGAATCTGGTGCTGATGTACCGCATGCGACCTTGGCGTGACGTGCCGCTCGGAACGTACAAGAAGTACGCGAAGAAGTGGCGCATGAGCACTCTCGGCATGTTCGACGGGGTCACGTGGAATCCCGAGCAGGCCGTGACTGTCAAGCGTAGCAAGGTGTTCTCTCTTGCGCTCGGGATCGCGGAGAACGACAAGATCAACGCGGTCACCGTGGGCTTGCCGTTCGCGCAGGACTCGGCGGTTCGGTACTACCAGAGCGCTGGGCTGCCTGTGCAGGACAAGTCAAGCGTGATCAGGCACGGTCTAAGGCTGTACCAGCCCAACTGGCCGTTCCTGCCTGACATTGACAACGGCAGGCTGCCCAAGAACTTCAACTATCTCGCGTTCATGCGGACCATCGCACTGCAGGCGTATCAGTGGCACTACGACTCGTCACGGTTCCTGTCCGGCGTTGCAACCGTGCACTTCGACCCGAGACTGAGGCACGGCGAGATCGTCAGGGTGGAGGTGCCCGAGAAGCTGCTACCCAAGCACTTCAAGTCGGACACGATGGTCGGCTACGCGGAGAAGGTCGAGCACACAATCACAGTGGTAGGCTCGACGGCGATGAAGCGAACGACCGTCTCGTTTGTTCGCGGACTGTACTCAGAGCAGTTCCGGTCAGCGCCAGAGGTGGACATTCCGAGGCGCGGAGGTCGAGAGGCACCGAGCGCTCAGGGCAGAAGAAGGAGGGAGCCATGAGCGGTGGCGGCAGTCAGCAGGGGGGAGTGAGCGGTCGGACGAACGCGCAGGGCATGTGGCGTCGGATCTCCAGCAACTGCTCGCTCGTGCTCGTGACCAAGAGCTACCTCCAGAGGGGGCGGCAGGTCATCAACTGCTGGGATCCGAACACCGGCCACACGTGGGTTGCGGTGCCTGTCCTCTCACAGGGCGGCGGTAAGGGCGTTCAGTCAAGGGTCGTAATCGCAGGGGCTGGCAAGAAGGAAGCGGAGCTACTAGCGAACCCTGAGCGCACGAACAGGCCGCAGGCGATCCTTATTCGTCACGGCGTCGCAAGGTCGCCCTACTGCGTGGGGTTCATTCCGCACTCCAAGTCATCCTTGAACAAAGGCAGCGCTGGCGGCGACGAAGAGTCGGATCGCAAGGATGGCCTGCACGAGGACGATACCGGTTGGGAGCTTGGCGGTGGCGTGGTGGCGCTCGACAAGAACGGGTCGTTCACGGTCAACGTCAACAAGTCGAAGCACAAGATCATGCGCCTGCAGGGCGGGGTGTTCCGGGTCAGTCTTAGCGGCTCTGCCCCGGATCGACTCATGCTGGCGAGCACCAGCCTGACCTACCTCGCAGCGCTTGAGCAGTATGTCTCGGCTCTTCAGTCCCGTGTGGCGGCTATTGAGACATGGGCACTGGCCGTACAGCACCCCCCGTATGTCGATACCGAGATACCGCAGCCAGAGCTACCGGACTCTGCCACAAGTAAGCTAAAGTCCAAGCGGATCCATATCTCTTCTGAGTCGGAGGACTAGAAATGGCGGGGCCCACAAACTTTCTGGCGGCGACGACTGGCGGCGACCCTACCGCGCCGAAGTATGGCCCGACTGCTGTCCGGTACATTATTGAGGTGTACGAGGCTCGCAACCTCGCCATTGACAACCTGAAGCCGTCCATCCAGTTCAAGCGTGCCATCGAGATCCCGCTGGTTAACCACTACGATTACGACCGGACGGAGTCAACGCTACTCACGTGGACGCTGGGCGAGTTCCCGGTCAGAGAGCACAGCGGGGTACGAGAGCAGTCGCTGACGATTCGCGGGCGCAGCGGCGTGGATGTCCGGCTTGGCGTGGACGCTCAGGGCGCAGATCTATTTGCCAGCGGGACCGACCTGTTTCGCGAGTTTGAGGCGTTCATGCGCCAGTACCAGACTGACGCGAGGGACGCCGAAGCGAAGCGCAACAACACCGAGCTACTGATGGTTGTCAGGGCGCTCTGGGAGCAACACAACTTCTTTGTCGAGCCCCGGAAGTTCCACCTGTTCCGGACCACCGGCACCAGTCGACACAGCTACGAGTACGACATGCGACTCACGGCCTACGCCGAAGCGCAGGCCCCGGCCCTGAATTTGTGGGGTCAGGTTGCCGAGTTGGCCAAGAAGGCGACCAAGTACATCGATCAGGCTTCCGCGTATATCCTAAAGGCCGACCAGATGGTTGCCGAGTTCAGCAGCGCCATGGACGCTTGGATCGAGCCGGTCAACGCCGTGCGGCGGGTCATCGAAAGCTCGACCCAACTGGTCAACACCTCCGCTGGAGTCTACGACCTTCACCGGAAGCTGATGAACGCGGTGTTTCGGGTCGCCGAGGCGGGGATCCTGCTCACGCGGGCCACCATTGACGCCATACCGCACCTGAACCGGACAGAGGCCCTGAAGGGATGGCACGCCGACGCCCTCGGGGCCATGCAGGATGCCCAGATGTCAGCTTTGAACTGGCTGGGCTACGACAACTCAAGCACGGTGAACACGCCCACGCCCGTTGATATCAAAGGGTACGTGACGAACGACCTGTCAGATGGTGAGGTGCAGGCCCCATTGCACGTGATCAGCTACACAGTCAAGGAGGGCGACACCCTTGAGAGCATCGCAGAGAAGCTGGTCGGCACCCCTGACGGGGCAGATGAAATTGCCGAACTGAACGGCATGCCGGACACGCTGACGGCCCCCAACGGAGCCCCGTTGTACGCTGGCCTTGTGCTGGTCATACCGACCGACGAGGATCACGGAGTCGCCGGGGCTCTGGCTGACAAGGGCGGTGTGTTTGGCGTCGATTTCGCGCTGACGGCTTCCAGCGGCGGGTTCGACTTGATGCCGGTTGGCGGGGAGAACCCGACCGACATTGCGCTCATAAAGGGACCGCCGCTCCTGACTCAGGCCCTGATCATCAGGTTCCTGACAAGAAAGGGCGAGCACGCGGTGTTCCCCGGCTACGGCATCTTGAACCTGATCGGGACCCCAGCGCTCCTGAAAACCCGAGGGCTCTTGGCCAGCGACGTGCTTCAGCAGTCACTTGCTGAGAAAAGAATCGACCGCGTGGCACGGCTGTCCGTGCTAGACCGAGGCGACGGGTACGAGGTAGACTGCACCCTCGTTGCAAAAGGCGGGGAGCCGTTGGACCTGCGGATCCCGATCAGCGGAGGAGCTAAGTGACAGACGCAATCTTTGAACCGAGGGACAGTGAAGAGATCCTGACGGACCTCGTTGCCCGAGTTGTCGCGAGAAGCCCCCTGACGGACGTCAGCGAGGGGAGCGCGCTTCTGACGGTTCTCGGAACGGTTGCCGAAGAGATCGCCAGCAACGAGCGGAAGATCAAGGGCGTGCGCGAGGCCTACTGGCTACGCAGAGCGAAGGGAGCCCGCTTGGACGCTCGGCTTCGCGATCTACCGGGCACCGGGCTCGGCAGGGAGGGCGCGGCCCCGGCAAGCGGCACAGGGTGCCTTGTCACGCGAGACGATACCGTTGGCGAGTTGCTGGTAGAGGGGGCAGTGTTTGGCCGCTCTGACAGCGGTGACGTGCTCTACATCGCGGAGGACTTCACCATTCCCGATGGTCAGGCCACGTATCCAGTTGGCGGCGACGATCCTATCCGGGTCACCGCTTCGGCTACGGGCCTTGAAACCAACGCCCCGGCAGGCTCCATCGACACGGTAGTCAGCGCCCCGCCTGAGATCACGATTGTCACGAACGCCCAAGCCATTGGCGGCGGCATGGATGGCGAGGATGACGGCGAGGCCGTACAGCGCGGGCTCGACTACATGGCGGGGCTGGCCCACGTACAAGGGCCCGCGCTCAGGGCCTTGGCCAAGGCGTTCACGGACAGCACAGGCCGAAGGCTGCGCCATGCGTTTGTGTGGGAGTCGCCGACACGACCGGCCTACAGCGAGCTTGTGGTCGATGACGGCGATGGGCTCGTCGGCTATGAGAAGGAAGGGGTCGCCACCACCGGGGTCGTTCCCGTTGGCGATGACGCGCTAAAGCAGACACTGATCTACCACGAGGCCCCGGCCAAGGACCCGATCACAGGGGCTCAATTCCTGATCGACGGGGTCCCTGCTGACGAAAGTAAGTATGTCAGCATCCCGGAGCGGGGCCTGATCTACGTCACCGACAACACTCTCATGGATGCCGGGGCCACGTGGACCATCAGCGGGTACACGGTCTACTCTGGGCCGATTCGCGAGCTTCAGAAAGTTGTCGAAAGTGACCCGGCGCTCGCGGCGGTGTTTGATGCTGCCGGATACCGGCCCAGCGGCGGGCGTTGTCGGGTGTTGCCGCCCGACGTGGAGTACATCAGCAGCCTTGACATGATCATCGTGTTCACTGATGGGTCGAACCTGTCTGACGAGCGGGATCGGGTCATTGACGAGTGCGTCAACTACGGGCGCACGGTTCCCCCAGGCAAGCCGTTCGTCCTGTACGACCTCGGCTGCAAACTCAAAACACTTGACACGGTCCAGAACGTCCACTTCACAGCCCCAGTAGACGACTGGTACCCTGTGTCCACGCGCGGTGCAGTCAGAGTGAAGGCCGCCGATATCGAGGTGTCATAATGGCAGAGCGAGTCCTGTTTGAAGATGACGAGCGACTGGATCGCCCCGACGTAGAGGCGCTTCAGGATCTGGTCTACGAGTATCTGCAGCGCGGCCCTGCCGGGGCCATGATCGGGGCAGGTCCGAGCAAGCACGGTGGGCTGCTCACCAAGATCAACTACTCGGTCGCCGGGACCGTGGTCACCCTGCTCAACTCGTTTCACTTCGCCTACGTCGGATGGGACGATGACACGCCAGCGGACGGCAACAAGGCCAGTACCGATGTGGTCCGGTTTGACTCGGCCCTATCCAGCCAGCAGCTTACGGTTGACGCTGCGGGCTACCTCGCGGGTGAGGACGAGGCTTGGTTGTGGGCCAAACGGATCGTGGTCGCATCTGACAAGGCCAACCGCCGCAAGTGGGACACCATTGGCGTGTCAGAGACTAGCTTTAGCCCGAACACTCGGGAGCGGGAGCGTGTGGAGTTCCAGTTCAGCCTCGCCAACCCCGATCCGTCTGTTCGGTGGGTTCGCGTGGCCAAGATCTTCCAGTGGGTCGGCGGCGAGCCGACGCTTCGCGGACATAGCTTCTACAGCGACTTCGACATCGCCGACTACGAGGACGCCAGTGATAAGTACGTGCTGGATACCAACTGTGGCAAGCTCGATGCGGTTGGCTCATGGGGCGTTGCCGACATTCTGTACGAGTTCATGTACAGGCACTACAGGCACCTGACGTGGGGCGACCCCGGCAAGCTGCCGTTCGGTGAGGCGTGGTCGGACGACCCGGCAAACCGGGGCATCAACAAGCTCGATATCGATCTGGCGACAGCCGAGGCCGGTCTAGTCACAACCAACGGTTTGCAGGCGGGGACGACGAAGGTTCTGTGGGCGACTGCCAGCATCTACTGGTCGGGCGGTATCTACAATATCCAGTTCGACCGGCACGTACTGACTGCGGTAAAGACCGCCACGGGCAGAGTTGACGTGACTATCACCGCAGCACCAGCGGTGGGCGGCGCTGACGTTATGCCGATTATGGGGTTCGCTGGCGCAGGACTCGGCACCGATGTGCCGTGCGTCGTTATCGCCAAGCGGTCAACACCGACCCTGATCAAGGTCGAGATCTACGACATGGCGGGGGTTGACTTGGACGCCAACTTCTCAGTCCACTGCTACACGAAGGGCGCGGGAGACATTTAGAGCATGGCCAACCCAACAGCAGACGCGGGAGCCGATCAGGTTATCGACCTGAGCGCTGTCAGCTTTCCGCAGAACAAGAGCTTCGACGGCGTGGCGAGCAGCCCCGGCTCAGGGTCGATCATCACAGGGTGGGACTGGGAGTTGCTGGACGAGCCCCCCGGCTCCGGGGCTACGCTTGCCGACCCCACCACGCAAACGCCGGACCTGAACGGCATCGACACGTGGGGCAACCATCGCCTGTTCCTGAAGGTCAAGAACGACCTGAACGTGTGGAGCGAGCAGGACCCGCTCTTGGCCCCCGACAGCGCGTTTGTCATCGTTCGGATCCAGAGCGCCAAGCTCGGCATCGAGAAGCCCGCCAAGGGCGAGCGCAACTGGCAGCAGCCGTTCCGCGACACGATGGGCGATCTTGAGCAGTTGAAGACCGATTTCGACAACCGGACGGTCGCCGGGATCTCGGACACGCACGCCAGCACTACCGGCGTCAGCCTTCGCCACAACACTGAGGGAAACTACGCCACCGACGACGGGCTGGCTGGCGGCACGCCCCTGCACAAGCACCCGGTCGGCACCGTGGACCCGGCCACCACCACCACGCTCGGAACGGTCAAGCTGGCAGAGGCGGCGCTTGACCCGGCCAACCCAAAAGCGGTCACCAAGGACCGAATGGGCTACGCCGGGACGGTCCAGGGCACCTACCAGAACACAGGCTGGATCCCGCGAATCAAGCCACCCAACGCGAGCGGCGGCGCTGGCAGCTTGGCGCATATGGCGTACTACGTTCAGGAGCCGTTCACGTGTACCGAGTTCACGGCGATCTTGGCCGATGGTGGACTCGCTGCTGACACATACGTGATCAAGCTCTACAAGATGACCACGACTCAGTACGCGGCCAACGACTTCGCAGGGGCAACGCTCATGGCGACGGTCAACCTGAGCCCAGCATCGGACCACGAGGGCATCGCCGCCGATGTTCCGACCTTCAGTCAGGCCCTGATCCTTCGCGATGTGGTGGCAGTCAAGGTGGAGGGCGGCCCTGCTGCTGATGTAGATCTCGGGCACACCTTGTCATGCGTCATCGCAGGCAAGAAGGAGTGGTAGAAGATGCCAGAGTGGGGATTTGGGTCACCGAGCAGCATTCCGGGTAGCTCGCAAACGGTTCACGACTGGGGCTTTGGCAGCCCTACGCCCGCCCTTCTCGACGCATCGCGTATTGACACCGGCTTCGGGTCACCGTTCGGCAGCGAGGTTGCACCGCAGGTTGATCTGGCAGACGGTCAGGCCATCCCCGACGATGGCGGGACAGTCATCAACCTGACGGCGAACTGGATGGAAGAGGGTCCGTACTCAGTTCGGCTGCTCGACGCTGAGAGCACCCTGTTCCCGGTCGCTACCGACTGCTATAGCGCCGTGCCGGGTCAGGGCAACGTGTGCTACACCGACGCCGCCAAGGGCGTGCTGAAGTTCTCAACCCCCCGACTGCCGGTCGGCATCTACAGCATCCGGCTCCAGTGGGGTGCCGGGAACGAAGTCACCCTGAGCAACGCGCTCACCGTGGTGAGGCGAAACCGGTCAATCAACACCGTGCGGATCCGGACGCGCTACCCGAAGGTGTACGTCACTGGCCCGCGCAGTATTCGCGGCGAGAAGGTGCTGACGTGACAGAGTTTGAGGCCCTGTACCGCACGAGCGGCACGAACGGCGAGCCCGCCGATGTTGTTGTCAGCCTTCATGCGCCCGGTAGTCATGCCTTTAGTGCCTACGAGAGGGGCGAGGTGCCGGGTAGCCCGTTTGCAGTGGTGACTGTGAGCGTCACAGCAAATGAGCTTGAGGCCTACCGGGCGGGCCACCCTCTCAAGGTTCATGGCGACCGATGCAAGAAGGTCACAAAGCGAGAGTGGCCGCACGAGTTCAAGACGGTCAGGCAGGTCAAGAAGGCCGAAAAGCAGCGGCTGAAGCGGGAGGGCCAGTAGATGGCCGATTGGATTGTAGGCGCGGGCGAGGCCCATACGCTGGTCAGCAGTGTGATTGCAGACCCCGGACTACTGGATGGGGACACTATCCGCGTGAAGCCGGGGACCTACGTTGAAACCATTGGCAACGGCGGTCACATCAACATCACGGTTGAGGCCTACGACCCGCTAGTCAGGCCGGTGTTCGACGGCAACGATGCATGGGAGATAGCAATTGCCCCGACAACGGGGTGGGTCTTGAGGAATCTTGAGTTCACCGACTACCTGCCGGGGATCTCTGGAGCGGTCAACGGCGGGACCGGCTGGACGATGGAGGGCTGCTACGGTCACGACTTGGCCAGATTCATTCAGGGCGCAAGCGGTCAAACCGTTCGGGACACGATCGCCAAGGACTGCGAGTATTTCAACATCGGTCAGGGCGGTGCCCCGGTGTTCACGAACTGCATCTCGGCCAACATGTCAGGCTGGTACGCCTTCAAGTCAGGGTCAACCGGCGCAACATTCCTCGGGTGTGCAGTCATCGATCTGAACACAGGAAAGAAGGGCTTCGACATTGGGAACATGGCCCAGCCTGAGATCCTGAATTGCATCGTGCTGGCCAAGGACGGCCACACGCCTGACATTGGGATCAGCATTGGGCCTGCCGCGTTCCCCCGTCATGGGTTCAACGTTGTTGTCGGAACTTACAGCGGTGTGGCCATCGGGTCGGTGGTCACGGATCACAGCGTGTTGAATGAGCTTGTAACGGCCTCCCTCGACCCGCTATGGACGGATCCAGTCGCGCTCGACTACAGGCCGGGGCAGGCGAGTCCGCTGAGAGGCCTTGGCCGGTCATACGCGGCGCTTCAGGATGATCTGTCTGGCCAGCAGCGCGGCAATGGCGGCGCGGCGAACTACGTCGACGAATCGCTGAACCTCGACCACGCCGAAGATCTGCAGTGGGTCAACTGCGAAACCATCGGCGACGATCTCACCGGGTCAATCTTCTCGGTCAGCCTATGGGTGAACGGCAACGATCTGGCCGATACCAAGACGCTGGTCGCGTTCAAGGCCTCTGGCGGCGCTGAGCACTTCCGAGTCGAGGATAGCTCAGCCGGGATCAAGGTCAGGGTGGACGCAGGGGCCGCAGAGGGCACGCCCACACTTCTGCCTCTGCGTGACAAAATGTGGCACTTGGTTGTGGTCACTGTCAGCGGGACAACCTGCAAGGTGTACGTTGATGGAGTGCTCGATTACACCGAGACGCTGTCAGCCACCCCCGTGCTCGCCGCGAGTGAGATCTTCCTGCTCGGGAGCTACCAAGAGAACGGGTCTCAGGGCGGCAACACCGCCCGGTTCAGTCATGTGGCAGTGTGGGGCGCTGTGCTCGTGCAAAGCGATGTGGACGAGCTATGGGCCTACAACGGCGACGATGACAATCGCGGCGCTCCCTACGATCTGAGCGTTCACCCGCAGATTACGAGTCAGAAGCTATGGTGGCGGTGCGACGGCGATTCTGCGCCAACCCTCGCGGATCAGTCCGGAAACGGCAACGACGGCAACATGAACGGGTCGTGTGAGCTTGTGGCCACCACCGATCTGTACCCCGGAGTCGAGGTGGGGCCGATGGAGATCGCCAATCTGCTCAAGCTGATCGGGGTCACGGTCACGTCGCTGCGCGCCATCACGGCGATATTCAACCATGCCCCGACCGGTGGTTACGCCCTTCCGGAGAACTGGTCGCTCGCACCCACAGCCGCATGGGCACCGCTCGTGCCAGAGGCCACAGTCAAGAGCTTGTCGCCGCTCAATGGGGCCGAGCTACCAATGCAGGTCTCCGGGCTCGTGGCGGGGGCAGACTATCTGGCCTTGGGCAGCGATCTGGTCGATGGCAACGGGGCAGCCGACGACAACTCGGAGGCATTCAGCGTACTCGCGAGCCTGCAGTCCGGAGCGAGGGCCGCAGCGCAGCTTGAGGACAGGGGATTGCTGGAAGTCATCACCAACGCGATCGGCCAGTCGCTGCAAGAGCACGCGGGAGTGGTCAGCACACGATTGCTGGAAGAGTACAGCCCCGGCGAGACTGTGATGGTCGTGGAGTCAACCCTTGCTTGGGCTGATGTTGGCGGCGGGTCGGTTCGTGGTGCTATGTTCAACTACACGGGGCGAACGGACAGCAGCCTTACCGGGGTCACGTTCGATGTGCCGCGACTCAAGAGCATCCCCCCGCTAGTGGAGGTTCACAGTGACTCTCAACGTACATTCCCAACTTGAGCAGGCGTTCCGTGACACCCTGATCACCTACGCTGAGGGTCAGGCGCTCACGGAGCTTGGCTTTCTGCATGGGGTGCCACGGCCAGTCGGCTACGACCGAGAGGCCTACAGGGCGGCGCTCAAGGTCGCCGCGTATGGCCACCGAGGCACGCCGGGAGTCACCCGCTCGTTTCTTGAGGCCATCATGGCCCCGAACAACGTCACGATCCCGGTCACGGTCGATCCGGCCAACCCGCAGAGAGTCACGGCGGCCAGCGGCACGCCTTTCGCTCAGGAGCACGTGGGCAGTTGGGTGAGGGTAGACGGCGTGCCCTACGCCGTTGTCGGGCCTGCTGACGTGGATGGCGCGGGGAACACCTACCTTGAGCTTTGCCCCGTGGAAACGGCCTACTGGTCGGCCTGCGATTGGGGCTCACTGAGCGGGGTCGAAAATCGCGACTTGGTGGTCATCCCGTTCCGATACGACGAGCCTACGCCAGCGCCTCACGACGCTGCCGATGACGCCCTCGCAGCCAAGGTCATCATTCGGTCAACCTCGACGGTTAGCCTTCTCCCGGCAAGCTACCTTCAGCCCGCCACGTGGTGGCTGCTGTACGACGCCGAGGTCACCCCGTTCGTGGTGGGCGAAGTAGTCACGGGCGGGATCAGTGGCTGCTCTGCCGTGGTGCGCCGAGTCATTGACAACGGCGGCACCGGGGCGCTCATGTTCGGTGAACTCAGCCCCCCTGACACCGTGTTCGCCGACAACGACCCGCTGACTGGCAATCTTGGTGGAGAGGCTACGGCCCACGGGACGCTCGGGGGCGTTCTGCAAGAGTACGACAACGAGGTCGCTGGCGGCTTCGCAGTCGGGCTCACTGTGGTCGGTGGCACTTCTGGCGTGTCAGGACTTATTCGGGGCCTTCAGGACGACGGCACCGCGGGCCTTCTGGTCATCCACTTCCTTGGTGACGAGGGTATCTACCTCGACGGTGAGGATTTGGAGATCACCGCAGTCAAGCGCGGTGAGGCTGTTGGCGACTCGGTCACTCAGGTCAGGCCAGCCGGTCAGCCCGATGGCGGTCACCTGCAAGAGGATGCCTTTGAGGGCGGGGATCAGGTCGTCGGCCCGTTCCCGATCTACCTCGGCGGGTCAGGCCTTCTCGGAGTGGTCGGCGATCTGGTCGAGGCTCTTTTGCCTGCCGGGTTCCACGTCGTGGTCGCAACAGTCTAGTCAGTCGGCGGGGTCACCCGCGATTCCTTTACAGTAACGCAAGCCCGCGTAAGGCGGGGCCATGGAAAGTCGTCAAAGGCTAAGGGCCGCACTTTGCCGTTTTTATGGTATTTTTTTCAAAAAAAGTAATAAAAACAAAAACTTGCGCTCAACTAAAGTTGCCGTGGTATAATAGAACAGGTGGCAGGGAATACCAGCCACAACGGATGCACTTTGAAAATTCAATCGGGCAGCGGGGGGCCAGCGGAAACGCAAACACCCGAAGGGGCGCACACAAACCCCGAGCCAAGTAGGAACCGGCGAAAGCTAGGCCGAACACGGCGGCCACGAACCCCTGCGCGGGACGTGGCCTGACACAGAGAGCAACGCGCATCGTAGCCCGCGCTCTGTGGACACAGGATACGACTCCTTATTTTTTCAAAGCATCTCCCCAACGCTGTGAAGCGCGGGGGACTCGCACAAAGGTGACGCCTTGACGTGGCGTGCGAGCTTCTTGACTAAGAGCACCTATCCCGATGCAAACCCAAAACAGGAGACTACGAACGATGGCGCGAAGTGACCACTTCAAAGGCGACGGGTACAAGATCCCGAAGCTGAGCACATTGACCAAGGACTTGCGGGCTGCATTCGGCAAGCGAGGCGACCGGACGCTCTACGCGGGCTTGACTGTTCGTGCGGGCGGCTGGTGCCTTAGCTTGGCGTATGGCAGAGACGGCGAAGCCCTTGACGAGCACCTTGACGACTACCGCATTGACAAGCGCTATGCGGTAGCCTCGGCGCTGCTCGTGAAGGACCCCGGCGAGGCCTCGACCATCCTGCTGACCAGCATCTGGCGAGCGCTGGACGGCGACCATCCCAAGAAGGCCCACGCGGCAGCGACCAGAGCGCTGGCGGCGTGACTTTCTGGCCCGACCGGGCCACCCCTACGATAATCAGGCACCTTGACGCGGTGTGGGGGCTTTCAACTAAGACCTGACCCGATGCAAACCCAAAGGAGAGACCAACATGATGCAAGTGACTGCAATTCCGGCAACCCTCAACTCTGTCCTGCCTGACAGCCGCCTACGCAAGATGACCGAGCCGACCAAGGCGCGGCCCTACTTCGTGGTGGCGGGCAAGACGAGTTGGCGCAAGCCGTTCAGCGTGTATTTGGCGACCGACAAGGACCCGACCGAGGTGTGCTGCACCGACGTGGCTGCCAACGCCGACCTGATCGCCAAGTCGCTCAACGACCAGTTCGCATGAGACACCAGATCATCGTAGGCAACGTCGGCACGGTGTGTGACACCGATGACGGGCTGGAGGCTCAAAAAGACTTCAGCGCGTACCTGAACGCGGACAACGCGGGACGGGCCGATGGCGAGACGCTGACGTGGATGGACGGCGGCGAGGTCAAGGCTGAGCGGATCGTGGGCGAGGGCCAAGGCCTGACCTTGTGTAAGCACTGCGCCTTCGTGGTGGCCAGCGGCGACCCTACGCCGTTGGACTTCCACCACGACGCAGAGCAGGCCGAGCGACTGCATGAGTGGCTTGGGCGCGTTCACAGCGCGACCAAGATCCGCACCATCGCGGACGACGACTGGACCACCCGCTGCGACGCGGGCCACTGTTGAACCCTGCCCCGCAAGGGGCACCCCATCAATCTGGACGCCTTGACGTGGCGGTGGGGCTTTTTGACTAAGAGCCAGAACGATGCAAAACCCAAGGAGACAGACAAGATGACTCAACCGAGAAGATACATCACGCACGAGTCGTGCGAAGCGACCAAGACCCGCCCCCAAAAGCTGGCCGTGGTTGCGGCGAACGCTCACGTGATGGAGGACAACGGCAAGACGCTCCGGATCATGACTGACCGGCGTGGCGTGTCGGTATTGGCCAGCATCTTCGCCTTCCGGACCACCTTCAAGACCTCGCGGGACGCCTTCGGCAACCGTGAGGCCGTGTTGACCCTGAAGCGTGAGAATGTGCTCGTGGTGGGCGCTCCCGACCTTAGCTGGCGGGGGTGCGCATGAGCGAGGGAATCATCAGCATCACCGTGAAGACGGAGGCAGGATCGTTCGGAGCGGTCAAGCCCTCGGAGCACGCGACTTCGGTCCACTGCAACCGCACAGCACACAACTGCAAGGTGAACAGGACTGACCGGCTGGTGGTGCGTGGCGGTGAGGTGACCATCGGTCACGACACCTACACGGCCCCGTGCCAGTGCTGCGACTGTGACGAGATCATCGGCACGCTCGTGGTGAAGGTATCCACCATCTTCGGCATCGAAGAGGACGCGCGCGTGTTGAACGGGCGTTACCGGGTGTATTAGATGCCCGACTACACCGTAGACCTCGCCGGGCTGCCCTTCGGGCGGCTCTGGCAGCACAGCGTTCTCGTGGTGGCTGACTACCCCAATGACGCCATCCTGAAGGTTGCCCCCACGGTTGCCACCGGCATTTACATGAAGGTGCGCGACAGCGAGGGCATCTGGCAGGCCAACATGGGCAAGCTGGACCCGTTCGTGCCCGATCAGGACAGCGTTCCGGTCGAGGTGGCGATGGCGCTGAAGCAGACCGGCGCGCAGCGTGAAGCGCTCGCAGGGCTGTTGACGCGATACCCCGATCACACCAAGGTGGACCGGGTTCTCGGTGGCGGCGGCCTCCCTAGCGACTGGCTGCTGTTCACCATCTGGGACGGCAAACGCAACGTGCTGACCGGTGGCATCGACCCGCAAGGGGGGATCAACACATGATCCGGAGGACCGACAGCAACCCGCGCGACGCCGTTGCGGTGGCATGGCGGCAGCTTATTGACGCGACCGTGACGCTGCTGACACTTGGCCGGTACACCACCGACTTCGCATTCCGGCATATGTTCCGTAGCGATGCCTGACGCCCCTTACGGGGCACCCCCACATGAGACAGCGCCTTGACGTGGCGTGGGGGCTTTCAACTAAGCTGACTCACCCGATGCAAACCAAGGAGACAGGAAAAATGACCAAGCAAGAGCTATTCGATTCTCTTGACGAGGCGCACCACGGCACGGTGCAGCGATGGCTGGACCGGGGCGATGGCGTGGCCGTCTACGAGAACGCGGAACTCGGCCACCCCGACCTCGGTCACAAGAAGTTCGTGAGCTTCGGTAGCGCTCAGGCGCGACTGGAGCCCAACGTGTGCGACGATGACGGCAACCCGCCTCAGCGGATGCCCGATATCGGCGGGCAGATCAACTGGCGGTACCAACTGACGGGAACGGTGAGAGCATGAGCAGTCGAACAAACGAGCGCGGCAACATCATCGTTGACGAATTCACGGGACCGTTCGCAGAGCGGTACCAGTTCGACCGTGAGTATCTCGCGGCAGGGTTCAAGCAGTGGGACACGGATCAGGACGCCAGCTACTTCGGCGTTTGGGTCCATGTGGAGACCCGTGTGATTGTCACCTTCGCAGAGGGCGACCTGAGCACGGTGACCTGCCCCACGGACGAGTCGTTCAAGGCTGAGATCGCGAATATGCGAGCGTTCTACGGGGACGTGCCTCGCGCCTTCGCCATACTTGACCCCGACGCGGGCACGCTGACAAACGTGCACGTGGCGAGGCCGGCATGAGCAGGCTGCACTTCCCCGACCGACCGTTCCGGGACCTGTTCACGAAGGTGACCCCGCCGCCGACCAGACCGGCGTGGATCTACTTCCGCGAGGCAGGGACGCCGTTCGTGATTCGCGAGGCCGAGAGCGAGCGACGCAACCCCTCTGGCGTGATCATCAGCGAGTACATGACGATCAGCGGGTATGAGCACCCGCATGGCAGCATGTACGTTGCCCCGACTCGGGAGCTTTCCGAGTTCATCTGGGACAACATGGTCGCGGTTGACTACGACCGGATCTACTTCAAGGCAACGGTGCGCACCAACGGCATCGTTCTGCTCAGCGCGCACTACAACCAAATCCTCGGAGGCCGATGGCTGACGACGATGCCGCTGGCAGATTTTCCGCAATAGTGACTAGACACGCGCCCGCCATGGACGTTAGACCTGACTGGCGCGATGTTCCCCCATGGGCAGCCACCTCCGCGTGGTGGGGAACGGGCAACGCACAGCCTTGTGCGGCAAGGGCTGACCCCGATGCATTCTGAAAAGGAGAACACGAGATGACGACTTCGTACACCGAGCAGCAGATCGCCAAGATGGGCCAGAAGGACCTCGTGGCGGCGCTGGACGCGATGGAGGTGGACTACATGGGCACGGGCAAGACCGTGCCCAAGGCCGACACCCTCCGGAGCATCCTGCTGCGCGAGCAGGCGAAGGCCGACAAGGCCGCCGCCAAGAAGAAGCCCGCCGCCAAGAAGAAGGCCCCCGCCAAGGCGGAGACCAAGAAGCCCGCCGCCAAGAAGGCCACCGAGGGCGACAACAGCGGCGGCGACTCGGACGACCTCGACGCGGCCTTGGGTGACGCCAACGCCAAGACGGCGGCCAAGAAGGCGGCCAAGAAGCAGGTCGACCGGGTGGGTCGCTCGGGCAGCCGTGGCTGGGCGCTGATGATGCTTTCGGCCATCGTGACCGAGGGACCGGTCAGCCTCACCGACCTGTACAAGCAGGAAGAGGCCGACCTGTACAGGTTCGGACGTGGCGGCAACCCGCGCACCGAGAGCACCGTCGAGGTGCGGGCGCGCGAGTTCCGCAAGTACGGTCGCTGCTTCGGCGTGACCGTGAACGTCAGCCTCTCGGCCAAGACGCTGGAGATCGACCGCAAAAAGACCAACAAGTCCGTACTAAAGGCCATGGACAAGGCCGTGGGCGAGATCCTGACCGAGACCGAGCCGCCCGCCGACTTCAAGCCGCCCGCGCTTCAGGGCAGCGACAAGGCCAAGGCGGCCCGCGCCAAGAAGAAGGCCGCGTAAGCAGCCTGCCCCTTCGGGGGCTGCGCCCCGTAGACACAACCTCCCCGTGGTGGGGCGTGGGTAACGCCAATAGTGTCTAACCAACCCGATGCAATCTTTGACTAACAGGAGAATCGAAATGGGAACCAGAACTACGGCCGATGCCGTTGTGGACTCCGCCACCAAGATCGCCACCAAGATCGCCAGCGCGGCCAACACCGACTACCTCGGCTACTTCGCGTGGTACGAGGTGGACTCCGGGCTGGGGATCGGGAACGACGATCTCAAGGCGCTGTTCGCCACGCATGGGCTGGACGACAAGTACCTCCCCACGCTGCCCAGCAACCGCCTCGTGTTCAGCCGACTGATCGGCAAGGTGACCAAGGGCCTCGCCGACACCATCGTCGCCCCGATCCAGAAGGGCGGCCTGAATAAGGCTGAGGTCCATGGCCTCTACCCGGTCGAGACGACGGATGACGCGAAGGTGCTGGACAAGGACGCTAAGCTGGGCGACCCGCTCACCAAGATCGGGTTCATCCCCGGTGACCTGCGCGCGGACGGCAACGACACCGTGCTGTTCAAGCCTGCCCACCCGGCAGCTGGTGCGCTCAAGGCCAACTGGCTGACTCAGTGTGGGCAGTTCGCGTCCCCGGACGTGAGCAGCTTCGTACGCGACCTGTTCCGGCAGATGGCGCGCGTGCGGCTCAAGCGGTTCGGGCACATTTACTTCGTGCCCGGTCAGTACGGCGACCTGCTCGCCAAGCTGAGCGCTGTGGTCAATGCCCTTCCGGGTGAGACCGCGCTGCGCACCATCCCGGTGCCCAACGTGCCCGAGAGCGTCATCGCCATCCAGAGCGAGGCGCGCAAGGGCCTTGAGGGCGACGTGAAGGCGCTCACCGAGCGCATCGAGGCGTTCGGTGACAAGACCCGTGAGACCACGCTGGACGCGGCTATCGAAGAGGCGAGAGCGCTCAAAGAGATGGGCGCGCTCTACAAGGCCGTGGCTCAGACGCGGGTCGATGACTTGCAGGCCTCGCTCTGCAAGCTCGCCAACGAGACCCGCAAGAAGCTGGGCATGCCCCCGCTGTACGACGGCAAGGGCAACGAGATCGAGTACGACGACGACGGCAACCCCGCCGTGGACGCTGACTAGCACCCGCCAAGCGCCCACAACCTGCCCCACCCAAGCATACCCACCGAGAACCTGCCAGAGTGGCTGACATGGCCCCTCTGGCCCCGCCTCGATACGCTCACACCCCCGTGGGCGTATGGAGATGGGTGTGTTTTCACCTGATTCTGATGCAAAAGGAGAACCTGACTAATGAACAACCTGACTCATTACGTGAACGGGTGCCACCCCTCAAGGGTGAGCGCGTCCACGGCAAGCACAAGCGATGACCTTGACGAGGTCGATTGCGGCGCATGCCTGAACATCACGAAGGGCAAGATGATCCCGACCGCGCACGACAAGGCGCACTTCGCCGAGACCATCAAAGGCCTGCGTGAGCCTGACGAGACATTCGACTGCTGCGAGAGCGGCGGTTGTGACTGCCACATCAGCGAGACGATCATGACCAGCTTTGGCTACGCCGAGGCCTACCGTGACGGCGAGGTGATCTCTGGCGGGCGAGTCGTGTGGAGGGAAGAGGCATGATCACCTGCAGCTACTTCGACGTCCTGATCCAGCGGGTTGGCAGTGACGAGCCGATCCACCACCATCGCGGTGACGAGCGCCCGTTCACGCTGGCCAACGACGACCTTCAGGTCAACGCCGAGCTTATGGGCCGGGGACTCCCTCCAATCGAGGGTTGGACTCCCGACCCGGACAGCCCCGGCGTGTACATGCTGAGCCAGCAAGAGGACGGCGACGGGATGGAGGCGCCCGATGGCGACTTCATCGCTGTCTACACCATCAAGCTGGTGTGTCACGGCGGCGAGTTCTGGCCACACGGTCACCGGCCGTGGCACCGGAACCCCGCCCTTCTGACCGAGCTTTCCGAGCAACTGGCCAATCCGGACTACTACCGGACGGTCTACGGGTGCATTGAGGTGACGGTCCACGGTAGCGATGGCGAGAAGATCGCATCGTGTGCGCCCGACTACTTCCTCGACATGTACAGCAACGGGTTCCACCAAGACGGCAACGCCGTTGACTGGAGCGACGTGCGGTCACTGACCGTGCGGACCATCTGAGGCTAGGCCTCATGAGCGTTTCGGCGCTCCTTGTGTTTGCATCCGGTCGCCCCATGTTGGGGCGGCCACCCCGGTGATGGCTGACCACCTTGACGTGGTGCCGGGGCTTCTGACTAAGAGTTGGCCGCAACCGATGCAACAAGGAGAAATGACTAATGGACGATACAAGAACCCGAATCACCAAGGCGATCCAGTTCACGAACACGCAGTTCGCGGAGCGTGAGCACATGGTGAGCCTGATCTGGGCGGCGTTTCTGGCGCAGTTCCACGTGTGGCTGGTGGGCCCTCCGGGGTCGGCCAAGTCGATGCTGATCCGCTACCTCGCGGCTCAGATCACCGACTCGCGCTACGCGGAGAACCTGATGAGCAAGTTCACCAAGTACGAGCAGGTCTTCGGCCCGCTCAAGCTGAGCAAGCTCAAGCAGGACGTCTACGAGCACGACACGGATGGATACCTGCCGACCGCGCACGTGTACTTCGCTGACGAGGGCGGTCGGGCCAACGTGGCCATCACCGAGGCCATGCTGACCGTGATGAACGAGCGCTTCTTCCAGAACGGCAAGACCCGCGCGAAGGTCCCGACCTTCACGATCCTCTCGGGCTCCAACACCGTTCTGACCGACGCCGAGCAAGCGGCCTTCGTTGACCGCTTTCTTGCCATGGTGTTCTGTGAATGGGTGCGCTCTGACAGCGCGCTGCATGACCTGATGGGTCGCGGCGCTCCGAAGGTGTGCCCGCACACGGTGACGCTGGGCGAGTTGGCCAAGGCGCAGGACGAGGTGAAGCGGATCCACGTGCCCGACCCGTTCAAGGACGCTGTCATCTCGGTGAAGCGTGGCCTGAGCGAGAAGGGCATCACCCACAGCACGCGCCGCTGGCTGGCCATCGTGTCCGGTCTCAAGGCGTTCGCGTGGATGGACGGCGACGCTTCGCTTCAGGTCCACCATCTCGACCACGCGATCAACATGCTCTGGCAGCGCCCCGAGCATCGCACCGTGGTCGAGGGCGTGGTCGGCAACCAGTGCAACCCGCTGATCGCCGAAGCCGTAAAGCTCAAGGATCGGGCGACCATCGTGCTCCGGGACATGCCCGCGAGCATGGACGAGGCCGGTGCGTTCAGCAAGGCGGGGCGGATCAACTCCACCCTGACCGACGTGCTGGCCGACCTGAAGAAGATCATCGACAGCAACCCCCCGGCGCGGACGACCGCCGTGCGAACGATTCACCGCGACGTGAAGAGCAAGCATGACGAGATGCTGCGCATGCTGCGTGAGAACAGCGGCGGTCTGGTGTGATGTGACGCCCCTTCGGGGGCACCCTTGCGATGCTCTGACCCCTTGACGTGGGGCAGGGGCTTTTGACTAAGCTCAGGGCAACCGATGCAAACCAAGGAGAAAAACAATGCGATTCAATATGACTAGTTGGGTTCTCGGTATGTGGCGCGAGTTCATGCGGCCACGTCTGATGACCATCGAGAAGGCCCCGGAGGTGCGAACCTTCACCGACCTGATCGAGGATATCTGGGCGCTGCTCTTGGACTCGCTAAACCAGACCAAGGCCCCGGTTCGCCGAGGGCACGAATGGGCTGACCGCGTTCTCACGATGATCGAGAGTCTGCCCGAGTTCCAGCGGCTCCATCGACGGTGCGGGCTGGACCCGTGGCGCTCGCTGGTGTCTACGTCGGTGCTCATGGAGGCGCTGGCCAAGGCGCTTCCCGAGTTCGCGAAGGTGGTCGATGACGCCGAGCGGATGCAGGACGAGCTTCGCGGGCTGGCTGACCTGCAGGCGCATGGCGTGGTGGTGTCCGCTCTCAGCGGTCCGACCCATGCCCTCGCCCTGCTCGACGCCGCCGACCTTGAGTACGCCGACCTGTGCGATGCGAGCGCGGCTGACATTCGGCAGTGCGTTCGTGACGCCTGTGAGGCTGCCGGGACTCGGATCTCGGAGCTTGAGGACATTGTCGAGGCCATGCCCGGTAACGGGTGGGGTCAGGGCAAGAGCACCGGCACAATGACGGCTGCTGACGTTCGACAGCGCGAGAAGCTGGCCAACAAGGTCGCGCGCGGTGGCAAGATCAAGCGCATCCTGCAGATGGCGGGCCGCATGATCCGTGTCGCCGAGCGTGTCCAGTCCAGCAAGGTGGACACGCTGGCCAGCGAGGTGGTGGGGATCGAGCGCGGCGCAGACACCGACCGCTTGCTTCCGAGCAGCCTGCTCGGGCTGGTGGGCGGGCCCGCGATGGAGACTCATTTCTACACGCAGTTTCTGCAGGAGGACTTGTCACAGTACAAGATGGTCGGCAGGGACAAGGTGGCTCGCGGGCCGGTGGTGTTGCTCATGGACTGCAGCGGCAGCATGAGCGGCCCGCGTGAAGAGTGGGCGAAAGCAGTGGGCTGGGCTCTGGCCAAGCTCGCCGCCAAGCAGAGCCGCAGCTTCATCGCCGCCGAGTTCAACACGAAGATCGTCAAGAAGTCGGTGTTCGTGATCGAGGCGGGGCAGGATGCCGACACTGAGGCGCTGATGCGATGGCTGACGCACTTCACGGCCAGCGGTGGCACGTCGTTCGACGGCCCGCTGGACTGGGCCATGGGGCAGATCGAGTCGAGCCCCGCGTTCAAGAAGGCCGATATCGTGCTCGTCACCGATGGGCAGTGCGGTGTCTCGGATGCGTGGCTGACCCAGTTCCAAGCCAAGCGTCGAAGCATCGGCACACGGCTGCTGGGCGTGGGCATCGCTTGCCGGGTCAACCTGCTGGCGACGCTCTGCGACGACGTGGCTCGTGTGGATGACCTCGACCCCGATGGGCCCCACGCTGCCGTGGTGTTCAGCGTGTGACTCTGCGCCCTTCGGGGCGTACCCTTGCAAGCCAGCCGCCTTGACGCGGCGCAAGGGCTTTGAAACCAAGTGCTGGCGCAAACCTGATGCAAGGAGACTGAAAATGGACCAAGGAAGAAACAGGCTGTCCCTGCTCTACTCGGGATATGGACTTGACGTGAACGTGCCGTGGTGGATCTGCAAACGGCTGGGGTACCAACGGAGCTACGACAAGGGCTCGCCCGAGCGGTTCCAGATCGTCCAGCAGGTCAGGGGCACCGTGTCCGCGAAGCTGTCAGCCGACGGGGTTTCGCACAGCCGGGACGACCTCATTGCCTTGGAAGAGCTTGACGTGACCAGCACGTTCTGCCTCTACCGGGCCATGATGGTGCTGTCATACTCGCTGAACGGCGAGGGCGACCCCGACGCCGACTGGAACCCGGAACACGTGTGCGACTGGGTGCCGGACGACGACGGCTACACGCGCAAGCGCTTCTGGCACTGCGTTCAGTTCGTGTACCAGAAGTGCCGCGTGCACCTCTCGCACGTTCTGGGGAGCGTTGTCAGCGCGTTCGCCAGTAACACGGGCGTGCCGCCCGAAGGATGGCTGGAAGAGCCCGGAGAGCCGGTGACTGTTGTGCACCGGCTGGCGGGGGAGCCTCTGGCCCCCGGCGTTCACCGGGTGAAGGTGACCGATGTGAAGGTGACCGATGGGAAGGTGGTGGTGGACATGGAGCGATTCAGGCCCGCCGTTGACTTCTCGGGATTTGGCGAAGAGGACGAGGCACCCGCAGAGCCTCGCCGGGTCAGGCCGCGCGGAATGCGGGACCCGATCCAGCGCGGACCCGAGGAAGAGGGGCCGTTCTAATGGGAGAGGCCGACAAACTAAAGGAGCGATGGATCTACAGGGGCGTTCGCGTATCGACCAAGAACGCGATCACATTCACGTACCTCGATCCGACCGGCGAAATCCTGTGCTTCCCGAAGGCCCCCAACGGCAAGAAGGGCAGCGCGGGATGGGGTCAGATCGGCGGGACCTATGAGGTTGACCTGCTTCGACCCGAGGGCGGCGGGGTGATGGTGTGGTTCCCGTTCAAGTGGCTGAGCGGCACCACCGAGAAGGACGAACGTGCCCCGGAGTGGACCATCGAGGCCCGAGAGGCGTTCAACGAAGTTGCTTCGCACAAGAAGCACAAGGCCATCACGAAGGTCAAACCACACCTTGATCCGGAGATCATCGAACCTCTGCGTCGGGCGTACCACAACGCCCCCGGCCAAGCGCGCGACCTCACTCTCGCTGAGATCGTGGCAGCCGTGACCAACAGACCAACCAAGGCCGAACGCGACAAGTGGCGCTCCCGCTACTAGTCGCCCCCACCCGGCAGCGCCGCCCCTCTGGACAACCAGTTGGCAGAGCGGCGCAACTACCCTAAAAAATTAGGCCAGAGAAAAAAAAGAGCGAAAAACGCCACCTGTTCTTGCGCTCAACTAAAGCCTGTGGTTAGCTCCCAACTCCACAGCGGAAGTGTGTGCAGGGAGAGATGCAGTGACGGTTCTGGAGCGGCGAATAAAGGCGAGGGCGATCCTGATGGGGTTGACCTTGGCCAAGGTGGCAGAGCTTGGCGGGGTGACCTACCAAGCCCTGCGCGTGTGGCTCCAGAGCGGTCGCCTGACGAAACGGGGCACTGCCTCGTTGACTCAGGCGCTCGGGGTGAGTCAGGAGTGGCTTACCAGTGCCTCGCTTGAGGACGTTGGCGTTGATCTCGACGCACTGGTGATGCGGAAGTCAGAGAGTCAGATTGGTTGATTGAAAGGTCCGTGGGCAGCGGCGGGCTTGCACCCGCCGCCGCCCTCGGTACTCCCCGATGCAAAAGGAGAGTTGGGAAACTATGGGCACCCCCGATAATAGCCGGATGCAGCTTTTGATCAAGCTGCTTGGTTCCGGCACCCTCGTAGACGGTACCGCGTATCCAGCGCTGTACCCCTTTGAGCGCATGCATTTGCGCGAGATCATCACGCAGAGCATGTGGCGGGCCTTCGGAACCTGTCAGGAGGCATTTCGGCTGAAGTACGTTGTCGGCCTCGACACGATCAGCACGGCAATGCCGCTTCTGCTCGGCAAGCTCGCCGACGAGATCTTCGCGGACCTCGGTATGGGCGTGCTTCGACCTGACCAGTTTGAGGATCGCGTCACAGCGTGGGCCACCGAGCAAGAGCAGAAGTGGCACGCTGCGGTCAGGAAGCGTATCCCAGTCCGCTGGGACCTGCAGAAGCTGTACGACAGCACGAACACGCTAATCTCAATGGTTGACCTCTGGCTCAAGAAGCCTCTCACCGAGGCGACCCCCATCGCGACCCACGTCAAGTTCCGGGTGCCACTGCCGCACCCGACGACCGGCAGGCGCGACCCGATCTACGACTACGGTGGCGAGTGGGACGGCCTGCTGGTCGGCCACCACGAAACCCTCTGGCTTTGGGAGCGCAAGACTACGGCTGAGGGCGACCCCGACGAGTACGAGCGCAAGCTTGAGCACGACCCACAGCGCTGGGGCTACTGCTGGGCGCTCAGCGTCATCACCGGCAGGCCCGTTGGGATCCTGTACGACGTGACTCGCAAGAAGCCCCCCACTGTACCGGGGTTCTTGGTCTGCAAGAAGGGACCGTGCGGCAAGACCCGGAAGGCCGCTGGCGGCAAGAAGGTCGGCGACCCGCACTGCGGAGTCTGCGGCGGCTCGGGCATCATCGGCATCAGCAAGACTGTGACCGACACCACGCTCGATCTGTTCGACGCCGCCCTGATGCAGCTTCGGCTGCTCAGTCCTGCCGGTAAAGAGGCCATCGAGTCGGGCCAGTACAACGAGCAGCGCGAGAAGATCCGACGAAACGAGCACCGCTTCACGTTCCGGATCTGGCGCACTATGGGCCGCGAGTACATGGAGGCGGTCCCGAAAGAGCTATACGCCGTGGCACGCGAGATCGGTCGCAAGAAGCGGGGCACGACTCCGTTCCTGCACCACCGTGGCAACTGCCGACAGATCGGGCGTAGCTGCGAGTTCCTGCCGATCTGCCCGACCATCGGGAGCGGCGAGGCGCTGCGCAACTTCAAGAAGCGGGACGCGACCGTCCCCGTGGAGTTGAGCGACGCGCCCGACACCGAGCATTGGATGACTGATGACGATGACAACAACAACTTCGGCGACATGCCGTTCTAGCAGGAGAACAGACCGACTATGGCACTGACAATTGACGACCTTCGCGAGCAGACCTCTGCCCCCATCGGGGACCGACCTGCCATTCTCACCAGACACATGGCAGTGATCGGCTCGTCCGGTGCTGGCAAGACCACGTGGGCGGCGGGCCGCGCCGACGACACCAAGCGCCTGCTCGGGCAGGACAGCGATGACCTGCTGGAGGTGCTGTGCGTGGTGGGCGAGTCGCAGGCCTTGGGCCGGATCCGCGAGGCCAACCCGCGAGCCCACGTCGTTGTGGTGAACGACGTGGACGATATCGCGGAGGTGCAGAACTGGCTGGTGACCGAGGTGTGCGTGACGGGCAACGCGGGCTGGCGGCCCGACCTGATCGTCGTGGACAGCGTCACCGAAATGTGCCGCATGATCGATGACCGGCTGACCAAGGGCGGCAAGGACGATCAGGACTGGGGCTATTGGGGCAAGTACAAGGCCGCGTGCATGCGGCTGGTGCGCAAGTTCCGCGACCTTCCGAACGTGACGGTCATTGCCACGTTCTTCGATGACGAGAGCAAGGACGGCAAGAGCCGTGGCCTCGACATGGGAGCCCGGAAGAGCGCCAACGGCATGGCCGGACTGTTCGACCTGTGCCTCTGGGCCGTGATGGTCGAGCGTGAGGGCGGCGAGGTGTACGCGCTGCGCACCAAGCCGGGTGTCCAGAGCGGCCAGCGGCTCGTGCAGGGCAAGGGGCACCCCGTGCTTGGCACGTGGGTTGACCCGAGCGTCTACAGCCCCGCACGGTGCCTGCACGCCATGAACACGTGGGTCAAGGGCGAGTCCCAGCCCGTGGGCAAGCAGGACGACTGGGACGCCACCGCCGAGAAGATCGCGGCGGCGTCCAAGCTCAAGGCGAAGGCCAAGGCGAAGGCCAAGGCGAAGGCCAAGGACAAGGACAAGGACAAGGGCAAGTAGCCCGCAACCGAGCGATGTGTGAAGAGAGTGACTTTTACCAATTCAGGAGATAGCGATAGCCAATGAGTGACCAAAACCAAGAGCAAGACTTCGGCAACTTCGACCCGAACGCGACCGAGCCCAGCAAGAGCTTCAAGGCCCTGCGACCCGGTCGGTACATCATGCGGTTCACGGGCTTCCACCGTGGGCGCAGCCAGAAGTCGGGCAAGGACCAGCTGATCTTCAACCTCAAGGCGCTGCAGGGCCCGTCGCAGGGCGACTGCCTGCACTTCGTGACCTTGATCGACTCCGGTGCGGGCTTCGTGTCCGCTGCGGTGCGCTCCGCGATCCGGCCCGACTGGGAGGGCAAGGTCGATCTCTACACCGACGACGTGGTGCGCCGCCTGTTCCTCGGTAAGACCGTGATCTGCGAGATCAGCAACAAGACCCAGAAGGGCAAACTGCGTGCCAACGTGGACGAGATCGAGAAGCCGAACGACGGGCTGCTCGCGGCCAACCCCGACCTTGACCCGCAGGAGTTCTGGTCGAACCGGGCCTTCAAGGCCAAGAGCGGCGGCGGCGGCGGTGGCGGCGGGCGTCAGAACGACTTCGGCAACTACGGCGGCGGCGGTCAGGGCGGCGGCAACGGTGGCGGCTTCAACGACGACGACATTCCTTTCTAGCTTCTGAGTTCGGGAGCCGTGCAGCTCAGAAGAGGTCCGCCCTTCGGGGTCAGCCTCATCAGGCAGAGCACCGGCAATAACCGGGGATGGCGTGGGTGTGAGGCCCACCATGGTCTCCCGGCTCAGACAGCGCCCCGACCCGGTCACCCCCGAGTCGGATCGGTAGCCGTAGCACAGCGGCGACCGTGTAAACGGCGTGAGGTGTGCTTGCGGGGATGGGAGTCCCCGCTGAATCCAGTGCCCTCCCGGAAATAAGTCACCGGGAAGGGGGAGAGGGGTGACGCCTGACCGAGTTCGATACTCGGCACTGGATCCTTGTAGCCAAACGTAACCGGACTGGATTGGAAGTGTCAGCCATCACCCTGCCCCCACGTTGGGGGCAAAACAGCTTCTCGCGCTCTGTAGGCTGGATAGGCCGAGCGGCGATAGTCGAGATGGCGACCCTTGCCGAAGAGTTGGGGACGTGGCCCTCTCTGAGTCGTGAGAACTGTCACCCGAGCAGGCTGGCGCTCCAGACCGGGATGATCGGTATGGAGAAGCAGATTACTTCAGCAATAAAAGCAGCGATTACGGCAGGTTTCTTTGTCGTAGCTGACGCCGGGGCCTCTCTCAGGGTTGGGACGGACTACTCGTCACAACACCCCGAATCTGCTGATGTTTCAGCCGAAGAAGTGGTCACGGTGAAGGTGATCGGTGCCCACGGAGCGGACCTCAGCCTTGACCTTTTTGTTTCGGGAAAAGGCCAGCAATCCCTTGCACTTGGAGATGCAAAGCGGGCCCCAACTTCCAGCCAAATCCATGGTTCCCCCTGTTCC
>Ga0114932_10000619_pt1 | contig 41895 bp, 33 predicted proteins | sample 2SBtaG_2_FD_87286 | JGI IMG/M metagenome (GOLD analysis project Ga0114932, IMG submission 87286) | Deep subsurface microbial communities from Kolumbo volcano to uncover new lineages of life (NeLLi) - 2SBTROV12_ACTIVE470 metaG | ecosystem: Environmental > Aquatic > Marine > Volcanic ...
CACCGACACCGGTACACCAGCCACCGACACCCAGGACTCGCGGCCGCCACCGCCGGACTCGGGCACGCCGGTGGCGTTCGACGGCGGCTACGAGGGCACCGTGCGGCTGACCCTGTCGCTGGCGGACCCGCCGCTGACGGACTCGTGTGAGGGGCCGCTGGACTTCAAGCTGGCCCACTTCAAGACGGTGCAGGTGCAGGGGGGCTTCCAGTGCGAGTTCCTGGGCGAGCTGGCCAGCCGGAGCCTGGACCCTGCAGGCGGGCTGGTCGGGGGGATCGGGGCCGGCGGTGCGCTGGCCGGCACGGTCTCGGTGCACGTGATCGAAGACGCGGCCTTCGACGGGGTCATCGCCGCAGATCTGTCCGTGACCGGGACCATCGCCGAGACGGTCTACGAGCTGCTGGACTCCGAGACGGGTGCGGTGCTCGAGACTTGGACGCTCACAGGAGACTTCACCGCCCAGGGGGAGCCGCCGCCACCGCCTGGCTGAGCTCCGGGGGCAGCTGAGCCTGCGTGACGACGCACGCTGGCAGGCGCGCCAGCCTGAGGATCCGCGCCACGCCTCGGGCGAGGGGCCAGGGGACGTCCGGGCAGCGGAGCACGGAGACAGGACCCAGCAGGTCCGGCGCTGCCAGAGCACGGCCCAGCAGCAGCGCGCCCGCCGGGTTCAGAGGAAGGTCCGGGCGCGGCTCCAGGAGCAGGGCCACCGGCCCCAACCAGCGGGCCCGCAGGGTCTCTATTGCCCGCTGGAGATCCCGACGATGGGCTGCGTTCGGGGACTCGGCCGCCACCACATGGAGCAGCGCTCTGCCCGCGAGGGGCCGAAGGCCCAGGTCCGCCCCCGCTCGGAAGAGCAACCCCTGCTCGGCGTCTGGCGCCACCCACGACAGTCGCGAGTCCCCAAGGACCAGCGCGGCGTCGCGGGCGGTGGCCGGGCTCACATCTTGCCGATCGTGCCCGTGCGCTCGCCCGTCATGGTGCCGGAGGCGTCCAAGGTGATGGCACCGCCGCCCAGGCTGATCTGACCCTCGGCGACCGTGGCCTCGAACACCAGCGTCGGTCCGCCATCTCCGGTCTCCTCGGTGATGGTGCCGGTGAAGTCCAGGGCGCCCGAGGAGCCAGAGCTGGTGTAGTCCAGCACGCCCGTGAAGGAGCCATCTTCCTCGAGCTCGGCCTCGAGCAGGGACAACACGTCGCCCGAGTAGTAGCTGGCGAAGTCCCCCTGGAACTTGCAGGTCGTGTCGCCGGTCAACTCGGGGGAGTTGATGTGATCCGTGAGGAGGACGAAGGTACCCAGGCACACGTCGGTGGCGCCGCTGGAGGGGTCGGTCACGGCCAGGCTCAGCTCGCCTTCGTAGTCCCCATTGAAGAAGGCATCGAGTCCGGTCGGATCGGTGTCGGTGTCGGCGTCCGCATCGGCGTCGGCGTCCGCATCGGCGTCCGCATCCCCATCGGCGTCGGCGTCCGCATCGGCGTCGGCGTCCGCATCGGCGTCCGCATCGGCGTCGGCGTCGGCGTCGGCGTCGGCGTCGCCATCGGCGTCCGTGTCCGTGTCTGTGTCGGTGTCGGTGTCGGTGTCGGTGTCGGTGTCGGCATCGGCGTCCGCGGTCGTGTTGCCGCTGTCCGTGGTCGTGTCGTCTCCGCAGCCGGGTCCGAGGGTCAACAAACCACCGGCGAGCAGGCCGGCGAGGGTCCAAGTCTTCATGGGTTCCTCCGTCTCGTGTGGGCGCAGCCTACCGGGCGCACCCCGTGCCGTCCATGGTCAGGCGACACCGCGAGACGCACGCTCCTGGGCGAAGCGATGAGCGGCCAGGGCCAGGTGACGCTGGCGATAGTCCTCGCGCAGCCGCGCCAGGGGGCGGGGATCCCGCGGGCGGGTCCGCTGCCGAACCGCGCTGGCCCCTGCGTCGACCCCTGCCGAGAACAACATGTGGAAGTAGTGCCGGCGAGTGTGCCGGCCGGAACGCAGGGCGTGTCCGGCGTGCTTGGGGTCCAGGTAGAACCGGAGCATGTGTTCCTGGTTGTGCTTCAGGACCTGGCGGCGGGAGAGGTGGCGGGTGTTGATGCCTCCGCGGTAGCTCCCGGCCAGGTCGTAGTCCCACACGATCTCCAGCTCGTCGACGTCGGCGTACTCCTGCCAGATCGGGACGGTGACCGGCACTGGGTTGAAGGGGATCATCAACATGATGTCCACGCCCAGAGTGTCGGCGTAGGTGCTCACGGCGTCGAAGCTCTCGGGACGCGTCTCCAGGTCCCCCACCAGGAAGGTGCCCATGATGCAGCGGAAGTGGCGGGTCAGGTCCGGGGCCAGCGCGTAGGCCTTGTCCGGGCCGACGCGCTTGTCCCAGCGGGCCAGGGCGTCTGCGTCCGGCGACTCGAACCCGATGAGCAGGCCGTAGAACCCGGCCCGCGCCATCAGTGGGAACAGGTCGCGGTCCCGGTACAGGTCGTCGACGCGGCACTGGGCCCACAGGTGCGCCTTCAGGCCGCGCCGGAGCATGCCCTCGCAGAATTCGATGTTGCGCTTGCGGCTCGTGGCCCACGAGTCGTCGACGAAGAACAGGTTGGTGTGGCCGAGCTTGGTGGTCAGCACCTCGATCTCGTCGAGCACGGCCTCCACGGGCCGCGGGCGCCACTTGTACTCCCAGAACTGGCTGTTGTGGCAGTAGGTGCAGCGGTAGGGGCAGCCCCTGGAGCCCTCGATCAGACTCATGTCCCGCCAGCGCCAGGGCCACATTCGGTAGCGCTCGGGCCGGTGGAGGTCGTAGGCCGGCATCGGCAACCGCTCCAGGTCCTTGATCAGAGGCCTGGGCGGCGTGAAGTGCACCGGTCTCTCCGGGGCGGGGTGCACCCCGTCGACCAGGGTCGGGCCCTCGCCTTCGAGCCAGCAGAGTCCGGGCACGGCTCTCAGGGCAGCGCGCCAGTCCCCGCGGCGACCCCCACAGTCCTCCAGCGCCTGGGCCGCCTCGAGCAGGGTCTGTTCGCCTTCGCCCAGCCCGACAGCGTCCATGTCGGCACACAGCCGCAGGGTCTCTTCGGGCTCGGCGGTGTAGTGGATCCCGCCGCCGATCACCCAGGCGTCGGGCGCGTGCTCCCGGACCACCGACGCGCAGACCAGGCCGTCGTAGGCGGTGGCGGTCATGGCGGAGATGCCCACCACGTCGGGCCGCCAGTCCCGGCAGGTCCGGGCCAGCGCTCGGGGCCCGTCGCCTTCGGCGCCGTCGAGCAGCCGCACCTCGCAGTCGCCCAGGTGGCGCACGTACCCCGCCAGCGACATGGCACCGAGCGGCGGCGCCTTCTCGGAGAACGGGGTGGCGTGGTACGGGTTGGCCGGCCGATGGAGCAGCACGCGCATCGTCGACCAGCCTACCCCTCGTAGACCCACAGTGCGAACCAGGGACCCTCCACGTCGGCGAAGGGCTTCCAGGTCCCGTCGGCGAGCTGAGCCCACGCCCGCAGGGTGTCGTCGGACGCGACCCAGACCAGGCGCCAGCGCGGATCGTCGATCAGGGCCAGGGTGCGGCCGCCGTCCTCGCCGTGGGCGTCGGCCATCGTGACCAACGCAGCCAGTCCAGGCTCGGGGCGCCAGTGTTCCCAGGGGGTCGGCAGCGGCTCGTGGGTCAGGCCGGCCCGGAGCACCACCGACTTGCCGGTCAGAGTGCTGGCCACACGGCCCAGGGGTGGTGGCTCTTGGGCCAGCCGAGCGACGGCCAGGGCCGCCGCGGGGCCCCCTTCGACAAAAGCCGCCGGCGCCACCCTCAGAGGCGACAGGTGGACCTCGGCCAGCACCACGGCCACCAGCGCCGCCCACAGCGCTGGCCGACCCCGAGTCAGCGAGCCCAGGCCCCAGAGCCCCAGCACCAGGGCCCCCGGGACCAGGAAGAGGAAGTTGGTGGCGGGGGTGCCCTGGCCTCTGGACATCGGCGCCAGGCCGATCAGCACCACAGTGCCCAGCCAGGCCAGCGCCGCCAGGCGCAGCGGCCTCGAACCCCGGGCCCACCCCCGCACCAGGCCGGCCCCAGCGCCGAGGAGCAGGACCGTGCCCACGGCCTGGACCAAGCCCGTCACCAGGAAGACCAGCCCCCCGGGCAGGGCGCGGACCAGAGCGCCGAATTCCCGGGGAGGTGTCTCCAGGCCCGCGGCCACCGCTTGGGCCAGGAAGCGGCGGAAGGGGGTCTCGACCGTGGTGGGACCCAGCAGCGCGTATTGGTCCGGCCGCTGCCAGAGCTCCAGCCAGGTCCCGAAGAAGGCCTCGACGTCGATGAAGCCACGCACACCCGGCGCCAGGACGACCTTGGGCAACAGCGCAGCCGCCGCGGGCAGCAGGCTCCAGCGCCACCCCCGTCCAAGCAGCAGGCCCGCAGTGCCGAGCAGGACCGGCAGCAGGATGCCCTCGGGGCGGGCCAGAGGCGCGAGCGCGGCGCCGATCCACATCCACGCGGCCGGCCGCTCCCCCCGGTGGTTCTGGACCGCCCAGAGCACGGTGAAGGCGATCAGGGCCCAGGCCAGCGGCCGCGCGTCCAGGATCACGGCCAAGTGGCGCACGCCGGGGAGCAGGCACCACAGGCAGACCGCCGCCCGCGCTGCGGCGGCTCCCGCCAGGTCACGGGTCAGCGTGAACACAGGCCAGGCGACCGCGCCGGCCAGCACCAGGTTCAGCGCCCGCCCCCAGGCATGCACGTGGTCCAGAGCCACGGCGGGCACCATCAGTGCGGTCCACAGCGGTGGCCAGCGGGCCGTGACCTCTGGTGCACCGCGGCCTTCGAGCCAGCCCGCCGCCTGGGCCAGCACGTCCCAGCCGTCTGGGCTGACGGTCGCCGGGCCCGCCCCGACCAGGAGCACGGCGATGGCCCCGAGGGTCCACCACCAGCGCTCGGTCGCCTCGTCGGGGAGCTTCACGGCGTCGCTATCATAGGGGCGTGAGCGCCCTCCCTCCCTGGTCCGCGGTGGTCCTGGTCGTCGCTGCCCTGGCCTGGGGCGTCGCGGTGGAGCAGGGCCGGGTCGACGCCGAGCGTGCCTACGCCGCGGTCTGGACCGACGCCGCGCAGCGGCTGGAGGCCCGGGTCGCCGGGGCGTCGGAGCCGGCCGGAGCGCCGTTGCTCCGGGGCCTGCCGGACCGGCACTCGTGGGATCGCTGCCTGGCGGCGCCGGTCTCTCCGGAGCGGCTCTGGGCGCCGGACTGCGAGGCGGTGCGGCGCACACTGATCGCCCTGCCGATCGCAGACGCGCGGGTCGGTCCGATCTGGGCCCATGCCCTGGGCAATCGCAGCTGGCTCCAGGGCCCGCCGGGACGCCACGTGGCCGCGGCGAGCTGGCTCGCCCGGGCTCCTGCAGCACTGCTGACCCCAGAGGTGCTGACCCTGTCGGCCTGGTCCCTGTCTCTGCTGCTCGACCTGCCGCCACCGGACGACCCGGACCAGGCCGAGGGCCAGGCCAGGGCTGCAGCAAGTGCCCTGAGGGTGAGTCGGGTCCCCTTGGAGGCCCGTTGCCCGAGCTGCGTGGACCCAGGTGCCCAGCTGCCCAGTGGCTGGGTGGCCCGAGAGCGCTCGGCCGCGCTGGAGGCCGAGCGGGTCGTGCGCACCGGCCCAGGCGCGGTGGGCGAGCTGAGCCCGACAGGGGGGCTGGCGGCCCGGCTTCGCGCGGGCGAGGCCGTGCCGGGCGACACGTGGCAGCAACCGGGACTCGCCGGGCTGGCCGCGCTGGAGCTCGCTCGGGCAGGGCGGACCGACGCGCTCGACGGGTTGCTGACCCTGGCTGCGGAGGGGCCGACGGGCCTGGACCGGGTCGCCGGACTCTACGCGCTGGCTCGACTGGAGGCCGAGGGGCGCGTCGCCGACCTGCCCCCAGACCACCCGGGCACCGTTCGGCTGCGGGCGCTGCCGCCCCTGTGAGGGTGGTACACCGAAGGGCGTGATCACCTGGATCCTGCTCGGCTGTGCTGGCAGCGTCGACCCCGGCACGACGCCGGAGCCGAGCTGCGCGGACAGCGGCGACGTCCTGAGCTGGGTCTTCACCACCCTCACCCTGACCCGGGAGACCGAGGGGGTCTCCCGGGGCTTCGACCTGGACAGTCGGGTGAGCGCTGCCGACGACGACCAGACCTGCGGCATCGCGGACTTCGCCCACCCGGACGGGACCCCCGGCATCGACAACGGCCTGGCACCGCTGATCCCCCTGATGGCCGAGTCCGAGACGGGGGCCTTGGAGCCGGCCCTGCAGAACGAGATCAACGCCGGCGGCCTGTTGCTGCTCCTCGAGCTGGCGGGGGTCGACGACCCGACGAGCGACGACTGCGTCTCGCTGCGCTTCGGCCAGGCACAGGGTGAGCCGCTCGTGGGCGGCGACGATCGACTGCTGCCGGGCCAGACCTTCGACTGGCACCCGGACCACCCGCCCCAGGTCTTCGACGCGCTCACGCTGGTCGAAGGGGTCGTGGACTCATCGCCCTTTGCGCTGGACATCCCGTTCCCGGTGTTCGACGGCGACCTGCGACTGGCCCTGGCCGACGCGCGCCTGCGCGCCGAGTTGGGCGACGACGGACGCCTGGCGGGAACCTTTGCGGGCGGTGTGGCGGTGCCGTTTCTGCTCGACGCGACCAACCAGGAACAGATCGACCCCGAGGTCTACGAGTTCTTCCTGTCCTACATCTACGCGTCCAGTGACCTCGACCCCGACGCAGAGGGCGTGTGCCAGCAGATCTCGATGACCCTGGACTACACCGCCGTGAGCGCGTGGACCTACCTGGATTGAACAGCGGTTAGGGACCGGCCCATACCCACGGGGTCCGTCATGAAGCGCCGCGCCTTCCTGTCCACGAGCCTGCTCGGAACCGCTGGCATCGCCGGCTGCACGAACGCCCAGCAGGGCCCCGCGGTCCAGACCCGCAAGAAGGTGGTCTGGCGCCTGGCATCGAGCTTCCCCCGGGGCCTGGACACGATCTACGGGGGCGCCGAGGTCCTGGCCGAGCGGGTCATGGCCATGACCGATGGGGACTTCACGATCCGGAGCTACCCGGCGGGCGAGATCGTGCCCGGACTCCAGGTCATGGACGCGGTCCAGCAGGGCACCGTCCAGCTGGGCCAGACCTGCAGCTACTACTACACGGGCAAGAACCCGGCCCTGGCCTTCGACACCTGCGTGCCCTTCGGGCTCACCGCCCGCCAGCAGACGGCGTGGCTCCAGGAGAGCGGCGGCCTGGAGCTCCTGCGCAAGGCCTTTGCCGACTTCTCCATCGTCAACTTCCCGGCGGGCAACACCGGGGCCCAGATGGGCGGCTGGTTCAAGCGCGAGATCAATTCGGCCCAGGACCTCAACGGCCTCAAGATGCGCATCCCGGGCCTGGGCGGCCAGGTCATGAGCCGGCTGGGCGCCACGGTCCAGGTCCTGGCGGGCGGAGACATCTACCCGGCGCTGGAGCGCGGCGCGATCGACGCGACCGAGTGGGTCGGACCCTACGACGACGAGAAGCTCGGCTTCCACAAGGTCGCCAAGCTCTACTACTACCCGGGGTGGTGGGAGCCCGGTCCGTCGCTGTCCTTCTACGTGAACCAGGACGCGTGGGGCAAGCTCTCCCCCAGCTACCAGGCCATCTTCCAGGCTGCGGCCCAGGACTCGGCGACGGTCATGCAGGCCCGCTACGACGCCCGGAACCCCGCTGCCCTGGAGCGCATCCTGGCGTCAGGGGTGGACATGCGGCGCTTCAGCGACGACGTGATGGCCGCAGCGGCCCGGGAAGCCCAGGCGCTGCTCGAGGAGCAGGCCGCCGCCGACCCGGGCTACCGGGAGATCTACGACCACTGGTCCCAGTTCCGAAAGGCCTCCAACCGCTGGATGAGCACCGCCGAGCTGGCCTACACCAGCCATGCGTGGGCTGGGGCCTGAGTCACTCGGCGAGCGCTACCCGCTCACCGCTGGAGCTGATGGCAAAGGACGCGGCGTCGTCGATGCCGTCGCCGTCCAGGTCCACGTCGAGATCGATCAGGCCGGTCACGTCGGCGATGACCTGGGCCCACTCCGGCACGGCCTGGGCCAGCTCGTCGAGGGCTTCCTCGGAGACTGCCGCGGACAGGTGCACGTCCTGGACCCGCTCGTACTCGTGCTCGCTGATGGGGATGTGGCCGGTCAGCCACACGTCCTCGAGCAGCAGCTGGATGTCGTCGCCGTCGACGCTGACCGGCAGGGCCGCGTAGTCGGCCTCGGCGGTGAAGTGGCCGTCGCTCTGCAAGGTGCCGTGGGTCGAGATGGTGAGCCCGGAGTCGTCGTCGATGTCGGCTTCGAGCTCGCCGGTCTTCTTGTTCTCGCGGACCTGGGCGTTGCCCAGGAGGTAGTTGCCCTCCCACGGTAGGCTGTGGTGACCGGGCGAGAACCGGTCCAGCACGAGCACCAGGTGGTCGTCGCCACTCAGCAGCAGATCCTCGAGCAGGGTGACTGCGCTCTCGTTGCCGCCCAGCTGTTCGACGGCCAGATCGGGTCCCACGTCAAAGGTCAGCCCATTAGGGTCCCCGGTGGTCCAGATGGACTCGGCGTCAAGCTCGCCGTCGACGTGGATGTCGACGGAGATCCGGTACCAGGCGTCCGGGCGCAGGTCCTCGAGCAGGGGGCAGTCCAGGACCGTCGGGTCACCGGACGGGCCACAGGTCAGCTCGGTGGCGATCGCACCGCGGTGGAGCACCACCTCGATCGGCACTTCGCGGGGGATGTCGATGCTGAAGACGACCTTTGGGGCGACGTCGACGGGCACGGCCGCCGAGCCATCTGGTGGGTTGATCGACACGACCACCAGGTCTTCGTGGGCGAGGATCTCCGGGGGCTCCACGCATCCCAGGGGCGTGCCCACCAGGAATGCGAGCGCCAGGGTTGCCTCGAGTCTTGTCACGTCACCCCCTCAGGGCGCGTGCACCTACCTCGCGACAAGTCGGCTCGCACGGCACTTTACGGGATCAAGACCGTGACGAGCTGGGGGAAGACACAGATGAGGATCAGGCCCAGCAGCTGGATGCCGATGAATGGCAGAGCGCCCTTGTAGATCGACATGGTCTCCACCTCGGGAGGACACACGCCGCGCAGGTAGAACAGGGCGAAGCCGAACGGCGGGGTCAGGAAGGATGTCTGGAGGTTCATGCCGATCATCACGCCGAACCAGACCAGGTCGATGCCCAGGATCGTGGCCGCCGGCACGATGAGCGGCAGGATGATGAAGGCGATCTCGAAGAAGTCGATGAAGAAGCCCAGGACGAAGATCGCCAGGTTCGCCACCAGCAGCAGCCCGAACTTGCCCCCCGGCAGGCCGGTGAGCAGCTCCTCGATCCAGATGTCCCCGTAGAGTCCCCGGAACACCAGGGCGAAGGCCGTCGACCCGAGCAGCAGGAAGATCACCATGCTGGTCAGCCGGGTCGTCTCCTGCATGGTCTCCTGCAGCGCGGACAGGGTCAGGCGGCGGTTCACGAGGGCGAGCACGATGGCCCCCACGGCGCCCAGCGCCCCGGCTTCGGTGGGCGTGGCGACCCCCACGAAGATGCTGCCGAGCACCAAAAGGATCAACACCAGCGGTGGCACCATGACCAGGAGCACCTGGCGGGCCAGGGCGCCTCCCGAGAGCGTGCGCTCGCTGGCGGGCAGAGCGGGTGCCTTGTGGGGCTGGATCCATGCCACCAGCACCACGTACAGGCCGTACATGCAGGCCAGCATCACCCCGGGGATGAGCGCCCCCAGGAACAGGTCGCCCACCGAGATGCCCATCTGGTCTGCGAGCACGACGAGCACCACGCTGGGGGGGATGATCTGGCCCAAGGTGCCCGACGCGGCGATGATCCCCGTCGCCAGCTTCTGGTCGTAGCCGTAGCGCAGCATGACCGGCAGGCTGATGGCGCCCATGGCCACGACGCTGGCCCCGACGACCCCGGTGGCCGCCGCCAGGAGCGCCCCCACGAACACCACGGCCAGTGCCAGCCCGCCGCGGGCGGCGCCAAAGAGCATGCCGATGGTCCGGAGCAGGTCCTCGGCCAGGCGCGATCGCTCCAGCATGGTGCCCATGAAGATGAAGAAGGGCACGGCCAGGAGCGTGTAGTTGGCCATGATGCCAAAGGTCCGCTCGGGCATGGCGAACATCAGGGCCCAGTCGAAGTAGCCGAGCTGCACCCCCACAAAGGCAAAAGCCAGGGCGGTCCCCCCCAGGGAGAAGGCGACCGGGTAGCCCGTGAAGATCAACCCCAGGGCCACCGCGAACATGACCGGTGCGAGCCAGTCGTCCATCAGTGCGGGTCCGGAGAGCTGGGAGTGTCCGCCAGGGGCAGGTGACCCCGCAGGCGGGCGACGTTTCGCAGGACCTCTGCGACGCCCTGGAGCAGGACCAGGCCCCAGCTCACCAGGATCAGGGTCTTGATCGGGTAGCGGGGCAGGCCGCCGGGGTCCGGAGACAGCTCCAGCACCTCCCAGCTATTGCGCACGCTGGGCCAGGAGACCCACAGGCAGAACAGGCAGAAGGGGATCAGGAAGACCAGGGCCCCTGCCAGGTCCAGCCTGGCTCTCCCGCGAGGGGACAGCCGGGCGTAGAGCACGTCGACCCGGACGTGGCGGTCCTGCTTGAGGGTGTAGCTGGCGCCCAGCAGGAACAGGGCGCTGAACATGTACCACTGGGCTTCGATGTAGGCGTTGGAGCTGAGGTTCCAGCCGGCGAAGCGCCCCAGGTACCGCACGATGGCGTTGTACGCTCCGACGAGCACCATGGCCAGGGCCAGCCAGCTGACCGCGCGGCCCAGGCGCTCGCTGAGCCCGTCGATGCGGTGCACCAGTGTCAAGCCCAGCTTCACGGCGGCCTCGGGCGGGGCGGCACCCGGTAATTCGAGGCTGCCCGTCCGGCCCGGGGCTCAGCGCCGCTGGCGCCGCCTGGCCTCGCGCAGGTCGTCCTTGACCCGGCTCTCCAGCTCTGGCGGCAGGCCCTGGTCCAGGGCCCGCTCGAAGGCCGCGATGGCCTGGGCGTCGTCGCCGTCCTGGAGCGCGCAGCTGCCGAGCCACGCCGACGCGGTGGCGGCGTCTTCGCCGGCGCCGCGGGACGACACCACGTCCAGGGACGGCTCTGCCGCTGTGCAGTCCTGGAGTTGATCGAGGGCCAGCCCGGCCCGCAGCCCGTGCACCTGGACCTGACGGGTCGAGTCCGGGTAGGCGGCGATCCAGCGATCCAGCTCGCCCAGGGCCTCGACCGCTGGACGGCGCTCGATGAGCAGCTGGAGCCGCTCGATGCGGGCGACTTCGGCGTACTGGGTCTGGCCGTGCTGCTCCAGGAAGCGGTCCAGGGCGGACAAGACCTGGGCCTCGCCCAGGCGGATCTGCTTCTGGATGATGGCCCACTGGTCCTTGGCCGGGTCCTGGCCGTCCACCACCAGCTGAAGCGGCGCTGGGGCTGGCTCGGGGGGATCGACGCGTGTGGTCGGCGCTGGCAGGGCTTCCTCGTGAGCGGGCAGCGCCACGTCGAGCCTTGGCACCACCGCGTCGAGGGGCTTGTCGGGGGACGGTGCCGGCGCGAAGACCGGCGGCTCAGGCAACTTGACCGCGGGCGCTGGCAGCTCGGGCAACAGGTCCTCGGCGAGCTGGCGGACCTGGGCCAGCGGGCCGTCGCCCACGTCGGGGGTGGCCTGCCACTTCTGTCCGGCGGTGAGGAAGAACACGTCGTCGTTGGACGCGACCTGGACCTTGCCCCGGGCGACCTCGACGGCGATCCGATCGGCCTGTCGGCGGACCTGGAAGCGCGTGCCCTGGACTCGCACCTTGACGTCGCCGGCGACCACGAGCAGATCCCGCAGGGTGGGGTCTCCGTGAGGATCGACCTCGAACCAGGCCGCACCGTCCTGGAGGTCGACCCGGGTCGTGGCCTGGGCCGTGCGGGTGACCTGGACCGTGGCCGATCCATCCACCGTGATCGCCGCGTTGAGCGCCACGGGCTGTCCGGCGGACCAGGAGCTGGTCTCCAGGGTCGTCACGAGGGGATCGGTCGACGGTGGGATCAGGCTCACCGCGGCCACGGCCAGCGCCGCACCGGCCAGGGCGAGCGGTCGGGTCCAGCCCAGCCCGGGTGAGGAGGAGCGCTGGGGGTCGCGCAGCCCGACCAGCAGGCGGTTCACCTCGATGTCACTGGGCGCCGTCGCGGTTCGACAGGCCGCCATCGTGTCGGCGGACACGGGCTGCGCCAGCCGTGCGATCTCCAGCTCGGTCGGCACCGTGGCCGCGGCGGAGTGCTGCCGCCAGCCCTCCGGACCGGGATCGATCAGCCGCTCGACCTCGTCGGCGGTCGGGGACAAGGCATCCCGCATCCAGCGCCACCAGACGGTCATGCGCCCATCACCTTGCCCAAGGGGCTGGCCCCCAGGCGCTCAGAAGGGTCCTGGCCCACGGCGGTCAGGGCCCGCGAGAAGGCCTTGCGGGCGTGGTGCAGGCGGCTGTAGACCGTGCCCACGGGGACGCCGATCATCTCGGAGACCTCGGGGGCGCTCCGGCCCTCGAGATCGGCCAGCACCAGGACCTCGCGCTGGCGCACATTCAGCCGCTGCAGCGCCACCTGGACGAGCTGGCGCCGCCGCATCTGATCGAGGTGCTCGTCGGCGCCGGGCGTGCTGGACACCGGCTCGGGCACGTCGTCCATGCCGATGAAGCGGCGCAAGGCGGCCTTGCGGCGGGCGTTGTTCACCACGTTCCGTGTGATGCCGTACAGCCAGGTGGTCAGCGCTGACTCGCCTCGAAAGCTGCTCATGCGGCGTAGGGCCACCATGAAGACCTCGTGGGCCGTGTCCTCGCTGTCCAGGCGGTGACCGCCCAGGCGGATCACCCAGGCGAGCACCTGGCTGGCGTGCTCCCGGTAGAACCGGTCCAGGGCCTGGGGCTCGCCGGCACGGAGGGCCGCGATGAGGTCGGTCTGGTCGGGTCGTGGTCCGTTCATGAACTCCGCCGGTTCCTGGGTTTCCCGAGCCACTGAGTGTGGGGTGGCGGGAGATCCTTCAACAGGTCGGGGCCTCGGGGCCCCAGGCGGCACCAGCCTACTGGACGAGGATGGCCGGCGCCGGGCGGATCCAGGCTGCAGGGGGGGGATTTCACTGCTACGCTGGGCGCCGACACCGTCCTGAACAGGAGTCCTCCATGCGTCACGTGACCTCCACGCTTGCCGCTCTCGGCGCCGCACTGGCGCTCACCGGCTGCGGTGCTGCCACCGCTCCGGCCCAGTTCTTCGTCGACCGCGTCGACGACGGCAACGGCTTCTTCTCCGGCAATGGCATCTACGACGGCACCTCGGTGGTCTGTCTGTCGGTGACCGATCCCGACCTGGTGACCACCCTGGACGGCGCCTGGCTGATCGACGGCCGGGCCATCTCGGACACCGCCAACACCGAGGCCATGGAGGGCAACCTGGTGCCCTGCACCGAGGACCCGATGCGGCTGCTCGAGGTCCGCGACGCCTCTGGACAGCTGTGGACCCTGGGCTATTCCTGGACCAGCAGTGACGGCTGGGACCGCACCCCGGCCATCGGCATCCGCTCCGGAGAGCCGGTGACCCTGACCGTGCGCGCGGACCCAGACTCGGACGCCGCGGGCTTCGTGGTCACCGAGCACGACGAGCTTATCTACGCGATGGAGTCCGGCATCGGCGGCCAGGGCCTGCTCGCCAGCGACCTCACGGCGCTCAGCGTGGACGAGGGCTCCGAGGTGACGACCACCACCGGAGACTGCGGCGAAGAGCGGACCTATGTGAGCCTGGACTTCACGTCCGACGACGACCGCGAGCGGCTGGGCCCCAACGGCGACGGCTCCCTGGTCGTGGACGGCGAGTACTACACGGTCTGCAACATCACCAGCTACTCGGTCACCGACCCTGGCGAGAGCTGCACGCCCGACGGCGAGACCAGCTGGATGCTCTTCCGGTAGCGCTCGCGTTGTCGACGCCGGGGCCGCTCCTCCTCACAGAGGCGCGGCCCCGGATGCTTCGGGCTCAGCGCTCGCCTTCGATGTCCAGGGCACAGTCGAAGCGCGGGCTGGTCACGGCCAGCTGTGCCTGGAGGATCGGGGTCAGCACCGCCAGCGCCTTGGCCCGGTCCACGTCGGCATCTCGCAGGCGGCTGGCGAGTGTGCCCTGGAGTCGGAGCAGCGCTTCGCGGCGCGGCTCGTCGGGCACCACAGGCTGACCCAGGAGCTCGGAGAGCGCCGCCACCGAGCCCGACTCGAAGGCGTCGGCCCCCTCGAGCTGACCGGCTGTGGTCTGGAGGAGGTGGGCGGCGATGCGCAGCCGGAAGCCCAGGCCTCGGTCCTGGACCGCGCCGCGCACGTCACCGTCCAGGAAGGCCGCGATCGCCCGCAGCAGGGTGGGCTCGTCTGGGCGGGGCACCAACGGGGGCTACTCCTCGCCGCTGTCGTCGCTGGCGTCGTCGGTGTCGTCGCCCGTGTCCTGTTCCTCGGCCGGGATCTCGTTGTCCTGGTCCGGCGTCCAGACGCCGCGCTCCTCGGCCTCGCGGCGCTCGCTCTTCTTGGACTTGTCGTCCTTGTTGCCGCGCCAGTCCCCGCGGACATGGCGCTCGGTCCGCCGGGTCTCTCCGCCGAAGCGGTAGTTGATCTTGATGGTCTGGATCAGCCACGCGGCGTTCTGGGACGAGAGGCCCAGTCCGAAGCGCACGGTCAGCCGGCGCCACGCGGCCTGGTAGGCCACGCTCATGATGTAAGCGTCCTGGAGCCGCAGGGTGCCCTCGGACTGCACGTCGAGGGCCTCGTTCATGTTCAGGATCGGCGGCAGGTCGACGTCGGTGTCCACGCTGGCCCAGACCATCGCCTGGGCCTGGGCGATGATGGAGTCCCGGCGATTCAGCCGGTAGTCGGTGGCGATCCGAACGGATGCGAATCGGGCATCGGCGTTGATGTACAGGTCGTCGTGCAGTGCTTGGAGGCTGTACTCGGCCAGCTCTTCGCCGGCGATCGACGCCAGATAGGGCGACAGGCCGCGGAGATCGGGGACGCCCTCGGCGTGGGCCACCGCGTAGTTGGCGCCCACGTGCACCGACCATGGCTCCAGGACCTGGAGCGACGCCAGACCACCGCCGGAGATCAGGTAGGCCTGGAAGCCCTTCAGCGGCAGGTAGAAGGCCGTCGCGTTGAGCGCCAGGTCGAAGCCGCCCAGGCGGAGCGGGTTGACCTTGGCCCAGCCGTTGTAGAGCCCGAGCACGTCGAGCAGAGGCACGGTGCCGATCTGCAGGCGGGGCAGGGCACCGACGCTCAGTCCGGTGGGGCCGATCTCCACCTCGCCCCACTCCAGGACGTAGGCGGTGAAGTCGGTGGTCGCCCGGGCATTGGGGGGCAGCCGGGAGCGCTTGGGCTTGAGCCAGCGGACCTGTCGGCGGCTCAGCCCTTCGAGGGTCTCGTAGTCGCCTTCGGCGATGGAGGCGGCCGCCGCGCTGGCCTCCTGGAACTCACTGGCGTCGAGCTCGAAGGGGTTCGGTGGGCCTTCGGTCGGCTGGTCCTGGGGGCTGGCGGTCTCCTCTGGCTCGCCGTCGGCCGGTGCCTCGGGGGCGGCGGGCTCTTCGGGGGCCGGGCTGTCGTCGGCCGGTTCGGGGCTGGCTGCGGTCTCTTCGGCCGGCGCTTCCTGGTCGGGCCCTTGCTGGGCAGCGGCTTCCGGGGTGGGCGGGTCCTGGGCGGGCAGGTCTTCCGCGGCCGCCTCTTCTGCAGGGGCGTCCTCGGTGGCCGCTTCGTCGGCAGGAGGCTCTTCGGCCGGGCCTTCCTCTGCGTCGGGCACTTCCTCTGTGGTCGGCTCTGGCTCTGGCTCTGGCTCTGGCTCTGGCTCTGGCTCTGGCTCTGGCTCTGGCTCCGGCTCCGGCTCCAGCTCCGCATCTGGCTCCGCTTCTTCGGCCGGCGCCTCTGGCTCGGCGGTCTGGGGTGGCGGCGCGTCCTCGCCGGCGTCTTCTTCCGGCGCGTCGGCCGGCGGGGCTTCTTCCGGAGTCGGGGTGTCCGAGGCCTCTGTGGGGGCTGGCTCGGCGGGGGCGGGCTCGCCCTCCTGGGCCAGCGCTGGCAGCAACAGCAGCGTGATGATCAAGGTTTCGTGCCTCTTGGCTCGCCCAAAGGCCCGGGGTGTCGACCGCGGAGCTGGCCGGCGCTGGGGACGCCGCTCAGTCCCTTCGCCGGGTCACCAAGGCGCACAGGGCAAGGACGGCGGCCATCATAGCGGGCACCGGTGCCGCGTTGCAGCCGAACCGCCCGCCCTCGTCGTCCGTGCCGGGGTCCTGGGTGTCGTCGGTGGTGTCGGTGTCGTCGGCGGGGTCGCAGCTGCCCGGATCGTCGGCCCAGCCCGAGCCGCACAGCGGGAAGCGGTCCTCGAGCGCCGGGTCGTAGAGAATGAACCGGGCCTGGAGCCGGGTCTCGTCCTTGCTGGCGTAGATGACCACGTCCTGGGTGGCCTGGTCGGCCTCGTAGCGCAGGTGGAGCCGTGTGAAGAAGGCGTCCCAGGCGCTGCCGTCGTAGCCCAGGGCCTGGATGTCCTCGTCTCGGAGCGGGTCGCCGGCACAGGGGTCGCACCACGCGGGGGCCCAGGCGTATTCACGGGTCCATCGCGCGCCGGGAGAGCCGGTCCGGATGTCCTCGAGGGTGTCCTCCCAGAAGTCGGCGAAGTCGCTGCTGGTGCCCCCGTCCGCCAGGTCCACCATGCACTCGTCCTCCAGCTCGTGCTCCGTGTAGTTGGAGATGCCTGCGGCCCCGTCGGACTCGTCGTTGATCACGTAGATCAGCAGGTCCTGGACCCCTTGGCTGTTCAGGGTGCCCAGCCGGATCGGCAGGTTCATCGTGGGGGCGCCGTAGGCGATCTGCAGGGGTCTCAGCCAGGTCTGGCCGTCGGGCAGATCCGCCGGATCGACCCGGGCCGCCAGGAAGTAGGAGCCGTCGTCGATGTACTCTTGGAGCAGGGGCGTGGACGACTCGGGCACCGCGTAGCCGCTCTCGGTGAGCCAGGTGAACAGGTCTGCACTCTGCTCGGCCGACAGCACCACCAGGTCGTACTCGCCGACCGAGAACTCCGCCTCGATGGTCACCGAGCCCGACGCTTCGTCGCCGGCCCCGCGGCTGCTGCTGCTGTCCGTGGCCGATGTGCTGGTGCCCGTCTCGGTGTTGAAGTCGTCACAGGTGTATTGGACCAGCCTGGGCGCCGAGTAGGCGTCGATGCGCTGGATGAGCTCCGGGTCGACCACCGAGACGTCGCCGCCTTCGACGATGTTCGGGATCGGCACCACCAGGGCAAAGTCTTCCAGGTCGCCGTCGAAGTCGTTGGCCAGGGTCAGGGTGGTCTGGCGCTCCTGGTGCACCAGGACGACCTGGCTCGCGTTGTTGTAGAGCGCGGCACCGGCCTGTCCGACGTAGGTCCCGCAGAAGGCGTGGGCTGGGGTGGCGAGGCCGAGCACGGTGAGGAGCGGGAGCATGGGTCACCTGAGGGCGGGATCGCACGCTATCACCGGGATCGCGGGCCTGCGCGGAGCTGTTCGGCGAAGGTCTCGGGGTCGTCGGTGGGGCGCTTGCAGACCCCGTCCCAGCAGACATAGGCCCGGGTCCCGTCCGGGCTGGGGGCCTTGTTCGCCAGGGCCCCGAAGGCGCTCAAGTCCTGGCCGGGCTGGGTCACGACGCGCATCCCGTGGGGAAACACCCTGGCGTCCCAGATGGCCAGGAAGGGGGCCAGGGTGGGATCGTCCGGGCCGGTGGACGCCAGGACCGCGTCGAGCCCCTGGACCTGGTAGCGCTGGAGCACGGCCACGAAGTCCGGCACTTGAGACGGGGCCCGCGCGAGGGCCTGTCCGGCGGTCGCCAGGGCCCGGGCGACCGTGGTCCCCGCCCCGGTGGCCGACCCCAGCCCGCGAAGGCGCTCCAGCACGGTGAGCAGTCGGCCGGCCCCGCTGGGCTCGGCGCCGGCCTCGTAGCGGCGGTGGGTGAGGATCAGGTCGTGCCGGCCGTCCTCGCTCAGGTCCAGGGCGCCGGTCGCCGGGTCCTGGAAGCGGCGCACGGCCTGGGCCGCCAGCCGGTCTGCCGCGTGCAGCCAGCGGGGACTGCCGCTGGCCTCGTACAGGTCGAGCAAACCCCCGGCCACCATCGCGTAGTCGTCGATCACGCCGGGGGGACTGTCCGGGGCCAGGGTGCGCGGCAGGCCGCCGTCCGGGCTCTGGGCTGCCAGGACTTGCTCGGCGGCGCCTCGGGCGGCGGCGATCAGCTCGGGCAGCGCCAACAGCCGACCGGCACGGGCCAGCGCCGAGATGGCCAGGCCGTTCCAGGCGACCACCTGAAGGGTGTCCGTGGGCGGCGCGGGGCGCTTGGTCCTCGCGGCAAGCAGCGCACGCCGATCCGCGGCCAGCGCCGGATCGTCCCAGTCACCCTTGAGCCGACGCAAGACCGTGCGTCCGTGGTCGAAGTTGCCCTGGGGCGTGACCCAGTAGGCGGCGGCGAAGGCATCGCCTCGCTCCTGGCCGAGCACCGTGGTCAGCTCGCTCGGTGTCCAGGTGTAGTAGGCCCCTTCGCCCCCGGGGTCGTCTGCGTCCAGGGCGGCCATGAAGCCGCCGCCGGGGGCCCGGAGCTCCCGGAGCATCCAGGCCGCCGTGTCCCGGGCCACGGCGGCGTAGCGCGGCTCGTCGAACGCGACCGCGGCCTGGGCATAGAGCCCCAGCAGCTGCGCGTTGTCGTACAGCATCTTCTCGAAGTGGGGCACGGTCCAGCGCACGTCGACGCAGTAGCGGTGGAAGCCGCCCCCCACGTGGTCCCGAAGCCCCAGACGCGCCATGGCGTCCAGCAGCTCGCGGACGTGGCCGATCGTCACGGCGTCGCCGGTCAGCACCGCGTGGTCGAGCAGCCACTGGACCTTGGGCGTCGACGGGAACTTGGTGCCCTGGCCCCAGCCCGCATGGATGGGGTCCCAGCCCTGCCAGGCCTGCTGCACGGCCCGCTGGGGCGTGTCGTCCGGCAGCGGGTCCTCGAGCAGCGTGACCTGGGTCCGGGTCTGGAGCCCTGCAGCCACCTTGTCCGCCACGTCCATGACCCGCGCCCGCTCCTGGGTCCACAGGGTGGCCATGCGGGTCAGGACCTCCTTGAAGCCCGGCCGACCCCGGGCTGGCTCTGGAGGAAAGTAGGTGCCCACGTAGAACGGGACGCCGTCCGGTGTGAGCCACAGCGACGCCGGCCAGCCGCCGTCATGACCCATCATGTGGATGGCCCGCATGTAGATGGCGTCGACGTCCGGGCGCTCCTCGCGGTCGACCTTGATGCTCACGTAGAGCCGGTTCATCAGCTCGGCGGTGGTCGGGTCCGCAAAGGACTCCTCTTCCATCACGTGGCACCAGTGGCAGCTGGCGTAGCCGATGCTCAGGAAGATGGGCTTGTCCTCGGCCCGGGCGCGCGCAAAGGCCTCGTCTCCCCAGGGGTACCAGTCCACCGGGTTCGAGGCGTGCATGCGCAGGTAGTCGCTGGCTTCGCCGGCCAGCCTGTTCGGCGTCGCCGTCGGGCTCTCCCCCAGGGAATCGGGGGGCGGGGCCGAAGCATCCAGGCCCTCGCTGCCACAGAACAGGGCGAGGGCCAGGACGATCGGGGAGACCATGCCCCCCCCTAACGCATCACCGCCAGGCGACCGGACCCCGCTCGCCGCTGAGCTGGCCGGCGGTCGCGATGAGGGCCAGGAGCTCGGCGTCCTCGGCGTGGCCCCGGCGGCTCGCATCGGCGACCAGCTCGTACAGCTGGGAGTAGGTCACTTCGGCGCCGTAGGGCGAGCCGCGGAGCAGCTCGGCAAAGGTCGCGGCCCCATAGGCCAGCCGGAGGTCGCTGCCGGCGGTCGCGTAGCCGCTGTGCAGGAGCTCGGAGGGGAAGGGGGTGGACCACTCCACCGCTGGGGAGTCGGCGCCCGGCTGCTTGTTGCGCAGGCGCACGGTCGCCAGCTCGGCCTCGCCACCGTCGGCCAGGACCACGTCGTACAGCGCGGTCACGGTGTGGCCGGCGCCGATCTCGCCGGCGTCGACCCGGTCGTTGCGGAAGTCGCGGTCGGCGATGTCCCGGTTCTCGTAGCCGATCAGGCGGTAGCTGTAGACGGCCTCGGGGTTGAACTCGACCTGGATCTTGACGTCCTTGGCGATGACCTGGAGCGTGCCGGACAGGTCCTCGCCGAAGACCTCCTGGGCCTCGGCCATGGAGTCGATGTAGAAGTAGTTGCCGTCGCCGTTGTTGGCGAGCTGCTCCATCATCACGTCCTTGTAGTTGCCCATGCCGAAGCCGATAGTCGACAGGGTGATGCCGCGCTCGGAGTAGCCCTTGATCTGGCGCAGGATCTCGGTGTGGCTGGACGGTCCGATGTTGGCGTCGCCGTCGGACAGCACGATGACCCGGTTCTCCTCGCCCTTGACGAAGCTGCTGCTGGCCAGCTCATAGGCCAGATCGACGCCCGACGACATGCCCGTGCCACCGCCGGACTCGAGGCGATCGATGGCCCGGTGGATGGTGCGGCTGTTGGACGACGTGACCGGCATGGGGTCCAGGACCCGTGCCACGTGGCCCGCATAGGTCGCCAGGGCGACCGTGTCCTGGGGCTGCAGGTTCTCGACCAGCTCGTGCAGGGAGCGCTTGGCGAGACCCAGCTTGTCGTGGCTGGACATGGAGCCCGACACGTCGACCAGGAAGGTCAGGTGCACCGGGGCCCGGTCGTCGCTGTCGATCTCGGCGCCCTTGACCCCGACGCGCAGGACGTGGCGCCCGTCCTGGAAGGGGTTCGGTGCGGCCTCCAGGTAGACCGCGAAGGGGGCGTCGCCGGTGGGTGCGGTGTAGCCGTAGTCCTGGGCGTTCACGAACTCCTCGACCCTCACGCTGGAGGTGGGGGGCAGCTGGCCGCTCTGGAGCTTGCGTCGGGCGATGCTGTAGCTAGCGGTGTCCACGTCGATGCTGAAGGTCGACAGGCGGTCCCGGGTGGACAGGGTCATGGGGTTGACGCCGTAGTGGGTGTAGCCCTCGGTGTTGGACACGGTGTCGGGCGCGGGCTCGGGCTCGGGCTGCGACACAGGGGGCGGCACGGCGGGGGTTCGGCTCGCCGCCTTGGCGGTGCTGGAGGAGGAGCGCCCCTGGGCACCCTTGGACTTGCGCTCATCCTTGGCGCGAGAGGGGCTGCGCACGGAGGCGACGCCGCCGACCGAGGCGCCCATGTCGAAGGCGTCCTCCTCGACCTCGTCGAACAGCAAGGCTGTGGCGTCGCCCCGGGGCGCGTCGTCGGAGTCCACGTCTTGACCGGCGGCCCCGGGCGGGGGAGGCGGGGCAGCGGGCTTGGCCGCCTCGGCCGACAGCAGCTGGGCCTGCTGCTGGGGCTGTTCAGGGGTCGTGTCTGCGGGGGCCGAGGCGGTCTCTTCGGCCGCGACCTCGGAGCGCTCCTGCTCACTTGCGGGCTCTGTCAGCGTGGCGGGCGCCTGGGCCTCGTTCTGGACCGGCACCGTGGCCTGTTGGGTGTGCACGCCGCAGGCGACGAGGGTGGAGGCGAGGGCGAGCAGCAAGGGAGAGGTGCGCATGGAGGACTCCGGGGGTGCGTCGGTTGGACGGTCCCGGAACGCAGGCGGTTCCCCGGGGCTTACACCCGCCTGCAGATTTGTTCGCCCTCCGGCTCAGTGGTGCTGCTCGACCTGGGCCAGGCGTTCTTCGAGCTCGGTCAACCGGGCCTCGAGATCCGCCAGCTGCCCGGCCGCCTGGGCCGGTGGGACCGGCGGCGCGTCTTGGCGCTCGCGGATCTGGCTGGCGGTGTCCCGGGCCCGGTCCGCCAGGTGGGTCACGGGCGTGCTGCGCCGCCAGCTCTCCAGGCGGGCCACGGTCCGGTCGTCCCCGACCTCGGCGAGCAGGCCCAGGACGTGGGACCGGGTGCGGATGTCTGCGTCGTCCAGCATCGGCTCCAGGTCCCGGGCCAGGGCGCTGGCCAGGCGGCGGCGCTCGGAGGGACTCTCCACGTGGGCGACCAGCCGGACCGCTGCGGTGGCCGCGGCGTGGCGCACCCCGGTCGGGGTGCGGGGGTGGAGCAGCCGCTTGAGCTCGCCCAGATCCTTGGTGTCGCCGTGGCGACCGATCAGCTCTGCCGCCTTGGCCTGTTCCAAGGGTCGGCCCCGCTGCAGCAGGCGCTCGCGGCTCAGGCGCAGGGCGGCCTGGGGGTCGTGGTGGGCGAGGGCGCCCAGCGCCGCCAGCCGAACGTCGACGTTGATGTCGCTCCGAGCCCCTCGCCTCAGCGCCTCCGCCGCGCCGGCGTCGTGCCCGGTCGCGCCCAGCGCGTCCGCGGCGGCCTGGCGGACGCGGGCCCGCTCGGAGTCGAGCGCCGTCACCAGGACCGGGGTGGCCGGCCGGTGGTGGGCCAGGGCTTGCACGGCGGCCACCCGCAGAGCGTCCGAGCCCCCCGGCTGGGTGGCCAGGTCGGTCAACAGGGCCACGGTCTCGTCGGTGGTGTCACCGTCGCCCAGTGCGGTCAGGGCCTGGAGCCGGGCATAGGGCGTGGGGCTGTCCAGGGCCTGGGCCCGCCAGGCCGCGGAGTCCTGGTCGATGCGAAGCTCGGAGAGCAGGCCCCCGTCCGGGTCCACGGCGACGAAGTTCGGTCGCGACGCCACCGGCAGGGTCCAGCGTCCGGTGCCCTCGTCGAGCCACAGCCGGTGGGTCTGGCCGCCGACGTGCACGTCGATCGGCAGCACGAAGGCCGCGTCGCCGTCCTGACGAGCCGTGACGGTCAGGGTGCCCTGGGTCCAGGTCCAGCCGATGTCGACGGGCGGCGGCGGCCCCAGGTGAACCCACTGATCGAAGAACCAGCCCAGGTGGTCGCCGGTCTCGTCCTCGAAGGCCCGCCGCAGGTCTTCGGTGGTCACCAGGCCGTGGGCGTGGCCGGTGACATAGCGGTGGATGGCAGCGTCGAAGACGTCCTGGCCGTACAACACCCGGAGCATCTGCAGCACCGACGCGCCCTTGACGTACACCTGGCCCCAGGGCCGGTGACTCCCGTCGTCGGTGGACCACCAGCGGCCGGCCAGGGGCCCGCCGTCCCGCGCGGCGGCGTAGCGCCTGGCGACCCAGGTCGCCCGGTGATCCGGGCCCATGCGCAGGCCCACGACTTCGTCGCCGAAGAACGTGGCAAAGCCCTCGTTGAGCCAGAGCTCCGACCAGGTCCGACAGGTCAGCAGATCGCCGAACCAGTGGTGTGCGGCCTCGTGGGCCACGATGTACTCGACCGCCAGCCGCGTCTCCTGTCGCTCCGGGCCGATCAGGTGGCGCTGGTTCATCACCGTGGCGGTGGTGTTCTCCATGCCGCCCCACAGGAATCGCTGCACGTAGACCGTGGTGTACCGGGGGTAGGGGTAGGCCACGCCCGTCAGCTCGCCTAGGCTGTCGAGGATCGCGCCGGTGGCGCCCCACGATGCCTGGACCACGTCGTCGGGGGTGCCGGGCGGCACCCAGGCCTCCAGCGGCACCGTGTCGTGGGGCGCGGTGTGCACGTCGTAGGGCCCGGCCGCGACCATCACCAGGTAGGAGACCAGTCCCTCGTCGAGCCGGTAGGACCAGGCCTGGCCGTCGAAGTCGCCGACGCCGTTGGACAGCACCCGGACGCCCTCGGGTGCCGTGAAGCGTGTGGACAGGGTGAAGCGGTCGCCCGGATCGTCTACCAGGGGGAACCAGTAGCGGTTCTCCAGCCGCTCACCCTGGGACCAGGCCTCGGCGTAGTCGTCGGGCGATGCCCGGCCCGGGGTCCTGAAGTGCAGGCCGTGCTTCGGCGTGGCCGCATAGGTGACCGCGAGCTCGATCGGGTCCGTTCGGGGGCCGGTGTCGATCACCAGGCTGTGATCCCCCAGGGTGTAGGGGACCGGCTCGCCGTTCAGGGTGACGGCACTCACAGCCAGGCCCCGTTGGTCCAGGGTGATCGCGCTGGGGGGCGGGCCCAAGGGGGCCAGGGTCCAGGTCGCGGTCCCCGCGATGCCCCGGCCTTCCAGGTCCAGCGCCAGGTCGAGATCCAGGTGCACCGCGTCCCAGTCCCGATCCGGGCCCAGGCTGCCAGGGGCGCCCGGACCGGCCAGGGCGAGGGGGAGGAGGAGCATGGAAACGGCCTATCCGGCGGCGCGGTACCGTGAGCGCCGGCAAGGGAGCGGCGTGATCTGGCTGTGCACTCTGGGGGCCGTCGCCCTGGCGGACAGCCTGACCGGCTACGCCGAGGTCAGGGCCGACTACGTGCACGGGGTCCAGGGCGTGCCCTGGGGTCTCCACCAGCGGGTGCGGCCGACCCTGGAGCTGGAGCCGCGGGGGTGGCTGCGGGTCGTCGGCACGGTGCAGAGCGCAGTCGACGGGGGCCGCGACGCCGATCGAGAGGCGGTGGCCGTGCTCGAGGACCAGCTGCCCGAGGCGGTCACGGCGGCGTGCCCGCTGCCGGAGCCCGAGCCCCGGATCGACCAGGTCTCCGACGTGGTGAGCGTCGAGCGGCTCTTCGTGGACGTGTACACCCAGCGGGTGGATCTGCGGATCGGGCGCCAGGCACTCAACTGGGGCTCCGCGTTGCTGCTGAACCCCACGGACCTGTTCGCCGAGGAGCTGCTGACCCGTCCGTGGCAGGAGCGCCAGGGGGTCGATGGCGTCCGGGCCACGGTCCCGCTGGGGCAGCGCCACCAGCTCGTCGCGGTCGCGGCCGTCCAGGAGCCGAGCTGGGGGGAGCTGGACCCGATCGACGGGCGCTTCGGCCTCAAGCCGACCTTCAACGTGGCGTCGACGGATGTGGCCCCGGTGCTGTCGGTGACGACGGCCGGGGACCCCTTCGTGGGCCTGGATCTCAAGGGCCAGCTGGGGGTCGGCTGGTGGCTCGAGGGCGGAGTCCACGTGAACCCCGGCGACGGCGGACCCGACCCGGCGCTCGAGGTGAGCGCGGGGGTGGACTACTCGGTCATCGTGCTCGATGGGCTGGTGCTGGCGGTTCAGTACACCTACGACGGCACCGGCCTGGCCGATCCCAGCGACTATACCCTGGCGGCCCGGGGCGGCACGATGCTCCCGGAGTGCGAGTTCGCCGAGGGTGCCCTAGAAGCGCCCGACGACCCCCGCTTCACCATCGGCCGCCACTACGGACTCGCCCGGGCCCAGCTCTCGCTGCTCGACGTCTTTCGGGTCTCGGCGACGGCGCTGATGAACCTCCAGGACCGCTCCACCCTGGTCGTGCCCACAGCCACCTGGACCCCGGGCGGCGCCTGGTCCGTGGACCTGTCCGGACAGATCTACCTGGGCGAGGGAGAGCTGAACCCTCACGACACACCGGCGCTGACCACCCTGAGGCTGCAGTCCGACCCCGGCCAGGACGCGGGGGGCGTGATCCTGGACCTGCAGGGACTGGTGCCCGCCTGGAGCGCCGCGGCCTACGTGCGCTACGCGTTCTGAGTGCTTAGCGTCACCGTGCAGGGCAAGGCGGTGTGCGGTGGCGATCTGTGAACTGAGCGGGGTCTCTCGGCGCTACCCCCTGGGGGAGACCTGGGTCCAGGCCTTGACCGACGTGGACCTGGTCGTCGAGCCCGGAGAGTTCCTGGCGCTGGCCGGGCCTTCGGGCAGCGGCAAGACCACTCTGCTCAACCTGCTCGGGTGCCTGGACCAGCCGGACGGCGGCTCGGTGTCCCTGGACGGTCAGCCCATGAGCGGTCTCTCGTCGGCCGAGCTGTCCCGGGTGCGGGCAGCTCGCATCGGCTTCATCTTCCAGTCCTTCAACCTGATCCCGGTGCTGACGGCCCTGGAGAACGTCGAGCTGGCCCTCCGCCTGAGCGGTCAGCCGTCCGGGCTGGACCGGTGCCAAGCGGCGCTGGACGACGTGGGGCTGGGAGACCTGGGCGATCGGCGCCCCTCCCAGCTCAGCGGCGGGCAGCAGCAGCGTGTCGCCATCGCGCGGGCCCTGGTCAAGCGTCCGGCACTGGTCATCGCCGACGAGCCGACCGCCAACCTGGACTCGGCCACCGGCGAAGGCGTGCTCGACCTCATGCGAGGCCTCAACGAGACCCAAGGCGCGACCTTTGTGTTCTCGACCCACGACCCGATGGTCATCGAGCGGGCGCGGCGGGTCGTGCGGCTGCGCGATGGCCGAGTGGTCGGGATCGAGCAGCGCTGATGTGGCTCGTGGGCCTGGCCGCGCGCAACCTGCGCCGGAACCTGCGCCGCACGGCCATCACCGGGGTCGCGGTGGTGGCCGGGGTGGCCCTGTTGATCCTGGGCCAGTCCCTGGTCAACGGGCTGGACGAGAACGTGATCCGGGCCCAGATCGACACCATGGGCGGCCACGTGAGCCTGACCCCGCCGGGCTACGCCGTGGATGACCTGGCGGCGCCGGTCGATGAGCTCGTGCCGCTCCCCCAGGAGCTGGTGGCCCGCCTGGCCGAGCACACCTGGACGCCCCGGCTGCGCTTCGACGCCCGGCTGATCGATGGGGCCGACGCCCTCCAGGTGCGGGGCATCGGCTTCGATCCCGACAGCGACGCCGCCGTGTTTCCCCGGGACGGCTTCGCGCTCACCGGCGCATTTCCAGGCCCCGACGAGCCGGGGATCGCGCTGGGGGGGGGCCTCGCGGCGCTGCTCGATGTGGCCCCGGGTGCGCGGGTCACCCTGCAGACCCGGACCTCGCAGGGGGCCCAGAATGCCCGGAGCTTCCCGGTGCTCGGGGTCGTGCGGGCCGGCAACCCGGTGGTGGACAACTTCACCGTGTTCCTGACCTGGCACGACGCCCAGGACCTGGTGCGGGCGCCGGGTCCCAGCCACATCTCCCTGCGCCTGGCCCGGCGCAGCGACACGGCCCAGGTGGCCGCGGACCTGGACGGACCGTGGCGGGCGACGCCGTACACCGCCGAGGCCGAGGACATCCTGGCCATCAACCGCATCCGGCGCCGGGCCCTGTCGATGCTGGTCCTGGTGGTGCTGGGCATCGCCGCCATCGGCATCGCCAACACGGTCATCATGTCGGTCTATGAGCGGGTGCGCGAGATCGGGACCCTGGCCGCCATGGGCATGGCGCCTCGGTCCATCGGCGCCTTGTTCTTGATCGAGGGCGCCCTGCTGGGGGCTTCGGCGGCCGTCCTGGGCGCCGGAGTCGGCTCAGCCATCACCCTGCGCTTGTCCACCCACGGCCTCCCTCTCGACGGGCTGCCCGAGGCCGGGTCCAAGGTCGCCATGTCGACCACGCTCTACACGTCCTTCGAGCCGTCGATCATCGTGGCCGCGGCGATCTTCGGGGTGGTCGTGGCCACCGCGGCCAGTACCCTCCCGGCCCTGCATGCCGTGCGGCTCAACCCCGCCGACGCAGTGCGAGGGGACTGATGGTCTGGCTGGCCCGCATGGCTCTGCGCAACCTGGCGCGCAACGCCCGCCGGTCCTTGCTGACCGGGGTCGCCGTGGTGGTGGGCACCGCGTTGCTCACCGTCGGGCTGTCCTGGATCAACGGGGTCACGACCACGATCTTCTCCAACGCCGCCGATCTGGCCGGCCAGGTCCGGGTCGCGACACCGGCCTTTGTCCTGCGCGAGGCCCGGCTGCCCCTCTACGAGAACTTGGAGCAGACCGATGCGCTGGTCCAGGCGGTCCAGGCGCTCCCGGGGGTCCGGGCCTACCCGGCCATCCGCACCCAGGTGACCGCCACCGTCGACGAGGACATCGGCGAGCACATCGCGCCGATCCTGGGGGCGCCGCTGCCCTACTACCAGGACGTGCTGGGCTTGCCGGCCAAGGTGGTCCAGGGCCGTGGCCACGGGCCGGACCCGTCCGAGGCTGTGCTCGGGGCCGCCATCGCCCGGGATCTGGGCGCGGGCATCGGGGACGACCTTGTGGTGCTGGGACAGACCCAGGACGGCTCCTTGTCGCCGCTCAAGCTCGCTGTGGTCGGGATCGCCGAGACGGGCAACGGGCTCGGCGACCGCCTGATCTTCGTGCCCCTGGAGCGGGCCCGCTGGCTGGCTGACATTCCAGACGGCGGCCTGGAGCTCCTGGTCTTCGGCGACGACTTTCGCGCTGCCGCCGCGCTGGCCGCCCGCATCCGAGCCCTCCCCGAGCTCGAGGGGCTGTCGGTCCAGGCGTGGCTGGAGCGGGAGCCCTACGACCAGCTCGAGCAGATCGTCTCCAAGATCTTCAATTTCCTCAGCGGCATCATCGTGGTGGTCACGGCGATGGTCGTGTTGAACACGATGCTCATGTCGGTGCTGGAGCGCACGTCCGAGGTGGGCGTGCTGCGGGCGATGGGCATGAAGCGCAGCCACACGGTCGGCCTGTTCGTGCTCGAGGCCATGATGCTCGGTGGCGCCGGGTCGGCGCTGGGCGTGTTGGTCGGCTCGATGCCAGCGCTCTACCTGCAGCGCGTGGGTGTGGATCTGGGCGATGAGATCACGGCCAAGGTCGACGTGCCTGTGAGTGCGGTGATGCATGGCCTCCACACCCCTCAGATCGCCGGCCGCATCTTCCTGCTCGGATTCGTCATCGCCGTGCTCGGCGCCGCGCTACCCGCAGTACGTGCGGCGTCCATCCAGCCGGTAGAAGCCATGAGGAGGAAGAAGTGAAGAGCCTCTGGATCCTGGTCCTGGGCCTGGTCGGCTTGGTGCTGCCGCCCGCGTCGGCCCAGCCGACCGCTGCGGAGCTGCTGGCCGCGATCGACCGCAACCTGACCTATGAGGCCCGCTATGCCCGGGCGTCGATGGAGGTCGTCAAGCCGCGGCGCACCAAGACCTATGAGCTCCAGACCTGGGGCCGGGGGGTCGACGACGGCGCGACGGAGTTCGTCGCCCCTGCCCGCGAGGCCGGCACCCGCATGCTCAAGCGCGGAGACGAGCTGTGGATGTACCTGCCGACGGTCGAGAAGACCCAGAAGATCAGCGGCCACATGCTCCGTCAGGGCTTGATGGGCTCGGACATGTCCTATGAGGACCTGCTGGAGACCAGCAGCTGGTACGCGATGTACACGGGCCAGGTCACAGGCGTCGAAGAGCTGGGCGGCCGGCCCTGCTGGAAGCTGGTGTTGACCGCCAAGGACGACCAGGTCAGCTACCCCAAGCGCGTGGTGTGGGTGGACCAGGGCTGGTCGCTTCCGGTCAAGCAGGAGCTCTACGCCCTGAGTGGCATGCTGCTCAAGGAGTGGCTCATGCAGGACCCCGAGCGCTACGGGGAGCGCATGTACCCGAGCCGCTTCGTGATCATCGACAAGCTCCAGCAGGACACCCGCACGACCATCACCTTCTCGGACATGGACTTCGGTGTGAAGCTCGACGCGGACCAGTTCTCCATGCGGTGGCTGGAGCGCTAGATGACCTCGGCACGGAGTCCAACGCGGTCTCACTTGCCCTGGCCGCGCCTGTCGGGCCGCGACCTCCTCGACGTGACTCGTCACGCCTTCGTCGGCCGCAGCCCAACAGCCGCGACCATTGCTGCGCGATACAGCGTCGTCGCTCGCGCCGAGGTCATCTAGCGGATGGGGCGGACCGGAGACGCGCTACAGGTCCTGTGCAACCGGATCGACGGTCGACCCTACCCCTTCTACAAGGACCTGCTGGGGGCCTGGGAGCTGGACGGCTTCGAGCTGGTCGTCGACCACGTCCAGGGGGACCCCTACGCCGCACCTTCGACCATTCGCCTGCGGGTGCAGACCGACCTGACGCCGGCGGACTGCAGCGATCCGGTCCGGCGCGAGGCCGCCGAGGACTGGCTCCTGCGGCGCTTCGGCAGTCGCCTGCCCAACAGCCGCCGTGGCAGCGGGCGCTCCGGCGAGCTCCGGGTGACCCGTCCTGGTCCGGAGATCCTGGGGCGCACGGCTCTGCGGCTCTCGCCCGATGGTCGCTGCGAGGTGCGCATGGCGGCGGGGCTCCCGGCCAAGGGCCGGCGGGTGCTCGGGCGCCAGGCCTGGCTGTTGGTGTCCCAAGATCTGGCGGCCGCAGCCGCCCAGCTCCACGTGGCCCCAGGCCTGACGCAGCACCTGGACGGCGTCGTGCTGCAGCGGGCGCTCAGAGCACAGCTCCGGCCCCGAGGACTGGTGGCCTTCGTGGCGGACGGCAGCCGGCTTCCCCGGCTCTCCGGGGTCGACCAGGGGCCACTCCCCGACGCGGTGCCGACCGAGAGCCCGGAGTCCCTGGCCGTCACCCTGGACTCGCCGGCCGGACCCATCCGTGGACTGGGCATCCCGACCGGGGTCACCCTGATCGTCGGCGGCGGCTTCCACGGCAAGTCGACCTTGCTCAACGCGCTCCAGCGGGGGCACCTGGATCACGTGCCCGGGGACGGCCGCGAGCGGGTGGTCTGCGATCCGGATGCGGTGAAGATCCGCGCCGAAGACGGGCGCCGGGTAGCCGGGGTTGACGTCTCGGCCTTCCTGGGTGACCTGCCGGGAGGACGCACGACCCGTCCCTTCTGGACCGACGACGCGTCGGGGTCCACCTCCCAGGCGGCTGCTCTGGTCGAGGCTCATCAAGCCGGCGCCCGGGTGCTGTTGCTGGACGAGGACACGTCGGCCACCAACCTGCTCGTGCGGGACGCCCGCATGCGGGCCCTGATCCCGCGGGAGTCCGAGCCGATCACGCCGCTGGTGGAGCGGGTGCGCGAGGTCTGCGAGGCGTGGTCTCTGTCGCTGGTGATGGTGGTGGGTGGCGTGGGGGACTACCTCGCGGTCGCCGACACGGTGATCGGCATGTTGGACTACCACCCGGTGGACCTGGGCCCGGCCGCCCGCCAACACGCAGGACCCCTCCCTGAGCCCCCAGAGCCCCTCGAGCCGCCCCTGCCCCGGGTCGTGCTGCCCCAGGGACTCGATCCTGCGGGGAGGGTCCAGGCTCGCCGGTCCGACCGGGTGCGCTATGGCGAAGAGGACCTGGATCTGCGGGCCCTGGAACAGATCCTGAGCCCGGATCATGCCCGGACCTTGGGGCACGCCCTGCGGCTCCTGCACGAAGACCTGGTCCGCACCGAGGGTCGGCCCGTGGACCGTCTGCTCGACCGGCTGGAAGCGCTGTTGCGAGCCGAAGGACTCGAGGTCCTCTCTCCCCGGGACTGGCCGGATGGATCGTTGGTGTGGCCCCGTCGGCACGAGGTCGCAGCAGCGCTGAATCGGCTCCGGAGCCTGCGCCTGGCCGAGCCCTGAGATAGGCTGGCCGCTCTCTGCTTGGAGACCCCATGATCCTGTGGACCCTGGCCGCGCTCGGATGCGGCGGCGGCGTGACCGGCGAAGGCGCTCTGGAAGAAGAGTGCAGCGACCTGCTGGACAACGACTTCGACGGGCTGGTGGACTGCTCCGATGACGGCTGCAGCTGCAGCGACGCGGACGCCGACACCGACACCGACACCGACACCGACACCGACACCGACACCGACCTGGACACCGACACGGACACCGACGTCGACACGGACACCGACACCGACGCCGACTGCACCCTGGACCTGTTCGTGACCCTGCCCGACGCGTCGGTGGTCTCGTTCTCCTCGTGTTCCGCGCTCGGGGACTTCAGCACCCTGACCCGGGCCGACATCTTGCCACCCGAGGTCGGCACCTACTCCGCAGGGCTGGTGGCCCAGGCCGGTGCGACGCCTTGCGCCCTCGAGGTCTTCCAGAGCCAGCTCTGCGGCGTCGGCACGTACACCCTGAGCAGTCAGCACTCGCTGTTGCTGGACACCAGCGGCTGCACCGCCGTCTCCAAGGCCTACAAGGGGCAGATCCCCATGACCAGCGGCAGCGTGACGCTGTCCGGACTGACCCTGAACTCCCCGCGCGGAGGGGGCGGGAACGCCACGGTCACGGTGGCAGCGACAGTCAGCGGCACCGCCGACAACGGGACCCAGATCACCGGGGCCTTCACCGTGAACACCCTGGTGGCGACCAGCGCATCGCCGACGGCCGACTGCAGCGGGCCCAACTGAGAGCTCAGTCAGAACCGCCACTTGAGCTGACCGAAGAGCCGGTCGTGGGTGTCCATGCCCACCAGAGGGCCGACCTCGTCGGAGGGCTGGTAGGTCACGTAGCCCAGGCTGGCGTGAACCCCGTCCTTGAGTTCGTAGGTGGCCGCCGCGGTGGCGACCAGGCCGTACTCCAGGCGGGTGCCCAGGCCCACGGCCAGGGCGTCCAGGGACAGCCGTTCCCGGAGGAGCTGGTAGCTGATGCGCAGGGCGTACTGGGTTTCGCCGACCGGCATGGTCAGGTTGGTGCGGCCGCGGGGCAGGTAGCCCCGGCTGGCCTCGGCATCGATCCGCAGGTTGTCGACGCCGGTCCAGGTCAGCCCGAACATGCCGGTGTAGACGTCGCGCTCGGTCGAAGCTGCGGTGATCTCCGGGCCCTCGTTGGTCGCGCGGATCATGTCGCCGGCGTTGTAGCGGCGCCCCCACTCGGCCACGAGCTCGGTCCGAAAGGCGAAGCTGCGCCACACAGCCGAGGCGCTGAGCCCGGCCAGGGTGTAGCGCTGGTGGTCCAGCGGGACCGCCAGCTCGGTGACATCGATCAGGAAGGGATCGTCCGGCGTGGCCAGGACCCCCTGCTTGTCCAGCAAGCTGGCCCCATAGGCCGCCACGTCGAAGCCCGGGCCCCGCCAGGTCCAGCGCCCGAACACCTGGACTTGCTTCAGGGCCCACCGGGGCTGCAGGTCGTGCCAGCTCGTGTCGATGTCGTCGAGCAAGTCGCTGGCGTTGACGAAGTCCGGGGAGTCCGCGGTGGCCGCCAGGCCCGGCATGAGCCCGTAGGGCCCCTCGGGTGAGCTACGCAGCCCGAAGTCGGCCTCGGGCACGCCCATCAGCTCGAAGCGGTGGCTGGCGAGGAAGGCCTGGACCCGCAGCATGGTGACCGGGCGCCGCAGGTCTTCCACGTCGGCCATGCCTGGGTCGCGGTTGTCTCGGGCGTTCACGACGTCCAGGGGGCTGATGACCAGTCCTTCGCCCCACGCCACCACCTGGCGGCCGGCGGCGATCTCCACCGGTCCGGCCGACGTGCCCACCCAGAGCTCCCGGGGCTCCAGGCGCCAGCCATAGGTGCGGACCACGTCGTCGTAACGGTCGGTCAGCAGGTACTTGGGGTCGACCTCGCCGTGCAGGGTGGCCTTGGCCCGGATGTCGTTCCAGTTCAGGTGGACGCTGACCTGGGCGGACTGGCGGGCCAGGGCCACGGGCTCGGTGATGAGCCGCTCGACCCACAGGGCCTCCTGGGTGCGCAGGTAGCCGCTGAAGGACCAGGGCCGATCGGGGGACTCGGTGTCGGTGTCGGTGTCGGTGCTGGTGTCGGCGAAGCCGCCGTCGTCGCCTTCGTCGCCCCAGCCCTCTTCATCGCCTTCGTCGCCCCAGCCCTCGGGGTCGGGCTCGGTCTCGGTCTCGGTCTCGGTCTCGGTCTCGGGCTCGGGCTCGGTCTCGGTCTCGGGCTCGGGCTCGGTCTCGGGCTCGGGCTCGCCTTCGTCTTGGGGGGCTTCCGGGGCCTCGGCGGGCTCGTCCTCGGTCGGCTCGGCGTCCTGGGCGCTCGCAGGGGCCAGCAGTGCCAGCCAGACCAGAGCACTCATCAGAGTCCGCGCTCCAGGCGCTGCTCGGTGAAGTCCGACGGCTTGACCGCGGCGTTGATGACCATGTCGCTCGTCACCAGGGTCGACACCGACTCGGTCTTGCCCTGCTTCTGGGTCCGGACCACGACCTTGTGGGCCACCCACACGCCGTCGATCTGCTTGAAGTTGCTGAGCTGGGTGTACTTGATGCGCTTGCCTTCGTTCACGTAGGCCTTGACCCGGACCGCGATGAGCTTGTCCTTGGACACCCAGAGCTCGCTGTGGTGGTACCCGGTCTCGGCCTGTTCCTTGGCCGTGCGGGGGGTGGCCTTGATGTGCCAGCAGTCCTCGCCGTTCACGTCGACGGACTGCCCCAGCATCTCGTAGGTATAGGCGTCGGGATCCTTGCGGGTCATGTCCGCATAGGTCAGGTCCGTGCCCATGAAGGAGCCGGACTTGTCGGCGCTGGCGATACGCGTCGTGCGGCCCAGGCTGGGCAGATACAGCCACTGGTCGTCGGCCTTGGCGCCGTCGGTGTAGTCGATGCTCAGGAAGCCGGCGTTGCGCAGGTCGGCGGGCTTCTCGAACAGGATGAGCTGCCGGGTGCCGGCGTCGAATTCCATCGAGCTGACCTGGACCTGGCGGGTGCGCTCCCGGCCGGCGGCGTCGGCGATGGTAATGCCGAGCTTCAGGGTGCTCGAGCTGCCGGTGTCCCGGGACTCCATGGCTTCGACGATGGCCCGGGGGTCCTGGGAGTCGGGCGGCGGCGGCCCGGCCACGGCGGGCAGGGCCAGCAGGGCGGCGAACAACAGGGAGAAGGCACTAGGCATGTCCAGGGTCCTCAGGCGCGGTCGCGGAACAGGAGCCGCAACAGCGAGGGCGCGAAGATCAGGTTGGTGAACAGGGCGAAGACGCATGCCGACCCCACGAGCATCCCAAAGAAGCGGATGTTCGACATGGCGGAGAGCAGGTACACGCCGAAGCCCAGGGCCAGGATCATGGCCGTGCCCACCAGGGCCCGGCCGGCGTGATCCAGGGCGTGCTGGATGGCGGCGTCGGTGTCGGCGCCGGACCGGTAGGCGGCCTTCCACTGGAACATGTAGTGCACGGTGTTGTCGACGGCGACGCCGATCACGATGCTCGCGATCAGCAGATTGGTCAGGTCGAGGGGGATGCCGGCGTAGCCCATGAAGCCCATCACCAACGCGACGGGCACCAGGTTCGGGATCATGGCGATCAGACCCAGAGTCGGACTCCGCAAGAGCAGGATCATCATCAGCGTCACGCTGACCAGGGCGGCCCCGAAGGACCGGAGCAGGTCGCCGATGAGACCGCCGACCGTCGTGACCAGCTCATAGACGGAGCCGGTCGGCCGAGCTTCAGCGAAATCTGCGATGTGCTCGTGGATGCCCTGGTCGATCCAGTGGGTGAAGGGCTGGTAGCTGGTGGCGTCCATCCACTTGAGCCGGACCGTGATGTGGCTCTTGGCCAGGTCGGCTGTGGCCAGCCGGCGCAGGTCTTGGGGGGCGGCCGACTCGAACAGGAGCAGGATGTCCGAGACCCCCCGCTGGGTGTCGGGCAACCGGTAGGCGTCGGGGGCGCCGTCGTTGAGGGCCCGGTTCGTCTCCTTGACGATGTCCAGCACGCTGGAGGTCCCCGTGACGATGGTGTCGCCGGTGGCCGGGTGCTCGAAGTCGCGGATGTGCTGCTCGAGCTCCTGCATGCCCTGGAGCAGCGCCAGGTCGCGGATGCCCCGGTCGCCCGCGGCATCCAGCACCACGTTGACCTGGGCCGTGCCGCCCACCTCCTGGTCGAGCTCTTCCAGGGCCACGCGAGCGGGGTAGGCCTCGGGCATCCAGTCCACGGGGTTGTGGTAGACGTTGATGCGGCTGATGCCCACAGCGGCGACGAGCACCACCACCAGGCCGGCCACCAGCACGGGCACGGGGCCCCGGATGGCGGACACCGCCGTGGCCCGGGCCAGCAGTCCGTCGATCCAGTCGCGCTTGCGCACGCCGGTGTCGGTGGTGCTGGCAAAGGCCTTGTCCGACGCCAGTGACAGGGCGATTGGCAGGAAGGTCACCGAGTGGAGCAGCGCCACGACCACGCCAAAGGCCGCGTAGCTGCCCATCTCGGCGATGGCGTCCATCTTGGCGAAGCGGAAGCTGAGCAGGCCGACCGCGGTGGTCAGGGTGGTGAACAACAGCGGCGTGCCCGTGGAGCCGATGGCCGCCACGATGGCGTCGTGCTGGCCCAGGCCGGACTTGCGCTCGTCGCGGTAGACCGCGATGACGTGGATCGAGTCGCCCAGCCCCACACAGGCCAGGAAGGCCGGCACGATGTTGGTCAGCAGGGTCACGGGGACCCGGAAGGTGGCCATCGACCCCAGGGTCCAGATGGCGGCCATCGCCACGACGATGAGCGGCGCGATGATGCCGACGGGCCGCCGGAACAGCCAGCCCAGCACCAGGGCCATCACCACGAAGGCGCCGGCGATGAGGCGCCGCATGTCGGCCTGCATGGTGGTGACCAGCTCGGCGTTCAGGGCCGGCATGCCCGTCACGCTGACCTTGAAATCGGCGGCGTCGAACTGCTGGACCTGGTCCTTGAGCGCCCGGTAGATGGCGGAGCGCCCCTCGAAGTCCACGGCTGTGGTCCGCAGGATCACGATCGCGTGACTGCCGTCGTCGCCCACCACGTAGCCAGCCAGGGTCGGGTCCCCGAGCACCTGGTCCCTGAGGGCGGGCAGCTCGTCGGCTGTGGGGAGGCCGCCATCGAGCAGGCCCCGGACTCGGACGGCGCCCCCTTCGAACACGGTCTGGCGCACGTTGATCAGGCTGACGATCTCCTCGATCACGCCGGCCTGGGACCTTGCGGTGGCTGGCTCCGCTTGGTCGGGCGCGTCGCCGAAGCCCGCGTCGTCGTCGCCCTCACCCCAGCCGTCGTCGTCGCCGAAGCCCGCGTCGTCGTCGCCTTCACCCCATCCGTCGTCGTCGGCGGGGTCGCCGAAGCCCGCGTCGTCGTCGCCTTCGCCCCACTCGTCGACTGGTGCCGCGTCGCCCGGGGCGGGCGTCGAGCTGCCGTCGGGATCGAACTGCGCGACGTGGTCGTGCAGCCCCTGGAGCTGTTCCAGGAAGGGCAGGCTGAACACGTCGCCCTCCACCAGGACCACGTGGTAGGTGTCGTTGCCGAAGTCCTCCTGGAACTCCTCGAGCACCTCTCGCGCCTTGCTGCCGGCGGCGAAGTACTCGACCGAGGAGTCGAAGCGCAGGTGCCGCTTCATCTGGACCTGGAACACCGCCGTGACGGCAAAGGTCAGCAGCAGCAGCGGCCAGCGCCAGCGGATGACGAAGCGCGTCCACGCCCGAAAGAAAGGACTCTGACGATCGGTGCTGCTCACCCGGCGGTGTCTCCCAGGGCGTCTGCCAGGGCGCGGCGGACCTCGACCCGGACCATCTTCTTGCGCCACAGGGACGGCCAGGTGTGGGTGCTCAGCGGGAAGGCCTGCTTCCACGCCAGGTCGGCCACGGCCGCGGTGTCACCCCGGGCCAGCGCGTCGGCCGCACCGGCGATCTCCAGGGGCTTCGGACCCAGCGCGGACACCACGACCCGGCCCCCGATGGGGCGGTCGTCGACGTCGACGTCGACCCGCACGGCCGTGAGCAGGAGCGGGTAGTCGATGGCTCCGCGAGGCCGCAGCTTGCGGTGGGCCAGCCAAGCTCGGGGCGGTGGGGGCAGCGCGATGCGGGTGAGCAGCTCGCCCGGTCTGGCGGTGTGCCAGGTGCGCCCGTCCTCGTCGTAGAAGTCGCTCAGGGGCACCGAGCGCGAGCCGTCGGCGCTCTGGAGGGTCACGCTGGCGTCCAGCAGCTGCAGCACCGGCACCGTGTCTGCGGAGTTGGCGGCGTAGCAGCCGCCGCCCTTGGGGGCGACCCAGCAGATGTCGCCCTCGCACTTCAGGCAGCCGCCCAGGGACCGGCGCCAGAAGGTCGACTGGTTGTACCAGGTGCACCGGGTGTCCAGCATCACGTTGCCGCCCAGGGTGCCCATCGCCTGGATGGTCGGGGTGGCGATGGTCGCGCAGGCTGCGGACAGGGTGGGGTAGCGGGCGACCACGTCGGGGTGGTGGCGCACGTCCCACAGGGTCGCGCCGGCGCCGATGGACACGCCGCCGTCGGCGGTGGCTGTGATGCCGCGGAGGGCGGCGATGTGGGCGGTGCTGACGACGGTGTCAGGCGCGAAGATCCCGTACTTCATGGATGGAATCAGGTCCGTGCCGCCGGACACCAGCTTGGCGTCGGGGTGCTCGGCGAGCAGGGCCACGCACTCGTCGACAGAGCCCGGACGCAGCAGGGCGAACTCGGGCAGGGGGAGCATCTCGGTGGGCATGGATCTACTTCGCGGCCTTCTGGTCTGCGCGGGCCTTGCGCTCGAGCGCCTTGAGGACCCGGTCCGGCGTGAAGGGGGCCGCGTGGAGCTCGATGCCGCAGGCGTCGTAGATGGCGTTGCCGATGGCCGGCACGGTGGCCAGCTGGGGGCCCTCGCCGGCTTCCTTGGCGCCGAAGGGGCCCTCGGGGTCGTTGGACTCGACGATGATGGTCTCGATCTCCGGCGTGTCGTGCACGGTGGGGATCTTGTACTCCAGGATGCTGGGCGCCCGGTGCAGGCCCGCGGCGGGACCGGCGTGGCCCCCGGGGCCATGGAAGTCGTGGTGCTCGAGCATCGCCTCGCCCACGCCCATGTAGACCGAGCCCTCGATCTGGCCCTCGACCACGACCGGGTTGATGGCCTTGCCGCAGTCGTGGGCGCACCAGATCTTGTCGACCGTGACCCAGCCGGTCTCGGGGTCCACGGTCACCTCGGCGACCTGGGCGGTGAAGCTGTAGGCCGGGGACGGGCCCACGGACTGGCGCCGGAAGCGGCTGCCGATCTTGGGCGGGGTGTAGTGGCCCACGAAGCTCAGGGTGCCGTGGGCGACCTCGGCCAGGTGCAGGCCGTCGAGGAAGCTCACGCCCTGCTCGGGGTCGGACTCGCGGTAGACCCGGTGGCCCTTGAACAGGAGCTCGGCGGCGTCGCACTCGAGCTTGGCGGCGACGGCGTCGGCGACCACGGCCTTGAGCTTGCCGGCGGCGTGCACGGCGGCGTTGCCGGCGAAGAAGGTGACCCGGGAGCTGTAGGAGCCCAAGTCCACCGGGGTGAGCGTGCTGTCGGCCTCGAGCACGTAGCAGTCGGTGGCGTCGATGCCCAGCACCTCGCCGGTCAAGGCGGCGAGCATGTGGTTGCTGCCCTGGCCGACGTCGGCGGTGCCGCTGTAGAGCGCGACGCGGCCCGAGCGGTCGGCGTAGAGCTGGACCGCGGACTGGGGCATCTCGGACTGGTAGATGCCGTGCAGGGCGCCGCACATGTAGCAGCTGGCGGCGATGCCGATGCCCTTGTTGGGGGGCATGTTGCCCACCTTGTCTGCGTAGCCGCTGGCTGCGACGACCTTGTCGATGCACTCCTGGAGCGCGACGCTGGTGATGCGCAGGCCGTTGCAGGTCCAGGTGTTCTCCTCGACCGAGTTCATGGCCCGGAGCGCGGCGGGGTCCATGCCGATGGCCCGAGCCATCTTGTCCAGGTGCAGCTCCAGCGCGAACCGGGGCTGGATGGCGCCGTGACCGCGCTTGGGGCCACAGGGTGGGTGGTTCGTGTAGAGCCTGTGGCTGGTGAAGTCGTAGTTCTCCAGCTTGTACGGCAGCGGCATGAACACGCCGAAGTAGTACGACGTGACCACGCCATAGGACGCGTAGGCGCCACCGGGGGCCCAGGCCTGGAAGTCACAGGCGGTGATGGTGCCGTCGCGCTTGATGCCCATCTTGAGGGTCATGCGGCAGGGGTGGCGGCCGCGGTGGGCGTAGAAGACCTCTTCCCGGTCGAGCATGACCTTGACCGGGCGGCCGGTCCGTCGGGACAGCTCGGCGGCGCAGATCTCGTTGGGGAAGGGGTCGCACTTGCCGCCGTAGCCAGCGCCCACGTGGGGCTTGATCACCCGCACGTCGGCCTGGGGCACCTGGAGCACGCGGGCCAGGCTCCGGTGGAGGTAGTGGGGGTTCTGGGTCGAGGTCCAGAGGGTGAGCTGACCCCGGGGGTTCCAGGTCGCGAGTGCCGCCTGGGTCTCGAGCGGCACGTGGGTGCTGCCCGGGTAGTGGTAGGTGTCCTCGAGGATGACGTCGGCGTCTTCGAAGCCCTGCTTGGCGTCGCCGTAGCGCTGCCGGACCCTGCGCAGCACGTTGGTGGCCTTGCGGCGCTTGTCGTGCAGGACGGGCTTGGTCTTGTCCAGCGCGTCCTCGATCGTGAAGACCGGCTCCAGGACCTCGTACTCGACCTGGATGAGACGGCAGGCACGGATGGCCGTCGCGCGGTCCAGGGCGGCGACAGCCGCGACCTCGTCGCCGATGAAGCGCACCTTGTCGGTGGCCAGGGCGTGCTCGTCCATCGCCACGGGGATGACGCCGTAGTTCACCGGCAGGTCCTTGCCCGTGAGCACGCAGTGCACGCCGTCCAGGGCCTCGGCGGCCGAGGTGTCGACCGACAGCACCCTGGCGTGGGGGTGCGGCGAACGCAGGAAGGCGCCGTGGAGCATGCCCGGCAGGCGCATGTCGTCGGCAAAGACGGCGGCGCCAGTGATCTTCTCCAGGCCGTCGATCTTGGGGGTGCTGTCGCCGAGAGCCATCACACCCTCCCGTTGAGCACGTCTCGGGCCTGGGCGGCTGCCGAGAGGATCTTGGTGTAGCCGGTGCACCGGCAGATGTTGCTGCCCAGGGTGTCTCGGATCGCCGTGTCGCTGGGGTCGGGGACCCGCTCGAACAGGCTCTTCAGCGCAACCACGATGCCTGGCGTGCAGTAGCCGCACTGGGCTGCCACGTGCTCATCGAAGGCGATCTGGATCGGGTGGAGCCGGCCCCCGGTGGCAACACCTTCGATGGTCTGGACCTGGCGGCCCTCGGCGTCGGCGGCCAGGGTGATGCAGCTCAGGCGGGGCAGGCCGTCGACCATGACCGTGCAGGCGCCACAGTCGCCGACGTCGCAGCCGTGCTTGGACCCGGTCAGGCCGAGATCGATGCGCAGCAGGTCCAGCAGGGAGCGGTTCGACGGCGCCAGGACGCGGTGGGTGTCGCCGTTGATCGACAGCGTGAGGACGTGCTCCTTCATGGGCGGCACCCTAACGCCTCGTCGACGGCCTCGCTGACGCGGCTGGGCGGCTCACAAGGGGTTCACTGCACCGGGTGACCGGCGTCGATCCAGGCCTGGGTCCCCCCGAGCACGTTGATCGGTGCCTCGAAGCCGGCGTCCCGCAGCAGGGCGGCGGCCCTGGCCGAGCGACCCCCGGAGTGACAGATGACGTAGATCGGGTCCTGGCGGTGCTCGGCCAGCTCGTCCAGCCGCCCGGCGAGCTCTGAGACCGGGACGTTGACCGCGTTCGCGACGTGGCCGGCGCTGAACTCGTCGGGGGTGCGGACGTCGAGCAGCAGTGGCACCTGGCCGGCTCCCAGAGCGGTGACCAGCTCGGCGACCGTGACGTCGGTCGGTGCCTGGGTCCGTGCCGCCGCGGGCTCGGGGTCGGGCGTGCCGGCGCTGCCGCTGCAGGCTAGGGCGATGAGCAGGGTGAACGACAGGGTCATCGGCTCGTGGCCTGGTCCAGGGCCTCCCGCTCGTCCGGGCCCAGCACGAGCCGGACCTCGAAGCCCAGGGGGCCGTGGCCGACCACCGTGCCGCGAGAGGGCACATCCACCCCGTCGGGCAGCACCAGGGTCACATCGAAGCGGCTGTAGAGCGGGGGATGAGGAGGCGGGACCTCGAAGATCACGCCCTTGCTGGTCAGGCCGGCGTCGAGGGTCTCTCGCAGGGTCCTGGGCGTTCGGAAGGTCACGGCCCCGGACCGGGCCTCGAGGTCGAAGGCGAAGTCCGGGTCCTTGGCGGCCGCCTGGGGGTGGGCGGGGGCTGCCTGCCCAGCAGGAGCGCGGCTCTCGACACCAACAGGGCCCCCGACGCTGGACTGCACGCTGTCCTCCTCGCCCCGTCGAGCCCGCTCGGCCAGGTCCTCGAGCCGGGCTCTCAGGAAGGCGGTGAGCTCCAGCCCCAGGCCGAAGCCGCCGGGAAGGTGGGCGACCACGCCCGCCCGGAGGCTGATGGGACGCCGGCCCGGAGGCACGAGGCTGACGGTGAAGGGCTGGTGGAGGTAGGGCAGCTGGCTGCTGTCTGCGGGGACCTGGAGGCCCATGTTCTTGAGCTCTCGGTCCCAGGTCTGAACGAACGAGGACAGATCGGGCCAGCTGACGGCCACCGTGTTGCGGGCATAGTCGACCAGGAACTCAGGCGGGGAGGGGGCCGTGGGCTCGGGCTCGGGCTCGGGCTCGGGCTCGGGCTCGGGCTCGGGCTCGGGCTCGGGCTC
>Ga0114932_10000620_pt1 | contig 41891 bp, 39 predicted proteins | sample 2SBtaG_2_FD_87286 | JGI IMG/M metagenome (GOLD analysis project Ga0114932, IMG submission 87286) | Deep subsurface microbial communities from Kolumbo volcano to uncover new lineages of life (NeLLi) - 2SBTROV12_ACTIVE470 metaG | ecosystem: Environmental > Aquatic > Marine > Volcanic ...
CTGATTCCACCGCCGCCTCATATTGCCTGATGGCAAGGATTACGGGATGGTTGAGATGGAAAATATTCTCCAGTACTGTTTTGTTCTCATCAAAACGCGGGTCCTGCTCAAAAAGGGCAATGGTAACGTCTTTGTGTACCCATAATTTCCCTTCATCAGCCGTTTCCTGTCCGGCTAAAATGCGCAACAATGTAGATTTACCCACCCCATTGCGGGCAATCAGCGCCACTTTATCGCCTTCGTTGATGTGAAATGAAATATTACTGAACAGGGGATTGACACCATAACTCTTGGTGAGCCCTTCGGCCGAAACATAATGCATGCCGCAAAGATACGGTGCTTCGGCAGAACGGGCACCTGCTTACACAACAAGACAGCGCCTGTTCGGCACTGCCTCGTCGGTTATGTTCATCAGGATATAAGATATTTCAGCGGAGCGAATAGCATGATGCTGTATCAGAATGCCGGGGCCACTTGCAATCCCCTGGCCAGTTGGCGCAAACTCCTCTTAGAATGCCAGAATCGGTACAACCGGATACCCAGCAGCAGCACAACTGTAAACAGGATGTACAGTAAAACGGAATTGATGAATCCCAGCTTCAAAACCGGTATGACCCGGGTTACCATCAGTACCAGATAAGCTGCCAGGGTAACCAAACCGATCTTGTTGTCGAGCTGCTTTCCGCCTATGGCATATCGTTTCACAATCTCCTGTTCTAATTGACGGTTCTCCGTTTCCGAGAATTGGTTCATGTGTACTTTGATGATCCTTTTCTCCATTTTAAACAAGCCGATTTCATGTGCGATCTGTTCTATATCAGATGCAGTACTGATGATGATTTTCTTTTCCATAGCGTAGGTGTTGAATATATCATCACACAAAAGTAGCAGGGCGCCATAGGTTCTACAAGGGGAAAATAACCCATTTTAGAAGCGTGTTTTCCCCCTTTTTTACCCCCCGATCCGCTTAACTCCCAATTTATCTTCAAGTTTTTCTTTCACTCCCGGCCATTCTTCTTTCACAATGCTCAACACAATGGAATCCCTTCTCCCGCCTTCCGTTTTTGGCATGTGGCTTCGAAGGATACCTTCCGGTTTGCATCCAATGCTTTTCATGGCAGCGATGCTGCGCGCATTGTTGTTATCTGCCCGGAACTCTACCCGCTCCATCCCCATCTCTTCAAAAGCAAACTGCAAAAGCAAATATTTACAGTGCTTGTTCAACCCCGTTCCCTGAAAAGCTTTGCCATACCAGGTGAAGCCCAATTGTAACGTACGGTAAGGAAGGTTGATATCGTAAAAACGCGTACTGCCGGCATATTGCTGTACACGCTTATCAAAAACGATAAAAGGATACTCTTTCTGGTTTTCACGCCCCATCATGGCCAATTGAATATAATCCTGGAGATTTTTTTCTCCTGCCGCTTTTTGCAATGAAAACTGCCAGATATCGGGCTCATTCTGGGAAAAAATGCGCAGATTTGCGCAATCGTTTGCGCTAAGAGGACGCAAGAGCACGCAATCGTCCTCCAAAATGTAGTCTTTCGAAAAATCAAATGTGTAATGCATTGGAAATATTTATGGTGTGGAACGATCTTTGCCCCAAATTGCGAACCATTCTGAGCAGTAAAATAACTAAACTTGTAACCTAATACAACTAAAAAATTATGTGTGGAATTGTAGGATATACCGGGCCGAAAGAAGCCTATCCCATCTTATTAAAGGGACTGAAGAGACTGGAATACCGCGGATACGACAGCTCCGGTGTTGCTTTACTCAACAGCAATGGCCTCAACGTGTATAAGAAAAAAGGAAAGGTAGCCGAGATGGAAGAAGACGTGATGGGTAAAAACACCCACGCACATATTGGTATCGGCCATACACGCTGGGCTACACATGGTGAACCCAGCGATCGCAACGCGCATCCGCATCTTTCACAAAGCGGACAACTGGCTATGATCCACAACGGCATCATCGAGAACTACATGCCCATCAAACAGGAACTGATCAACAAAGGCTATACTTTTAAAAGCGATACCGATACCGAAGTATTGCTGAACTTCATTGAAGACATCAAAAAGAACAACAACTGTTCACTGGAAGAAGCCCTGCGCATAGCGCTGAAACGCATTGTAGGCGCCTATTGTATCCTGCTCATCGACCAACACGATCCTGAAACCATCATTGCAGCGAGAAAGGGCAGCCCGCTTGTGATTGGCATTGGCAAAGGCGAGCATTTCCTCGCCAGCGATGCTTCCCCCATCATCGAATACACCAAAGAAGTCGTTTATGTTAACGATTATGAGATCGCTATCGTAAGGCCCGACGAGCTGATCTTAAAGAACCTTGGTAACGAAAAGCAATCGCCTTTCATTACCAAACTCGATATGGAACTGGCCGCCATTGAAAAAGGCGGATACGAACATTTCATGTTGAAAGAAATACATGAACAACCGGACACTATTTTCGACTGTTTACGCGGGCGGTTGCTGCCGCAATCCGGACAGATCATCATGAGCGGAGTAGATAACCATATCGACGCATTGAAAAATGCACAACGTATGCTGATCGTAGCCTGCGGTACCAGTTGGCATGCCGGCCTGGTAGCCGAATACCAGATAGAAGAATTATGCCGCATTCCTGTAGAAGTGGAATACGCTTCTGAATTCCGGTACCGCAACCCGGTAGTGAACAAAGGCGATGTGATCATTGCTATTTCACAGAGTGGCGAAACCGCCGATACATTGGTAGCCCTGGAAAGCGCGAAAGCTAAGGGCGCTTTCATCTTTGGCGTGGTGAATGTGGTAGGCAGCAGCATTGCGCGCTTAAGCAATGCAGGCGCTTATACGCATGCCGGCCCGGAGATAGGCGTTGCCAGTACCAAAGCGTTTACCGGCCAACTCGCTGTGCTCACCATGATGGCCCTCAAGATCGGTTATGCAAAAGGAGCCATCACCGAAGCGCGTTACCTGCAATTGATGCGCGAACTGTATGAAGTACCGGAAAAAGTAAAAGAGATACTGAAAGACACCAGCAATATCCAGCGCATTGCTGCTAAATACAAAGACGCTACCGATTTTCTGTTCCTCGGAAGGGGTTATAATTTTCCCATCGCCCTTGAAGGTGCACTCAAACTGAAAGAGATCTCTTATATCCATGCCGAAGGCTATCCGGCCGCGGAAATGAAACACGGTCCCATTGCACTGGTAGATGAAAAACTGCCGGTGGTTTTTGTTGCCACGAAAGACTCTTATTACGAGAAAATCGTTTCAAACGTACAGGAGATCAAAGCAAGAAAAGGAAAAGTGATCGCTGTAGCAACGGCCAATGATGAGATCATCCCCGGTATGTCGAACGATATCATGTTCGTTCCCGATGCAGATGAAGTGATCGCACCCTTGCTGAGTACCATTCCGCTGCAATTGTTGAGTTATTATGTTGGCGTGGCCAAGGGACTGGACGTAGATAAACCCCGCAACCTGGCCAAGAGTGTTACTGTTGAATAAAACAATATAAGCATACTGCATGCCTCAGAACATCATTACCAAATCTCCGCTTGCGGCATTGGGGTACGGTTTTATCAAAGACACCTACCTGCCCAAAGGGAAAGATGAATATTACCTGCGCAATAAACAGAACCGCAACGGCATTACATACCGGCAGCTTACCGCTTATGAGATTGAAATGCTGGTACGCAATGGCAATACCAGCGACAACTGGAACCACTTATTGGTTTCCGATGCATTCAACCCTGAGCTGGTAAAGAACTGTAAATTTTTTGGCCTGGTACGCATTGGCAAGCTGGAGCCCCTTTGTCTCAGTTTCAGCGACCTGCAAACACCCGTTGGTTTATACAATTCCACCATCATCAGTTGCGATTTCGGCGATAATGTGGTGATCAATAATGTAGAATACCTCTCGCATTATATCATTGGCAATGAAGTGATCATTGTGAATGTAAATGAACTGGTAACAACGAATCACGCTAAGTTCGGCAACGGCATTGTAAAAGAAGGCGAGCCCGAAGATGTACGGATATGGATGGAGATCTGCAATGAGAATACCGGCCGGCGCGTGATGCCTTTCAATGGCATGCTGCCTGGCGATGCCTTTTTATGGAGCCGTTTCAAAAACGATAACGCGCTACAGGAAAAATTCAAGGCTTTCACTGAAGCGCGATTCGATAATAAACGCGGTTATTATGGCAAGATCGGCGACCGTACCGTGATCAAGAACTGTAAGATCATCAAAGATGTATGGGTGGGTACCGATGCCTATTTCAAAGGCGCCAACAAGTTAAAAAATCTCACTGTTAATTCGGGCGAAGAAGGACAAACACAAATTGGTGAAGGGTGTGAGATCGTCAATGGCATCATCGGTTTCGGATGCCGCATATTCTATGGCGTGAAAGCTGTTCGTTTTATCATGGCTTCTCATTCGCAATTGAAATACGGCGCGCGGCTCATCAACTCGTACCTGGGTAACAATGCCACCATTTCCTGTTGCGAAGTATTGAACTCACTGATCTTCCCCGCTCATGAACAGCACCACAACAACTCATTCCTTTGTGCAGCGTTGGTCATGGGACAAAGCAATATCGCCGCAGGCGCTACCATTGGCTCTAACCACAACAGCCGCGGCGCCGATGGTGAGATCATTATGGGGCGCGGATTCTGGCCCGGTCTCTGCGTGAGCCTCAAACACAATTCCAGGTTCGCCAGCTTTACCATTCTTGCTAAAGGAGACTATCCTGCCGAGCTTGACATACCGTTTCCTTTTTCATTGGTGAGTAATGATGTGCATAACGACCGGCTCAACATTATGCCGGGTTACTGGTTCCTATACAATATGTATGCACTGGCCAGGAATGCCTGGAAATGCGTAGACCGCGATAAAAGAACCGAACGCATCCAGCACCTTGAATACGATTACCTGGCGCCCGATACGATCAATGAAATGTTTCACACTTTACGTTTATTGGAAATCAATACGGGTTATGCTTATTACAAAGCCCATCATCCGCAAAAAAATATTACGCAGGAAGAGGCCCTGACTACAGGCAAGCAGCTCTTGCATGGAGATCCTAAATTGGTAAACCAGTTGGAGATCACCATAGAAGGCGTGGAAAACGGCAAACGGAAAACAATACTTTCCAAAGTAATGCAGGCTTATACGTTGTTTACCGACCTCATCTACTATTATGGTATTACACAGTTGCTGCAATTACTGAAACAACAGAAAGCCGCTTCTTTGGAATCTTTCATCGCGGCACTTCCGGCAAAAGCTGTTCGCACCAACTGGGTCAATGTAGGCGGACAACTGATCCTTGCAGAAGACCTGCAACAATTGAAAAACAAGATCAAAGCGAATAAGATCAAATCATGGGATGAAGTACACGACTACTACACAACGTTGGGGAACAAATATCCGCAGCAAAAAATGAACCACGCCCTGGCATCCCTCGCCGAGATCAGTGGAAAATCTTTGCGCAAGATCGACAAACATGGTTTCAACAACCTCTTGAACACCGTTATCGCTACCCAGGAATGGATCACCAAAGCCATTTACGATTCCCGCGCAAAAGATTACAACAATCCTTTCAGGAAAATGGTGTATGAAAACATGGCCGAAATGAATGAAGTAGTGGGCAAGCTGGAAAACAACAGCTTCATCAAACAACAACTGGCTTCACTGGAAGAATTCAAAAAAGAAGTAGCCGGTATCAGAAAAACATTCAAGCTGAAAACACCTTAAAAAAGAAAGCGCCCTTAATAAGGCGCTTTCTCATTGTATGATTCAACTGTAATTAGAACCGGAGTCCAATACCCATCTGTATCTGCTGATTGGTCCATTTATCCTGGTTACCTACATCGTTCAGGTTCTTCAAGCCAATGTTGTAACGACCGTAAATACGCAGGAAATTGAAATTCAGTTGTGCACCTGCTACCATAGAAAAATCTCCATTCTTGAACGCAGATTGTCCGTTCTGCAGGAAATTCTTATCCTGGTTAATCAGGATACCGAATTGCGGTCCGGCATTCAATGTAAGCATCTTACCAACATTGTATCGCAATAAGATCGGTATGGCCATATAATCCAGCTTAATCTTCTCATCCTTACTGGTTGCAGAATTTACAATAGTTGGATAAAGATTATCAAAATTGGTACGCTTGGTAGTGGTCTGGCTCCACAACACTTCAGGTTGAATACCCCATTTCTTGTTGAAGTCGATTTCTGCAAATGCACCTACGTGATAAGACAGGTCAAATCCGTCATTGAAAGATTGTCCTGTTATTTTTGTCAGGTTAGTACCTGCTTTCACACCCAGCCTGAATCCGCCTTGTGCAAAGGCGCCGGCTGTAAAAAGAAAGAAGGTGGCTGCTACTAAAAAAATCCTTTTCATAAGTCCCTGTTTTGTTTAATGTATTCTTTTCAATGACCATGCCAGAAATAGCAAGAATATCCTAAAAAGCATAAATGTCAGTTGCTTATACCAGCTCGATGACGGTGATTTCAGGCAATATACCTACCCTTCCCGGATAGCCGATAAAGCCGAATCCACGGTTCACATATAATTTCTGTTTACCGTCCTCATACAATCCGGCCCATTCTTTGTACATCCATTGTACCGGACTCCATTTGAAGTAAGGATTTTCTACTCCGAACTGCATGCCATGCGTATGCCCCGCCAGCACCAGGTCGATATCGGGGTAATGCGGTTTGATTTCCGCATCCCAATGACTGGGATCATGACTCATCAATAGCTTGAATGGAATTTTTTCTGTTCCGGGATAAGCGAGGTTCATTTTACCGTATTTCGGAAACCGGCCTTTGGCGCCCCAGTTCTCTATACCTAATAAAGCTATTTGCTGTCCGTCTTTTTCCAATAGCACATGTTCATTCATCAACAATCGCCAGCCCATATCGGCATGCACTTTTTTCAGTGCTTCCAGGTTGGCAGTCTTAACGGCTTCGGAGGGCCATGAAACATAATCGCCATAATCGTGATTGCCCAATATACTGTAAACCCCCATGGGTGCCTGAACGCGGCTGAAAAGGTCTTTATAATCATCCATTTCAACAGCCCGGTCGTTCACCAGGTCGCCCGTGAACAGGATGAGGTCTGCTTTCTGCTGCAACACCATGTTCACCCCATGCTCCACTGCCTTTTTATCCTGGAAGCTGCCGCTGTGTATATCGCTGATCTGTACCAGCTTTAATCCACGGAAGGCCGGTGGCAGGTTATTGAATTTCAGCCTGACTTTCAGTACCTGGTAATTGTATTTGTTGCTGAAGCCATATAAGAGCGTGCCAAATAGCCCGCCCCCAATGCCCAATCCAACCCAGCTCAGAAAAGTAGAGCGGGGAATACTGCTCGTCTCATCCATATACCGTACGCCGGTATCGGGAAATATTTTCGTCATGAGCCATAAAGCCCCGCGGCGGAGGTCATCGGCCAAAAAGAATACCGAGCCCAGTATTTTAGCAAAGAACAAGCCCACCAGTATTGAAAAAATATAATTCCGGAACACCCGCGAGGTCTGCAGGGCCTGCACATAAGGAAAACTTAAAATAGTGGCCAGTGTTAAGGCAGATATCACCCAATAAGCAATATGAATGACCATTCGGGCCTTTTCAGTCGCATTCTGTGACACAAGCCTGAGCGCCTGGTACACATACAGGTCCAGTAAAAACATCACCAGGGCTATGATCCACCAGGTAGTTGCGTTTCGCATAAATTGATCATTATAAGGTACTTCAGGGCAGACGCATGAAGGATAAAATTATTGTAAAGCTTTGCTAATTCTTAATTCCGCACAATTCCATTTTTAGGTATCGTTTCCTAAGCACAAACCCGTATTTTTGGCGACTTCCAAAGTCTCAATCAGATGAAACTGACTTATTACGGACATTCCTGTTTCTCAGTGGTTATCAAAGGTAAAAAGATCCTTTTTGATCCGTTCATTACGTATAATGAACTGGCCAAACACATTGATCCTGCGCAAATTGAAGCTGACTATATTTTCCTGTCACACGGCCATGTCGATCATATAGCCGATTGCGTGAGCATTGCCGCCCGCACCGGCTGCCAGGTAGTAGGCAATTGGGAGGTGCACGAATGGTTAAATAAGCAGGGCATCGAGAAAACGCATCCCATGAATACGGGCGGCAAATGGCATTTCGATTTTGGTACGGTTAAATGTGTAGTAGCGCAACACAGCAGCGGTCTTCCCGACGGTAGTTATGGCGGCAACCCCATGGGATTCCTGTTCACTACCGGCGAAGGTAATTTTTATTACAGCGGCGATACAGCCCTTACGCTCGACATGCAACTCATCCCCTCATGGGTAAAACTTGATTTTGCAGTGCTGCCTATTGGAGACAACTTTACAATGGATGTGGCCGATGCCATCCGCTGTGCAGATTTCATACAATGCAACCAGGTAGTGGGTGTACATTATAATACTTTTGGTTTTATAAAGATCGATACCCATGAAGCGCAGGCTGCATTCAAGGCCGCAGGAAAGAATTTGTTATTGCCCGGCATAGGAGAAACCATCGAATTATAGTGATATAAAAATATAGAAGACACATGGCGAGAATTATCGGGATTGCCAATCAAAAAGGAGGCGTGGGAAAAACCACCACTGCCATTAATGTGGCAGCCAGCCTGGCAGTGCTGGAATTTAAAACCCTGTTGGTAGATGCCGATCCGCAAGCCAACAGCACTACCGGCGTGGGATTCGACCTGCACAATATCACCAGCAGCCTGTACGACTGCATGGTGAATAATACGCCCGCATCGGATGTGATACTGAAAAGTGAAGTACCCAACCTGGATGTGATCCCTTCTCATATTGACCTGGTAGGCGCCGAGATCGAAATGATCAATTACCCCAACCGCGAGAATGTGATGAAGGGTATCATCGATCTGGTGAAAGACCGGTATGATTTCATTATTATCGACTGTTCTCCTTCACTCGGACTGATCACGGTGAATTCCCTGGTGGCTTCTGACAGCGTTATCGTACCCGTTCAGTGCGAATTCTTTGCATTGGAAGGATTGGGTAAACTGCTCAACACCATCAAGATCGTTCAGAACAGGCTGAATCCCGAGCTGCAGATAGAAGGTATCCTCATGACCATGTACGATGGCCGCCTGCGGCTCTGTAACCAGGTGGTGAGTGAAGTGAGAAGGCATTTCGATGAGATGGTTTTCGATACCATCATTCACCGGAACACCCGTTTGAGTGAAGCTCCCAGCGTGGGAAAACCAGTCGTACTGTTCGATGCAGAAAGCAAAGGAGCCGTCAATTACCTCAACCTTGCCAAAGAAATATTACAGAAGAACGGCATGACCAAAATGTCGAACGAAGAAAGAATACTTGAATAGCATAGTGCGAATCACAAACCGTGTACAATGACTTCACCCAAACAAAATAGCAAAGACCTCATAGGCAAAGGACTTCGATCACTGCTCAACAATATCGATGCCGACCTCAAAACCACCGCCGGTTCTTTAAAGACCGATGTGGTGAACCAGGTAACCAATATCTCCCGTATTCCCATTGTCGATATACAGATCAATCCCAAGCAGCCACGCCGCGATTTTGATGAACAGGCTTTGAATGAGTTGGCAGCGTCTATCAAATTACATGATATCATCCAGCCATTGACCGTGTCTAAACTGGCCAATGGGAAATACCAGCTGATTGCCGGTGAACGCCGTTTCAGGGCCGCCAAGCTGGCTGGTCTCAAAGACGTGCCCGCCTACCAGCGCCAGGCCAACGACAAAGAATTACTCGAATTGGCGCTGCTGGAAAACCTGCAACGCGAAAACCTCAACGCTGTTGAAATAGCCCTCAGCTATAAAAGAATGATGGAAGAGCTGAGCTATACACAGGAACAGGTGGCAGAACGCATGGGCAAGGAAAGAAGCACCGTTACCAATTATATCCGCTTGCTGAAATTACCACCCGATATACAACTGGCCGTTCGCAGCGGCAGCATCACCATGGGTCACGCCCGCGCATTGATCAGTGTTGATGTGGTGGATAAACAACTGTATCTGTTCAAAGAAATACAACAGAAAGAGCTCAGCGTAAGACAAACTGAAGAATTGGTGCGCAAGCTCTACAAAGCCGATAAACCCGATGCTGTTAAATCTTCGGTAAAGTCGGAATTGCCCCCCGCTTACAAAAAGATCGAAGATAACTTAGCTTCACACTTTGGCACCAGGGTAAAATTGAACCACAACAAAAATGGACATGGCAATATTACCATTGAATATTATTCACTGGAAGAGTTCAATAAAATACTCGATGCCATGAATGTAACCGTGAGTTGATCGTTGCATGAAAGCATATCATCGTTTTATATGGATCATCGTTTGCTGCAGTTGGTTCAACTGCCTGCTGGCGCAAACCGATAAAGCATCGGTGAAAGATACAGTTAAGATCAGGAAACATGATCCTCGTATTGCTACCCGCCGTTCTGCGATCATTCCTGGATGGGGACAAGCCTATAACCGCGAATACTGGAAAATACCACTTGTGTACGGCGTGCTGGCCATACCAGCGAGTTTATATTTTTATAACAACAGTTGGTATAAAAAAACAAAATTCGCTTACGAAGCGCTTTATAAAGCATCATTGCCCGTTAATCCCGATTCAAGCATGTTGAAGGATATCGATCCGCAGCTAAAAACACTCAGCATCGGCTCTGTACAGAGCTACCGCAACGCTTTCCGGAGAGACAGGGATTATTCCATACTCTGGTTCATCATTGCATGGGGATTGCAGGTGGCGGATGCTACCGTATTCGGTCACCTCAAACAATTCGACATCAGTAACGACCTGTCGATGGAATGGAGTCCCAAACTCGACCCCGTTACCCGCACACCGGGCCTTGGTTTTACCCTGAACCTCAAAAACAGCGCTTCTCGCAGGCTGGTAGATGTTCGATAAACAGAATAGTGATACTTTCGCAGAAATTTCCGACTTTTTAAATCCCGGTATATGAAAATTGCACTGATCGGTTATGGTAAAATGGGAAAAGCCATTGAAGAAATTGCACTTGCCAAAGGGCATGAGATCGTATTGAAGATCGATATCAGCAATGCACACGAGTTTACACAGGAGCGCCTGTCACGCGCCGATGTGGCCATTGAGTTCACCGGACCACACAGCGCTTTCGATAATGTGATGAAATGCCTGGCTTGGGGCGTGCCGGTGGTATGTGGATCTACGGGATGGCTGGATAAATGGGGTGAAGTGAAAAATTATTGCGAAGCACAAAAAGGCAGCCTCGTTTATGCAAGTAATTTCAGCATCGGCGTAAACCTGTTCTTTGAAGTGAATAGTTTTCTCGCCAGGCTCATGAACAAACACCCGGAGTATAATGTATCGATGGAAGAGATCCATCACACACAAAAGAAAGACGCGCCCAGCGGCACTGCTATTACGTTAGCAGAACAGGTGTTGCAACATATTGCTGCTAAAAAACAGTGGGTAAACGAAACAAGTACCGATCCGGAAAAACTGGTGATCATTTCAGAACGCATCGACCCGGCGCCGGGTACGCATAAAATCAAATACAGTTCTCCGATCGATGATATAGAGATCATACATACAGCCCATAACCGCAAAGGCTTCGCCGGTGGCGCCGTGCTGGCAGCAGAATTTGCCGCTGGCAGAAAGGGAATTTTCGGAATGAAAGAAGTGCTGGGCTTATAGCTTGATGGCCAGTCCGGCTTTCAGCAACAAAGCATTGGCCGTAACAGGCTGAGAAGTACCCGCCAGGTTGAACCCGGTATAAGCAGCGCCCAGTTCCAGGAACCCGATTTTCCATCCGGCGCCTCCTTCATACAGGAAAGTGCTGCCCGTTACCGTACTGTTGTCGTATTTCTGCATGGCAACACCCAGGTTTCCGTTAAGGAAGAGACCACCAATCAGGTAACGCCGGATACCTACTTTCAATGGCGTTACTTTCAGATGGGAACTACTGCTGGTGAATGCGATACCTGTAGTACTGGTAGCAATAAAAGTATTGGGGATATTATAGCTGATCTGTCCAAGCGATGCAATAATGAGCGTTTTACCCATACCAATACCTGCGCCGGCTTCGAAACCTACGCCGTTATTGGAAATATTTTTGAAGTCGCTATTGGAAGGGCTTGCATAAGTAAAATTGGCAAAAGCCAGCACTTTAGGCAACTTGGGGCCCGGCAGTTGTGCCGATGCTTTCATAGAAAGGGCCAGGGTCATGCAAAAAAAGGAAAATTGGATTATCTTTCGCATGTTGATGGTTTTGAAAAAGGAAGGTACAGGTTTTCACTCAATCTTTTAATATTTTAAGTTTTCATTAATATGTTGTCGAAAAAAACACAATATGCCTTTAAAGCGCTTACCTTTATGGCAGAGAAGAAAAAAGACGGCCCGGTATTGATCGCTGAAATTGCCAGCAAAAAAAAGATTCCCCTCAAATTTTTAGAAAATATTTTGCTGGAACTGAAAAAGGCCGGCATACTGGATAGTAAAAAAGGAAAAGGCGGCGGTTATTTTTTCAACGTAGAACCTCATAAAATTCCCCTCGCGAAGGTTATGCGTTTAATCGAAGGCCCTATTGCATTATTGCCTTGTGTAAGTCTCAATTTCTATGAAAAATGCGCCGACTGCAACGAAAAAAGATGCGGTCTGAACAGGGTCATGATTGAAGTGCGTGATAACACGCTGAAAGTATTGGAGAATAAAACGGTGGCGGATCTTGTTGGGTAAAGAACCGTCATCCCGAGCGTAGCCGAGGGACCTCATGAAGTCTTCAGCAGGTCCCTCGACTCGCGTTCGCTCGCTCGGGATGACGATCAGCAATAAATCAAACCAGCTCTTATATGAAACGAGTTCTTTTCCTGTTGCTTTGCTTCCCTTTGTTTGCCAATGCGCAACTTTTAGGCTTGGGAAGCAACATCGTAAAGGTGAATCTCAGTTCACTGGCCCTAAAGAATTATAGTTTTTCTTTTGAAAGAAAAATTTCAAAGCGGTTGTCTCTTGTACTCGGTTACCGCACAGAACCCAAGGGCAGCCCTCCTTTCCAGTCACAATTCGAGAACATCATCAACAGTTCCGATATCAACTTCAGTCGCTTCGAAATTGGTAACACCGCCTGGACACCCGAAGTAAGATTTTATCTGGGCAAAGGCAACATGCGCGGCTTTTATGTAGCCCCCTATATGCGGTTTGCCAGTTTCGACGTCACTTCGCCGGTACGCTATAGTACTACAGTCAGCGGCACGCTTTATACAAAAGATGCTGATTTCAGCGGTAAGATCACTTCTACTAATGGTGGATTGATGATCGGAACCCAGCACCGTTTATTTAAAGTATTGGTGATCGACATCTGGATCATCGGCGGGCATTATGGTTCCAGCAAGGGAGACCTGAATTTTGTTGCCACCACTCCCCTGACGCCGCAGGAGCAATCCGCGCTTAAACAAAATCTTGATAAGATAGACGCGAAGCCTTTCAAATTCACCAATACCGTGTATGCCGATGGCAGTGGCGCCAAGATCACATCAGACGGGCCCTGGGCAGGGATACGCGGAGCAGGTATCAATATCGGTTTTCACTTTTAAGCGTGACTGAGGTTCTTCAACATGTCCTCGGTCATCTTACTTAAATCATATTCTCTCTTCCAACCCCAGTCCTTCGCAGCTACGCTGTCGTCTATGCTTTGCGGCCAGCTGTCTGCGATGGACTGGCGGTAATCGGGCACATAGATCATCTGAAAACCGGAAACATGTTTGCCGATCTCCGCAGCGATCTCTTTGGGTGAAAAACTCATACCCGAAATATTATACGAAGTACGGATGCTGATCTTATCTGCCGGTGCCGCCATCAGTTCCAATGTGGCGCGAATGGCATCAGGCATATACATCATAGGCAGGTAAGTATCTTCTTTGAGAAAGCATTGGTATTTTTTCTCTGTCAACGCTTCGTGATAGATCTCAACAGCATAATCGGTAGTACCACCACCGGGAGCCGATTTATAACTGATGAGCCCGGGATAACGCAAGCTACGTACATCCACTCCATAACGATGATGGTAATAATTACACCAAAATTCACCGGCATACTTACTGATACCATACACAGTAGTAGGTTCGATGATCGTTTGCTGCGGGCAATTCTGTTTAGGTGAAGTAGGTCCGAATACCGCAATGCTGCTGGGCCAATATATTTTGTGCAGTTTCTCTTCGCGGGCGATATCGAGCACATTCAATAAACCCTGCATGTTCAGGTGCCAGGCCAGGTTGGGATTTTTTTCACCGGTGGCCGAAAGAATGGCCGCAAGCAGGTATACCTGTGTGATGTTCTGGCGTATCACCTGCACGTGCAACATTTCTTTGTTCATCACATCGATGCTCACATAAGGACCGGTGCCTTCGAGCAAAGGGTTCTGTTCACGCAGATCAGAAGCGATGACGTTATTGTTACCATATTGTTTGCGCAGCGCCAGGGTCAATTCAACACCTATCTGGCCCGAAGCGCCTATTACGAGTATCCTTTCTTTGGTAGTAGACATAGCAGTTGATTTAGAGCGAAGCAAAGAAAGCAAAAATACCCTGAAATAGATATGCCGCTCCATTTACGTAAATTTGCTGCGCCGGTGAAATCGGTTGCGCAAAATTATCATCTCATGATCCCTTCTTATCTTTCCCAACTTTTCAAACAACAGTCTTATAACCCCGATCAATTTTTCCTCATTGCAGGCCCCTGCGTGGTGGAAAGCGAAGAACTGGTCATGGAAGTAGCCGATAAAGTATCGGCCATTTGTAAAAGGCTGGAAATACCCTATGTGTTCAAAGCCAGCTATCGCAAGGCCAATCGAACCAGCGCCAGCTCTTTCACAGGTATCGGTGACGACAACGGTCTTTCTTTGATCAAAAAAGTAGGCACTACCTATCAACTGCCTACTACATCGGATATACATGCGCATGAGGAAGCGGCCATGGCGGCTCCTTTCATCGACCTATTGCAGATACCCGCTTTTTTATGCAGGCAAACCGATTTGTTGATTGCCGCTGCTGAAACAGGAAAGGTAGTGAACGTTAAGAAGGGGCAGTTCCTGAGTGGTCCTTCTATGAAATTTGCTGTGGACAAGATCAAAAAAGCGGGTAACGATAAAGTGATGCTCACGGAAAGAGGTACTACTTTCGGTTACCAGGACCTGGTAGTGGATTATCGCAATATTCCCTGGATGCAGGAGCACCAGGTGCCCGTGATCATGGATTGCACCCATTCACTGCAACAACCCAACCAAACCAGCGGTGTAACAGGGGGTAATCCGCAACTGATCGGCACTATTGCAAAAGCGGCTATTGCCACGGGGGCAGACGGACTTTTCATTGAAACACATCCCAACCCGGCCGTTGCCAAGAGCGACGGAGCCAATATGTTAAAGCTCGATCTGCTGGAAGGATTACTGGAACAGCTGGTAAAACTGCGTAAAGCGGTGATCTGAGATCCGTTTTACAAATTCCTTAAAGGATTCCTCCTTCCCGCCAGGATATAATTTTTTATATTGATCCAGAAAGCCAGGATCATATAAATGATAACAGGAGAGCCCAGCGTAAGAAAGGAAATGTAGATGAACCACATGCGGATGCGCGAACTGGCGATACCTAAACGTTCCCCTATTGCCGAACAAACACCAAAAGCCCTCAATTCGAGAAATTCCCTGATTTTTTGCATACACAATCAATTTACAATGCAGTCCGGGGGGTATAGCAGAAACCGGACCCAATTTACGTATTTTAACGCTATCAGCCAGCAATAAACAGGCCTAAAAAGACCCAAATTCTGTTAAAAACAGTTTTCCGTTAGCCCTCGTTTTTTCGTAAATTCGCGGCAATTTCCACCCACCTGTAGCAATAACCTACAAACAATAAACTTCTATTATGGCTTTTGACATTGAAATGATCAAGAAAGTTTACGCCAACCTCCCCGCTAAAGTGGATGCTGCGCGTAAAGCCCTGGGCAGACCACTTACACTGGCAGAAAAAATACTTTTTGCACACCTGCACAGCGACCAGCAGTTATCGAATTTTGAGAGGGGTAAATCTTATGTTGATTTTGCCCCCGACCGCGTAGCCATGCAGGATGCAACGGCCCAGATGGCATTGTTGCAGTTCATGCAGGCGGGCAGGCCTAAAGTGGCCGTACCCTCTTCGGTACACTGCGACCACCTGATCACAGCCAGGGTAGAAGCCAAGCAAGACTTACAGGTAGCTACTACCGAAAGCAAGGAAGTGTTCGACTTCCTGTCTTCCGTATCCAATAAATATGGCATCGATTTCTGGAAACCCGGTGCGGGTATCATTCACCAGGTAGTATTGGAGAATTATGCATTTCCCGGCGGTATGATGATCGGTACCGATTCTCACACCGTGAACGCAGGCGGACTGGGCATGGTAGCCATTGGTGTTGGTGGTGCCGATGCTTGTGATGTGATGGCCGGACTGCCCTGGGAACTCAAATGGCCCAAGCTGATTGGTGTAAAACTCACCGGCAAGCTGAACGGATGGACTGCTCCCAAAGACGTGATCCTGAAAGTAGCCGGCATCCTTACCGTAAAAGGTGGAACCGGCGCTATCGTAGAATATTTTGGCGAAGGCGCTACCAGCATGAGCTGTACCGGTAAAGGCACCATCTGTAACATGGGGGCAGAGATCGGAGCCACTACTTCTACTTTCGCTTACGATGAAAGCATGAGCCGTTACCTCAAAGCCACCGGCCGCGAAGAAGTAGCCGCCATGGCCGACGGCATCAAAAACTACCTGACTGCTGATGCAGAAGTGTACCAATCTCCCGAAAAATATTTCGATCAACTGATAGAGATCAACCTGAGCGAACTGGAGCCACACCTGAACGGACCTTTCACGCCCGATCTGGCCACCCCTATTTCTAAAATGAAAGAAGTAGCTGTTGCCAATGGATGGCCTACCAAAATTGAAGTGGGTTTGATCGGCAGCTGTACCAACAGCTCTTATGAAGACATCAGCCGCGCTGTAAGCCTGGCCAAACAGGTACAAGACAAAGGCCTGACCCTGAAAAGCGAATTCACCATCACACCCGGTAGTGAGCAGGTACGTTTCACTATTGAAAGGGATGGTTTCCTGGATACTTTTAACCAGATTGGCGCCAAGGTATTTGCCAATGCATGCGGACCCTGTATCGGTATGTGGGATCGCGTAGGTGCTGATAAAAAAGAAAAGAATACCATCGTGCATTCTTTCAACCGCAACTTCGCCAAGCGTGCCGATGGCAACCCCAATACTTATGCATTCGTTGGTTCACCTGAACTGGTAACTGCTATGGCCATTGCAGGCGACCTCACTTTCAACCCAATGACCGATACCCTCACCAACGATAAAGGCGAGAAAGTAAAACTGGATGCACCCAACGGCGAAGAGTTGCCGGCTAAAGGTTTTTCAGTAGACGATCCCGGCTACCAGGCGCCTGCTGCCGATGGCAGCGGTGTACAGGTAGTAGTAGATCCTGCTTCCAAGCGCCTGCAATTGCTGGAACCATTCCCTGCCTGGGAAGGAACCGACCTGAAAGGACTGAAACTGTTGATCAAAGCAAAAGGTAAGTGTACAACCGACCATATCTCAATGGCAGGTCCCTGGCTGAAATTCCGCGGTCACCTCGATAATATCAGCAACAACATGCTCATCGGCGCCATCAACTATTTCAACGATAAGGCCGACAGCATCAAAAATGAACTCACTGGTGAATATGGTCCTGTACCCGCCACCCAGCGTGCCTATAAAGCCGCCGGCATTGGTTCAATCGTTGTTGGTGATGAAAACTATGGTGAAGGCAGCAGCCGCGAACATGCAGCTATGGAGCCCCGCCACCTGGGCGTTCGCGCGATACTGGTAAAATCTTTTGCCCGTATTCACGAAACCAACCTGAAAAAGCAAGGTATGCTGGCCCTGACCTTCAACGACAAGAACGATTACGATAAAATACAGGAAGATGATACTGTTGATATCGATGGTCTCACCAGTTTTGCACCCGGTCAGCCGCTCACCATTGTGTTGCACCACAAAGATGGCAGCGTTGATAAGATCAGCGTGAACCACACTTACAACCAGCAGCAGATCGAATGGTTCAAAGCAGGAGGCGCATTGAACATTATTCGTAAGCAAGTTGCTGCAAAATAAAATTTGACAATTAGCCAATTCGGCAATTAGTCAATGTAAATAAGAAGAGCCTGTCTATATGTAAGACAGGCTCTTCTTATTGTAGACTTTGCTTCGTTGGCCTTCATTTCATGTATTGTCGAATTGGCTAATTGTCAAATTATCTAATTCAAAAAGAATGATCATCAGCGCTCGGTCCGTAGCTGCCGGGGATGGGCACATCAAGCAAGCGAAGGAATACACCCAACTGAGCGCGGTGGTGGATGGTTTGCGAATAAGCCATACGTATCACATCGTGTTTAGGGTCTACAGAATAAACCTGTTCGCCGTTGCGCAGGGTCCAGTTAGGCAATAGATCCGCATCCATGGCTTTCCACAGCGATTTTCTTGCTTTCTCCAGTGATTCGTCGAAGTAACCTAATAAATCCTGTGTATTATCGACGACTCTTGGAGCATAGGCATTGTTGGCAAAATCCAGTTCCTTGGTGGTCAATACCATTTCAACCCAGCTGGGCAATTCTGCAACATGGGTCGCTAAACGTTTCAGGGTCATGCTTTTGGGATGAGGTTGCCACTCAAATTTGTCTACCGGAACAAGGGCCAGCATTTTGCGGGTAGTGATTGCTTCTTTTTCCAGTTCTGCCTGGAGCGATTCGATGAATGTCATAGTGCATGTTTTTGTTTGATAGTACAAAGTAAACAGGCCCCACTGACAGCCCTATGGCAGTCGAAAATGCACGCTAAAAAAAATTAAAAATCAACCGGCAATTGCTTCATGAACTCTCCTAACGGAATATGTTCTTTTATACTGAATGCAGCACCGGTATCCTGCAGTTGTACAATACGCTGCACTTTAAAATCGCGGTAATCCTGGCGCAAATGGCACCAGGCAATGAGGTGCCAACTGAAAGCGTAATATATGAGTCCAATCGGCTCTACTTCCCTGATACTCGTTTCTTCTTTACTGCTCGTATACTCCAGCTTTACCCTGCTTTTATTGGCAATGGCCGTTTGCAAAATAGAAAGGTATTCGGAATCGTTGTTGAGGCGCTGGGGCAACTGCAACCGGATATTATCGGCCAAAGCCTCTACTCCGTCTTTCTGAGCGGAACGCAACACTGTTTTTACTTTATTCAAAGCAGTGGTATAATGATCCCTGATCGATTTATCGGTAAAACCATGTACCAGTACTTCGGTCAGCAACAAGGCATTGGCTTCTTCATTACTGAATGCTACCGGCGGCAAAAAATACCCCTGCACCACAAAATATCCCCGCTGCGGTTCAAAACTGATAGGAATACCCGATTCGCCCAACGCTTTGATGTCGCGGTAAACGGTACGGACACTGATATCGAATTTGTCCGCGATCTTTTCTGCCGGCACATATTTGCGCGATTGCAGAAAGGTAAGTATGCTGAAGAGTCTGTCGATGCGATTCATTTGCCTCATGAAGGTACATAAAAGCCGAATGCCTACCTTTGCCGCATGAAGCAATTCAATGTTCCTACCGGCTACAGAAGTGGCCTGATCAGTGATATCAAGAACCGCAGGAAAGAGCAGGATAAGCTGAAAAAAGATTTTACCCCCACCCTCCTCGATCTTGGCCCCATTCAGATATACCTGGCCAGGCATTTCGGCTTCTGTTATGGAGTAGAGAACGCCATTGAAATTGCTTTCCGCACCATTGAAGAAAATCCCGGCAAACGTATTTTCCTGTTGAGCGAAATGATCCACAATCCCAAGGTCAATGAGGACCTGCAACAGCAGGGTGTACAATTTTTACAGGATACCTATGGCAAACAACTGATCCCTTTTGAAACGCTCACTGCCGATGACGTGGTGATCATACCCGCTTTCGGAACCACCTTGCAGATCGAAGCCATGTTAAGGGAAAAAGGTATTCCCACGGAACATTACAATACTACCTGTCCGTTTGTAGAAAAAGTATGGAACCGCAGCGAACAGATCGCAAAGAAAGGGTACAGCATTGTAGTGCATGGCAAGCCCCAGCACGAAGAAACGCGTGCCACTTTTTCGCACGCATCGCATCATACGCCCACCGTTGTGGTCAACGATATGACTGAGGCAGTGGAGTTATCGAAATATATCACGGGAGAACAGCCGGCTGCACAATTCTATGAAGCATTCAGAGGCCGTTATTCGCAAGGATTCGATATAGAAAAAGATATGCAGCGCATAGGTGTAGTCAATCAAACCACCCAGCTTGCCAGCGATACACAGGCTATTTCCGATTACCTGAAATCGGTGTATATGAAAAAATACCAGCTCACGGCCGCCAACATTGCTGAAAGGTTTGCCGACACGCGCGATACTCTGTGTTACGCCACCAATGATAACCAGACAGCCGTACAAGGTATGCTCGAAACACCTGCTGATCTGGCCATTGTCATTGGTGGTTACAACAGCAGCAATACATCGCACCTGGTAGAACTTTGTGAAGCCGTTTTACCCACTTACTTCATTGATGCGGCCGAGAAACTGATCAGTAAAGAAACCCTGCTCAACCGCAACTGGCGCACCAAAGAACAATTTACCGTAACCGGCTACCTGCCCGATAAAGAACCCCTTCGCATCCTCATGACCAGTGGAGCAAGTTGCCCGGATGCCGTAGTGGAATCTGTTATCGACAGGCTGGCATCGCTTTATGATGTGGCTATTTAATTCACAAAATTCCACCAGATACCTACGCGTGTCCACAGGCCGGTATTGGGGTACACCCCTGAAACAAAATTAAGTTTGCTGAATTGAAACCCCTTTTCCAGGTTTAGGGTATTCAGGTTCTCCAGTCGTACAAATCCTTTGAAGCTTTTAATTCGGAAATGCAGGAACGCATTGATATCGGGCCGGTTACTGATGCTTTCTGTATGCTGGTAAAAATACTGCCCGATGAACGGTGAATAATTATCGGCTTTGTATGGTGTGTTGTAACGCAGTTCCAATCCGGTTGAGAGAAAGAGATTGGTATAAAAATTCCCTTCAAAAGCAATCCGGTTCCGGGTAAGTATCAATGGCAAGTTAACAGGCGGCTGTCCCGTAGTTTGCTGCAGATGCACTTCTGTGTACCAGTTCCAGTGCCTGCTCAGCCTGATCTTTTTCTCCAGGCTCAGGTGCAGCACATTGAACAGCGCCGGTTCCTGCCGGGCCAGCATGAAACTGTCGAAATACAGGTAATTGGTTACTGCAAAATATTCAGCGCCCAGCCTTAATGCACTCCTGGGATTTTCATACTGTGCAAAAAGTCTGATCACATTCTCTTTATTGAAATGACCTCTATTCGCCACCCAAAAATGACTCACCGTATCGGTAACGAGAAAAGAAGGTGAGCGATTCACGTTCTGAAAACCAATATTGAAATAGCCCAGTTTTTTGCCCAACGATCTTTTCATGCTTACGAAAGCCGCATAATCACCCGCATTGAAGCCATTCAGGTATAGCTGTCCATTGGCTTCTATATCCCATACCTGGTTACGCGTGCGGTTACGATATTCGCCGGTTGCATATACATTGTAATAGCTCCGTGTGGTAATGGTGTCGAATGTTCCCCGAAGGTTCTGTAAAGCGATCCCTGCCTTCAGGTACTGGCTCTGGTTGTTCTTATCCGGGAATGAAAGCAGGCTGAACTCATTGATGAGACTTTTCCATTGGTCCTTGATATCGATAACTACACCACTTTTCGGAAGCCGTATATTGAAATATTTGCGATAAGTGGTTGAATCGGCATTCTGGTCGAGGAATTCATAGCTGCTCGTAGTGTAGTTCAACGTATGCTCGATCCTGAATCGCGGGTAAAATAATTTATACGTAGCAGAATCCGTTACCAGTGAATCTTTCTTACCCAGGTCGAAATGATGCCGGAAAAGAAGTGTGGTATTTTTATAAATATTTCCTGTAGTCACGCTGGTGTTAAAAGGATTGCGCGTAGCAGCTCCTGCAATACCCAGCCTCGTTTCCAATTCATACGGATCATTCAATGCAAGACTGTCGAGCTTCTTCACATCACGCAGTCCTCCGTTCTCTGAAGACGCGGCTTTATTAGAAATATAAATGAGGAAGTATTCGTACTTCTTATTGCGCGTTTGATAATGTGCGGTGAAACGGATATTATTGTGACTGGCATTCTGTGTTTTCAAGACTCCAGGCTCGTTACTGAAACGGTATTCAAAAGAAAAATTAAAATTGCTTTTCCTGTTCTGTGTATGTGACAGGTTCACCAATTGCTCTGCCTTACTGCCCAACAGATAAGCCAGCTCGGTATAAGGCCGGGTGGTCTGGTAAAACCGGGTATTCTCTACCGTGTACGCATATATATCGTACTGGTGAAAACCTGCGTCGAAGCCAGGCTTCATATAAGGGTTGAACAACATTGACTGTGCTGCTGTTCCATAGTTTCCCAATGTGTGATAGTAATAAGGCAGGGGGAAGCGGGTGGTAAAATCGTTGATGGAAGAATCGATGATGCGGTTGCGGGTGGAATCGTAATAGCGATAATAAATGGTGATGGAATCTGCATACCGGTCGCGGTGCTGTAGCGAGTCGCTCCCTTTGCTTTTCCTGATGGGCCTTCCCTGGTTATCATAAGTGACGTTACTGCCGCCTGTACCCTGCTGACCATACTGGCGCAGCGGTATTTGTTGTGCCCGCAGGGAAACGCTGCCAAGGAGTAATATGATGATCAATAGCCTTTGTACCATTGGCCGAGCTTACGATAATATCCTGCAAAATAAAGGTATAATACCGGCTTATAACGATTTTATCAATTCCTTAAACAAGAGGGTGAGCTTGGGTTCAGCTTCTTTGGCCGCCTGGAGCACCTCTTCATGTGTGATCACATTATCCTCTTCACGTATGCCCAGGTCGGTGATCACGCTCATGGCAAACACTTTCATACCGCAATGGACAGCTGCGATCGTTTCCTGTACGGTACTCATTCCCACGGCATCGCCCCCTACGGTACGAATGAGCTTGTATTCGGCCCTTGTTTCGAAAGTAGGGCCTGTTACACCCAGGTAAACGCCTTGTTTCAATGGAATATGATGCGATGCAGCAATAGCTTTCACTTTCTCGATGAGTTCTTTGCTGTAGGGTTCACTCATATCGGGAAAACGGGTTCCCAATTCGTCTACATTTCTGCCAACAAGCGGATTGGCAGTGAACAGGCTGATATGGTCGTTGATGATCATGAGGTCTCCTACTTTAAAACCCGGTTGCACCCCTCCGGCTGCATTGGATAAAAGCAGGGTCTCCACGCCCAACAGTCGCATCACCCTTACAGGATAGGCCACTTGTTGTGCCGTATATCCTTCGTAATAATGAAAGCGTCCGGCCATCACCCATACTTTGCGGCCACCCAGTTCTCCAAAAAGCAAGCGTCCTTTATGACCTTCTACCGTACTCACAGGGAAATGAGGAATTTCATGGTAAGGAATTTCATACTCAACCTTGATCTCCTGCGAGAGATTACCCAGGCCACTGCCCAATATGATCCCGATCGAAGATGTTGTATCGACCTTTTGCCTGATGAATGCTGCTGTTTCTTCTAATTGCTGCATGACTGGTGACATCCGCTGTGAATTAAGTGGGCAAATATAGGAAAAGGTAAAAAGGATTCTTTACTTTGGGTAACAGCTAAACAAAACGTGATGGTTCCTTCTATCAGGCAACAATACAACCAGGCATTTACCGAAACAATCTATCAGCAATATCTCAACGAGCTCAACAGCCTGCATCCTGGCGCTATTGAATTCAGGGTAGCGGAAACACCCGTATTCATCGATAGGTCTTTCAAAGAAAAAATTCTCTCCGCTTGCGAAAGTATTGTAGATGTGATTACACAGCCCGATTTTCCTGCACGAAGTGCTCATGCCATTCCTGCCGATTTAAATGTACCCAATGAAACCAGTTTCAGTCAGTTCATTGCTTTTGATTTTGGTATTTGTGAAAATGAATCGGGTGATCTTGAACCGCAACTGATAGAAATGCAGGGCTTTCCCACCCTTTTCGGATACCAGGTATGGCAGGACGATTGCTGCCGGCGCCATTTCCACATACCCGATCATTACAGTACTTATCTCAACGGACTTACGCGTGATACTTATCTGCAACTGCTCAGGGAAGTGATCCTGGGCAAGCACGCACCGGAAGAAGTGATCCTGCTGGAAATATTGCCCCATCAACAAAAAACAAGGATCGATTTTTATTGTACTGCCGATTATACCGGTATTCCCATCGTATGTCTTACCGAACTGCAACAGGAAGGGCGCCGTTTGTTTTATGAAAAAGACGGCAAAAAGATGCCCGTGAAACGCATCTATAACCGCATCATTTTCGATGAACTGCAACAACAATCAGCCGAAATACAGGAGAAGGGTAAACTGTTGTTCCAGGACCTCGATGTAGAATGGGTACCTCACCCCAATTGGTTTTACCGCATCAGCAAACATTCATTGCCCTTCATTCAACACCCTTATGTACCGCCCGCCACTTTTCTGAGCGATTTGCATAGCATACCCGCTAACCTGGAAGATTATGTATTAAAGCCTTTGTTTTCTTTTGCGGGACAAGGTGTGGTGATTGATGTTACACAGGCCGATATAGAAGGGGTGAAAGATCGGGAGAACTGGATACTACAGCGCAAAGTAAAATATGCGAACGTGATCCAAACGCCCGATAATGATGCTGCCAAAGCAGAGATACGCATTTTTTATTTCTGGAAAGACGGTACTGCGAGACCTATACCTGTGAATAACCTGGCGCGACTGAGTAAAGGGAAAATGATTGGCGTTCGCTATAATAAAGACAAAACCTGGGTAGGTGGCAGCCTTGTTTATTTTGAGCAATAAAAAACAGGCTGCCTTATAAAAAGACAGCCTGTTATGCGTTAACAAAGAAGATATTAATCTAGGCGTTTTACGTTAACTGCGTTGGGACCTTTACGTCCGTCTTGTACATCAAAAATCACCTTGTCATTGGCTTCGATCTGATCGATCAAACCATTGGCATGCACAAAAGTCTCTTTACTAGAGTCGTCGTGCTTGATGAATCCATAACCTTTTTCTTCGTTAAAGAACTTTACTGTTCCTTGAATTTGTGTGTCCATGTGTAAATTGTAAATAAATAATAAGGTGCAAAGGTAAGGGGAATCCCCTGCTCGTCCTAATAAATATGTTTTTATTACACTAATAGCTCAACAGACCTTCATTATCAACAGGTTGATGAGTGGTAAATCTGATTAGCCAAACCGGATTAACTTAGTATCTCTGCAAATATTCACTCAAACATCGTTCATGAAAAAAATATCACTCGCACTCTTATTGCTGATTACATTGAGTAGTTATGGCCAACAAATGCACTATCAAGTGTCTTTCCCGAATGCCGTACACCATGAAGCACATATTGAACTAACCGCCAGTCATATTCCTTCCGGCCCTGCCGTTTTCCACATGAGCCGTTCTTCTCCCGGCCGTTATGCCACGCATGAGTTTGGCAAGAACGTATATGATGTAACGGCACGCGATCGCAATGGCAAGAACCTCATCATAAAGAGAATCGATGGTGATGTATATGAAGTGCCGCAACATGATGGCGCTGTTACCATTGCCTATACTTTATACGCCAATTATGCCGATGGTACTTATGCGGGTATCGATCCGGAAAGCATTCACCTGAACATGCCGGCTTGTTTCATGTGGATGAAGGGACAGGACAATGCGCCCATTAGCATCAGCTTCGATATACCCAAAGAGAACAAAGGAGTAATTGCTACACAACTGTTCCCTGCCGATGCGCCCAACAATTTTACTGCACCCGGATTGCAATATTTTATGGATTGCCCCACCAAGATCGGCGATTTGCATTTCAGGGAATGGAAAGTGACAAACACCAATGGAAAGGTCTATACCATTCGAGTAGCGCTTGAAGCAAATGCCACTGAACAGCAGATCGATGAGCTTGCAGAGAAAACAAAAAAGATCACTGCTGAAGCAAAAGAAGTTTTTGGTGAATATGCACCGTACGATCACGGCGCTTATACTTTTATCATCAGCGCCAATCCTTATGTTTTTGGCGATGGTATGGAGCACCGCAACTCTACGATGATTACCCAAACCATGGGCAGCTTTAACCCCAATTGGTTAACAGGCGTGATCTCACATGAATATTTTCACAACTGGAATGTTGAGCGCATCCGTCCGAAAACACTGGAGCCTTTCAATTTTGAGAAAAGCAATATGAGCAATGAGTTGTGGTGTGCCGAAGGTTTCACGCAATATTATGGCGAACTCATATTAGCGCGTGCAGGTCTGCACGATCCCAAGACGCACATCGCAACATTAGCCTCATTTGTGAATGCCAAACAGAACACACCCGGCGCCCGGTATTATTCTCCCATACAGGCCAGCAACCACGCGGTTTTCGTAGATGCAGGCGTATCGATAGACAGGACCAATTACCCTAACATGTTCACCACTTATTATTATTATGGCGCTGCCATCGCGCTGGTGCTCGACCTGGAAATGCAAACAAATTATCACAAAACCATCGACGCATTCATGCAGGCCATGTGGAAGCGTTTTGGCAAAACAGAGATCCCTTATACCATTGCTACCATGCAGGAAGCACTGGCATCTGTAACAGATGCAACATTTGCTGCGTCCTTCTTCGATCAATACATCCGCGGGCATGAATCTATCGACTATGCAACTCTGCTGGCAAAAGCGGGATACGAATTGAAGAATGCATCGGAAGGAAAAGCGGCTCTCGGTGTGAGTGCACTACCCGATGGTCAGGGGCGCCTGGTTATTACGAGGAATACCACCAAAGGTACTGCTGCGTATGAAGCCGGACTGGACATCAACGATGAGCTACTCAGTTTCGACGGAACCACTGTAAAAACGGTGACCGACATGAATGATTTCCTCCAGCACAAAAAGCCAGATGATGTCATCACTGTTCGCTATAAACATCGCGAACAGGAGAAGAGCGTTTCTGTTACATTAAAAGAACAGGTTCTTCCTACACTCATCCCCATAGAAGAAAAAGGACAAACTGTTACAGAAAACATGCAGAAGATCCGGGATAGCTGGTTTAAAACGAAAACACATTGAGCAATTCAATCAATGCTCCCGCTTTAAAACGATATAAGACCATATAGCGCTGCCCATCATGAATACAGCGCCTAGTAAGAAAGCGGCGCCGGGAAAATAAACCGGTGCAGCCGGTGCTGTGAAATGCGCAAAAAGATTGGTCATCATAGGCGGACCAACAATGGCCGTAGCGCTCATGATACTGGTGAGTGCACCCTGTAATTCGCCCTGTTCATTGGGTGGCACGTGACCCGATATAATGGCCTGCAATGCCGGGCCGGCAATACCGCCCAGGCAATAAGGTACCAGGAACACGAACATCATCCAGCTTTGCGAAGCAAAAGCAAACAGCAGGAGTCCCAGTGCGTAAAGTCCTAATCCCATATAAATACTTCTCTCATTTCCCAGTTTGGGATTAATGAAACGAACAAGTCCCCCTTGCACTACCCCCACCAACAATCCCACCATACCCAATGATATCCCGATCATTTTAGGACTCCAGTGAAATTTTTCTATGTTGAAAAAACTCCAATTGCTTTGTACGGCATGAGAAGCCAGGTAAACCAATGCAAGTGATGACACCAGGCCGGCTACTGCCGGATATTTTTTCAACTGCAACAAAGAACCCAACGGGTTGGCTCTTTTCCAGTCAAAGGATCTCCGGTGTTCGATAGCCAATGATTCGGGTAATACAAAATAGCCATAGCAGAAATTGAGCAGCGCCAGTCCGGCTGCCACCAGGAAGGGCACCCTTGGTCCCAGTTCCCCCAACAAACCACCTAATAGGGGTCCTAATATAAAGCCCAGTCCGAATGCAGCTCCGATCATCCCAAAATTCTGCGCCCTGTTTTCCGCGGTACTGATATCGGCTATATAAGCCGAAGCCGTAGTAAAGCTGGCGCCCGTAATGCCTGCAATGATACGGCCAACAAAAAGCCAGCCGATGGTAGGTGCAAAAGAAAGAAAGAGGTAATCGATCCCAAATCCCAGCAGTGAAGAAAGCAGCACGGGCCTGCGGCCGAATTTATCACTCAGGTTACCCAGTACCGGGGCGAAAAGAAATTGCATGATGGCATAGGCAAAAGTGAGCCATCCGCCATATTGGGATGCCTTACTGATCTCGCTGGTGTGCAATAACTGTTCAATCAGTTTGGGCATTACGGGAATGATCAGGCCCAGTCCTGTTATGTCGATTAAAAGAGTAATAAAAATGAAACCGATTGCTGCTTTGCGGGGGTTTGCCATATACCTGGTGTTGGAAGAAGTGAAGGATGCCGCAAAATTGCTGCATTTCGTGAAAGTACACAAACAAAAAAAGGGGGGCACCTGATGGCGCCTCCCTTACTTATCCGTAACAAACCCTTACGTATTTTATTTATGCAGTGCAATGGTACCTACCGAAGTATTGTTCGGTGCGGCTATGCTGATATTTGTCAGCGTAGTATCCTTGTAACCATTGGATGCATTCACAAAGAGCGAATAAGAACCGTCTTTCAATCCACGCATTTTGAAATAACCTTCCCTGTTGGGCAGCGCATAGGCTGTATCTTTTCCATTGAACAGGGTCAGTACAGGCTGTGCTTCCATCGGTGTTACCCTGCCTGAAAGGCTTGCAGTGGTACGTGTAACAAAGAAGCGGAAATGCGGACGGAGATAGAACTCATTGTTGTAACCTTGGTAAACAGAGCGGTTTACATCAAAATCCAACCATAAGCGAACCTTACCAGACATAAATTCTTCAGGCTCATCACCCCTCAATTTGATCAGCACATATCCAGGAAAATTGCTGGGTAAAAGCAATGGGTAAGTAATATGGTTTTTCACCAGTGAATTATGGGTACCTATTTCAATCTTCAGGAGGCGGATAGCACCTTTGGGTATGTTGGTAGAAGCCAATACCGTATCCAATCCATTCCTCAGGTGAAGGATATCATATATTCCGGCAGAAATATTCAGGTTTTGCCATACCAGGGAAGAATCTTTGGCCCGGGGGTTGCGTCCTTCACGGTCGCCTACATCATCCCAGTCGTCGTCGTCGTGCATGCGGGTATTCCTGCTGGTATCTACCAGTACTTTCACTGATTTGATATCCACCAGTACACTGTCGAAAAATCCCGGACCATCGGTCAGGTATAGTGTAAGATTTTGCTGACTACCGGCTGGTGCCTGCGCCGAATCGGACTTTTTACAAGCCGTTACCGTAATTGCAGCAGCAATAGCCATAAGGGCTCCGTAGAGGAAATGTTTAGCTTTCATAATTGGTTTTTTTAGAGTAGCATTACGCCATCCAGGAAATTGGTTTTAATATATAATAACCGCTAGGCGGTACAGGATTCAGAACACTCCGCAAAGGATTGGCCAAAAACATGTTAAAGCGTAGGATTAAGCGCATTTTAACATTTATTTTAAAGTTCTGTATCTGGCTGACCTTCATCATTTATCGTTGTTTGATGAAAAAGATACCCTTGCTTTCCATCGTGTTGCCTTGGGTTCAAAATATTTTTCGCATTTGCTGCTAACCTTCCCTTTCTTTTTTCTGTTCCTGGAACATTTCTGCAAAACCATATCCTTTCAGCAATGCATTGATCACCATAACCATGCGCTTGGCCCTGGCGGCCTCGCCCTTCACCCCGCCCATCCATTTGATGAAATAATTACGGTGTGAAAGTTTCAGGGCATCAAAAGCTTTCTTTGCTTTGGGCTCATCATCGAGGCATTCCATAAAACCCGGCGGTAATTCCAGCGGCGCCTGATCGATCTGCAACTGCACTTTTACCATGGCGCCTTTCTTTTTATGGATGGCTCTGCGCATCGCAGCATTCAAAGGCATGATGAACTCGCCCCCGCCCATGGGCAGGATCGCAACACTTTTAATAGGATGCGCGTCGAGCTTGCCTTTAACCCTGTATGACTTGCGCACACCGGGATTCATTTGCTCAGCCACATCTGCCGGCACAACAATATAGGTCCACCCGGTTTTTTCGCCCTGCGCCGCAAATTGCGCGATTGTTGCAGTAAACTGAACCATCTATTAAAGATACATATTAAGCCTCATGCACTTCTTCATTCCGGAATACCACTACTCCATCAAATGCATCTACCAGTACCCGTTTATTTTTATCCACTTCACCGGCCAGTATTTTTTTACTGAGCGCATTGGTGATCTGTTTTTGTATCAGTCTTTTCAATGGCCTCGCACCAAATTGAGGATCGTACCCTTGTTCGGCCAGGAACTCCAGTAAATAGTCGCTGAAATCCAGTTCAATTCCATTGGCGGCTACCAGTTTGCGTAAGCCATCCAGCTGGATGCGCACAATATCCATGATCTGTTTTTTCAACAACGGGCGGAACATGATGATCTCGTCTACCCGGTTCAGGAATTCAGGACGTATGGTTTGCCGCAGCAGGTTCATGACTTCAACCTTCGCTTTATCGGTAGCTTCTTCTACATTTTTTTCGTCTACATCATCGAAGGCATTCTGTATCAACTGGCTGCCGATATTGCTGGTCATGATGACGATGGTGTTCTTGAAATTCACCACGCGGCCTTTGTTATCGGTAAGTCTTCCATCGTCGAGCACCTGCAGTAATATGTTCCATACATCGGGGTGTGCTTTTTCTATCTCATCCAGCAATACCACGCTATACGGTTTGCGTCTCACGGCTTCTGTCAACTGTCCGCCTTCATCATATCCCACATAACCGGGAGGGGCGCCCACCAGTCTCGACACCGTATGTTTCTCCTGGTACTCACTCATGTCGATACGGGTCATCATGCTTTCATCATCGAACAGGTATTCCGCCAAAGCTTTGGCCAACTCTGTTTTACCCACGCCGGTGGTGCCCAGGAAGATGAAAGAACCAATCGGTTTTTTCGGATCCTGTAATCCGGCGCGGCTCCTTCGGATGGCATCGGCTACCGCACTGATGGCCTCATCCTGCCCAACTACCCTTTGATGCAGTTCATCTTCCAGCAGCAATAATTTTTCCCTTTCTCCCTGCAGCATTTTAGCAACAGGTATACCGGTTGCTTTGGCCACGGTTTCTGCAATATCTTCCGCATCTACTTCTTCCTTCATCAATCGCCTGTTGGTTTCGCCAAGCTGGTTCAATTGATCGGTGAATGTTGCGATTTGTTTTTCCTGCTCTTTGATCTTGCCATACCGTATCTCGGCTACTTTGCCATAATCGCCATTGCGTTCGGCTTGTTCTGCTTCCAGCTTCAGGCTCTCGATCGTAGCTTTCGCACTCTGTATCTTCTCCACTACTTCTTTTTCTTCGCGCCATTTGGCTTTGAGTGTATCTCTTCCCACGCTCAGGTTACTGATCTCTATATTGAGGTCTTTCAGTTTTTCTTCATCATTCTCACGCTTGATGGCTTCCCGTTCAATTTCCAACTGCCGTATCTGGCGTTCCAGCGTATCCAGTTCTTCCGGCATTGAATTCATTTCCAGACGCAACTTGGCGGCGCTTTCATCAATCAAATCAATCGCTTTATCGGGCAGGAAGCGGTCGGTGATATACCGGTTCGATAATTCCACTGCGGCAATGATCGCTTCGTCTTTGATACGCACATGGTGGTGTGTTTCATAGCGGTCTTTGAGTCCGCGTAATATAGAGATCGCATCTTCTACACTCGGTTCATCGATCATCACTTTCTGGAAACGGCGTTCGAGCGCCTTGTCTTTCTCAAAATATTTCTGGTATTCACTCAACGTGGTGGCGCCGATCGCACGCAGTTCACCTCTCGCCAGTGCCGGCTTAAGAATATTGGCCGCATCCATGGCGCCCTCACCGCCACCTGCACCTACCAGGGTATGTATTTCATCAATGAATAAAATGATCTCACCACCGCTCTCCGATACTTCTTTCACAACACCCTTCAAACGTTCTTCAAATTCGCCCTTGTATTTGGCGCCGGCGATCAATTGTCCCATATCGAGGCCAAAAATAATTTTGCTTCTCAGGTTCTCGGGCACGTCGCCATTTACAATACGCATGGCCAATCCTTCGGCAATAGCCGTTTTACCTACACCCGGCTCACCCACCAATATGGGGTTATTCTTGCTCCTGCGTGAAAGAATATGCAAAGTCCGGCGGATCTCTTCGTCCCTGCCTATCACAGGATCGAGTTTACCGTCTCTTGCCAGTTCATTCAGGTTCTTGGCATATTTACTCAGTGAATTGAATTGCGTTTCCTGTGTTTGCGATTTGATGGTATCGCCTTTGCGCAGGTCTTTGATGGCCGTAATGAGTCCTTTTTCTGTAAGGCCCGCCGCTTTCAGCGTTTTAGCTGCGGCATCGCTTCCTTTCAGCAATCCCAACAGCAAGTGTTCCGGACTCACAAATTCATCATTGAATTCTTTGAGCGCGGCATTGGCTTTCAGTAAAGCGGTGTTCAGGTCGCGGCTGATGTTTTGAGCGGCTTCTCCGTTGGATGATCTGGGCAATTTGCTGATGTCCTCATCTACTTTTGTTTCGGTGAAACCGGTATTCACGTTGTTACGTTTCAATAAAAAAGCAACAGGACTATCCTTATCGGCAAGCAATGCTTTTAACAGGTGATCGGTTTCAATAACAGGGTTGCCATTGTTGAATGCCACCTGTTGTGCTGCCTGGATGGTTTCCTGGGCTTTAATGGTATAATTATTCAGGTTCATATCGTATTTACTTGAGTTTGTTATGTGGGTTTGAAGTCCTAATTTGTCTGCAAAAACTATTCTAAACCATATTTATGCTTTCGATACCTAAATTTCCGGAAAATATGTCTGAAAAACACCGTTCCCCCTGCATGAAAGTCAGCCTGGTATGCATTTTCATGCTATTCTTTCAGTTGGCACAATCCCAGTACGATTTCAGTGAGCTGGATAAAAAAATGGAGGCTGCCAGGCGGGAATTGGGTGGTCATGCTGTGGCCATGATCTATAAAGACGGAAAGGTCATTTACCAGAAATCGATGGGTGAAGAATTCAACCCCAAAACACAGGCGCCTGTTGCCAGTTGCAGTAAATGGCTCACGGCTGCATTGGTAATGACTTTTGTAGACGAAGGCAAACTATCGCTTGACGACCCTATTGGCAAATACCTGCCCTTTTTCACCAAATACAACAAAGGATATATTACCATACGCCAGTGCCTGGCACATTTAACCGGTATTGAATCGGATGCAGGCCGGCCGTTGAAAGCCATCTTCGACCGTAAGAAATACAAATCACTGGAAGAAGAAGTGAATGATTTTGCTGCTAAAAAAGAGATCGCTTCCAACCCGGGATTGGCATTCAGCTACAGCGGCATCGGGTTGAATATTGCAGGAAGGGTATTGGAAGTTCTTACACGCCGGGGTTTTGAACAACTGATGCAGGAACGCATCACGAGGCCGTTGATGATGCGCAATACTTCTTTTTCCAGCTTCGCTGCGGTAAACCCATCCGGCGGGGCTGTTTCCACTGCCAGCGATTACATGAATTTCCTGGCCATGATCCTGAACAAAGGCGTCTTCAATGGCAAGCGCATATTGAGTGAGAAAGCCATTAACGATATGCAAACGGCACAGACTACTCCTTCCATGATCCGCTATGCGCCGAAAGCTGCGCAGGGATATAATTACGGATTGGGCGAATGGATATTGGCTACAGACGAAAACGGTAAAACAACAGCAGTGGCGAGCCCTGGTTTATTCGGCACCTGGCCCATGATAGATAACTGCCGGGGTTATGCCTGTATATTTTTCACCAAAGGATTATTGGGAGAAGAAAAGCGCGATCTCTATATGGACATGAAAAAGTCTATCGACGCACAAATCGCTTCTGTCTGCAAATAAGAGATTGAGCTTACCTTGCATAAAATCTGTTACTTGAGCAGGATTGAAGCATATTCTCACACAGTTAAATCGGTTGCCCGTCAACTGGGTTTCGACTATTGTGGTATTGCTAAGGCCGAGAAACTCAACGATGACGCAAGACGATTGGAGCAATGGCTTCACCAGGGTATGCACGGCAGCATGCAATACATGGAAAATCATTTCGACATGCGAACCGATCCTTCCTTGCTGGTTCCTGGCGCCAGGTCGGTGATCACGCTGTTAAAAAATTATTACCCATCGCAGCAACAATCTGCGCATACACCGCATATATCCAAATATGCGTTCGGGAAAGATTACCACGAAGTGATCAGGGCTCAACTGAAAGAATTATTACAAGCCCTCAATGAAAAGATCGGAGAAATACATGGACGTGGATTTGTAGATTCAGCGCCGGTGCTGGAAAGAAGCTGGGCTACGAAGAGTGGTGCAGGATGGATAGGAAAAAACGGCAACCTTATCACAAAGCACAGCGGCTCATTTTATTTTATTGCCACACTGATCGTAGACATAACACTGGATTACGACGATCCTTTTGCAAAAGATTATTGCGGTTCATGCAGCAGATGCATCGATGCATGTCCTACCGGGGCTATCGAAGACAATAAAGTAATCAATGGAAGCAAGTGTATCAGCTATTATACCATTGAACTGAAAGACGCGCTCCTGCCGGAACAGATGAAAGACCAATTCAAAGACTGGATGTTCGGTTGCGATATCTGCCAGGATGTATGCCCCTGGAACCGGTTCAGCAAACCACACCACGAGATCAACTTCACACCCATTCCCGAAATACTCAACCTGAGCACAAAGCAATGGGAAGAAATGACGGAAGAAAGTTTCAAAAACATCTTCCGTCATTCGCCGCTCAAGCGAACAAAATTCAGCGGTATTCAACGCAACCTGCGTTTCATTACCAGAGCTTGATACCCAGCTTCAGCGAAAAATAATTCAGCCAATAATCTACCGATTGATCATAATCGGATTTTTGTATCACCATACCGGTACCGCCTCGCCAATAGTTAATCCATGGCACCCAGGTGTTATAACGTTCGGTAATAGTTTTAAAACCATAACCCACACTCAACATCAGCTTCCTTCTTGCAGCAGCATTGAGTATGTACCCCAATCCTATATCTGTGTACAATCCGTTGTCAAACTGACTGCCTTCTTGGGTCGACGACCAATAACTGTACATCATCTTCTGCTGCCAGGGCATCGGCGAAGCAATATTATAACCCAGGTTGAGGTATGAAAAACAAGCATTCTTTTTACCAAAGAAAAACCTGGTATCAGTGAACACAGGTATGCTGCGCAATTTGTAATAATCCATCCCACATCCCAACCCAAATGCCCATTGCTTTTTCTGAAGCCCTCCTACCAATTGCCATTGTCCGCTATAAATATGATCTCCACTCAATACACCGGTTTGTGGAATGAGGTAAAATTTTTTCTGTTTTTGCTGTGCTGATGAAGTAATGGTTGTGAGCACCAACAACAGGCTTACCATATATTTCTTCATATCAGTTGTTTTGAATAACAGGAATTTTGCTTGCGATCTTTGCATTGTTCACGTCCGAATAATCGATGCAATACAACCCATCCTTTGCAGTGACGATCGCTATTCCGCCCAATGCAATCACATCAGTAGGCTGAAACCCTTTTACCTGGCTCAATAAACTAAGGTTATAAGGGTCCCCGGCATTGAACAGTTTGAGTCCATCCCTGCCATCACAGATGAATAACAGGTAACCGTCTTTCGACAAGCCCTGCGGACCACTGAGCGGGTACGACCTGACAGGCACAGGATGCAAAAGGTCTTTCAGGTTGATGATATCCAACTGGTTCGTGAACCCGCCACAAAATCCGCCTCCTCGCAGGGTAACATACGCATAATCGCCGTCTGCAATCACCGGATCACAGGTTCTCACATGCGTGAATTGTGAAAGAAATGTGGGTTGATCGGGATTGCTTGCATTGTAAATGAACATCCCCACCATGCTGCCGATGAACAGGTTATTCTTATAAGGAAAGATGGTTTCAATATTGCTTTGTGACAAGGCTATGGATTGCACATAACGCGGCGCGGCGGCCTGCTGAACGTTGAATACTTTCAGGTCGCTCTGGCTAACTGTATACAGGCGCTGGCTCAGTTGTGCAAAGCGCGACAACGATCCGGCAATACCGATAGCAGTGGGAGCTCCGGATGCGTTCGCAGGTGTAGAAAAGTATACATTACCGTATTGTTGTCTCATTTTATTGGCCACTGCTGCAAAACTTTGTTCAAAACGAGATGAAACAGCCGTGTCGATCCTGATCCACCGGGTAATTACTTTGGTAGTATCGGGATAAAAATCTGTGTAAATCCGTTGCGGAAAAACACCTTGCAATGCCTGTACCAGGCTAACACTGGCAGGATTGCTGATATCAATCGTTACCATGTCTGTGTAACAATCGGCGTACAGATAATTACCCTGTATGGCCAGGTCTGCACAGCCCGGCACATGGATGAATGCCTGGTTCACCGGCTTGGCGGGATCTGTGAGGTCTATTACATGTATCCCTTTGTTCAGCTCATTCAGAAAAACATAATGATCTTTTACTACAATCTTACCGGGTTGTTGCACGGGTTCAGGTGCATCACTTTTGATATCCGCGCGCACTTCGTCTTTAGTGGCATAAACAGGCCTGTAGAATGTATAGTGTGTGGTGGCTTTGTCTTTGGTGCAGGATACCAGCAACCAAATAGATCCGGCGAATGTCAGCAGCAGCTTTTTCATAAACATGCATTTGCGATACTGACACAGGTTATTTACTCACCGTTGCATTACTATTTTCGTTGTGGAAATACACAGACAGCCCTCAAAGTTGGCTGCCATAAATATTGTTTTGTTCCTTCCTGGCGGGAGAGGTTGGTGATGAAGAATTTTGCTTGCGGACCAACGTAAATAAAAGGAGTTTTCCCTATCCCAATGTCCAGACCGGTTGACAATTGCAGGTTCAGTTTACGCAAGAGATCGTTGTTGTGAAATAAAAGATTGTCTTTCTGATCATAATGCAATCCGTTGCTGCCCAATAACAGACTGGCTCCTGCTCCCAGCTCCCACCTGAATGGCAATACACGGAACAACTTAAACGGAGTATAGAGATGAACCGCAACTTCCAGGAAATGATAATGATTGGTATAACCGATACTATCAATGTTCTTATAATAGTAGCCACCCGTATTGGAATAACGCCCGTTCTGAGCCGACTTAATAGTACTGTCTTTTCGCATACCTACATTCAAACGATCCTGGTATAATCCATAGCCAACAGAAAGCCCGAGACTATTTTTCTTTCCGATGGCTTTGTTGAATTCAACACCCAGGTTAAAAGAAAACGCATCATGAAATGCCGGCGGCATTGCCGCGCCTGTTGATCCATTACTGAGATTGCTCCCCGGCGGGCTGTAATACATATCGGCGCTGGCTGCATGGGTTCTCAGGATTGAATTACGAACCCCGCTGTTTCCAGCATTTGCAAACAGGTGTACCTGCCATTTCTTTTTCCCGGTTAGTATTACTTTTTCTTTTATAGCCGCTGGGGCTTCCGATGTTACAGCAGGCTTTCGTGCTTGTGCAGTATCAGTCGTTGTTGTTTCCGGCAAAACAGTGGCCGTAAATACTTTATTTTTTTCTACCATTACCGCATCTGCTTCGGTTGTTTCGATATGCAGGTCTTGTGTTGCCGGTTTTGACGCTTCTATTTTACCCGGCATATTTATTTTGCCTGGCTCACCGGTTACAACAACAAGATTTGTTGTTCTTTTTTGTTGATGTTCTATTTCCCGAACTGTCTCTTTTTCTTCAGGTAATTTATTTGTTGCTGTCTCTTCTGTGTTTGATCGTTGACCATGGGTTGTTACAGGTTGCTTATTTACTATTACAGGTTGATGTGTTTCCTTCGTTTGAAATTTCCACCAGATCCAACTCCCGCCACAACAGATCGCCAGCAAGAACAGCCAAAGCACCCACCTGCGCTTTCGCTCCCGTTGCAGGGATGCTGCCACTACCTCCCAGGAAGCGGCATCTGGCTGTATCTGCAGATCAGCCAGCTCTTCGCGTACCTGTTGTTCAAACGATCTATCGGGCATACTTATCTTTTTTTCCGTTAACAACATTTTTTCCCATCCAGCTGATCAGCAAAGCCCTGGCCCTTGAATACTGGGAGCGGCTCGTGCCTTCGCTGATGCCGAGTATTTTTCCGATTTCCACATGCGTGTACCCTTCTACCGCATGCAGGTTGAAAATAGCCTGGTAACCCGGCGGCAATTGCCTCACCAACGCCAGCAGGTCTTTCATACCCAGCTTCCATTCCGGTTCTGCCTGTGTAACAGGATGCAGGTGACTGTCTTCGAAAGACAGATCGAGCTGGTACTGCGGTTTTCGCTTGAGATAATTGATGGCGGTATTGACCATGATGCGCCTGATCCAGGCGCCCAGCTCTCCTTCGGCCTTGTACTGGTGCAGGTGCCCGAATACTTTGATGAAGCCTTGTTGTAACACTTCCTCGGCATCATGCATACTTTTGGTATACCGGTAACAGACACCCAGCATAGATGCCGCAAACAGGTCATACAACTGCTTCTGCGCAGCGGTATGATGCCTGAGACAGTCTTTTACCAGTTTCTGCTGATCAACCATTTGGTGTGCATTCGTTTAAGTGACACCCGTTGTGCTTGATAACGTTGCATCTGCAATAAAAATAAGGTTTCAGCAGTACCTTTACAGCATGAGTTTAGTAGCAAGGGACCGCCAGGTGATCTGGCATCCGTTTACCCGGCAGAAGAACATGTTGCCACCCATTCCCATTGTAAAAGGAGAAGGCACGCTTTTGTGGGACGAGGATGGAAAAAGCTATATCGATGCCGTCAGCAGCTGGTGGGTAAACCTGCACGGTCATGCACATCCTTATATTGCCGAAAAATTGTACCGCCAGGCATTGCAACTGGAGCAGGTGATCTTTGCCGGCTTCACACACAAACCTGCCGTAGAACTGGCCGAGCGATTGTTGCCGCTGCTTCCCGGTCATTTTTCCCGCGTATTCTACAGCGACAATGGGTCTACTGCTACCGAAGTTGCCCTTAAAATGGCCATCCAATATTGGTGGAATCAAAATGAAAAGCATCGGAAAAAAATACTGGCTTTCCATCATTCCTATCATGGAGATACATTTGGCGCAATGAGTGTGAGTGACCGGAGCGTGTTCACACTTGCTTTTCATGACCTCTTATTCGATGTCGTATTCATAGATACGCCCACAACAACCAATCTCCCTTCCTTAATTGAAACCATTTCGGCGCAGGCAGCAGAAACCGCTGCCTTTATTTATGAGCCCCTGGTGCAGGGCGCAGGCGGCATCAAAATGTACGATGTTGCTCCGATGGATCATCTGCTGAAACAGGTGAAAAAAATGGGCATCATCTGTATTGCCGACGAAGTGATGACGGGCTTTTGGAGAACAGGCAAATCATTCGCCAGTCATTATCTTTCTGTAGAACCCGATATCATTTGCCTGAGCAAAGGACTCACAGGCGGTACCATGGCGCTGGGTGTAACGGCCTGTTCCCCAAAAATCTATGATGCATATATGAGCGATGATGCATTGAAAACTTTTTTCCATGGCCACTCTTTCACCGCCAACCCGCTCGCCTGCACTGCTGCCCTGGCCAGCCTCGATTTGCTACACGAAGCCGACTGCCGGCATCAAATACAGATGATCTGTGAAGAGAACCAACAATTTGCCGTTCGGCTACAACACAGCCAGCTTCCTTATAAAAACATCAGGGTAAGGGGTACCATCCTGGCATTTGAAATTGAACAGGGCGAAGATGTTTATCTCAATAATATCGGCGCGCTGGTTACCGAACAGGCTTTGAGCAAGGGCATTTACCTGCGTCCGTTGGGCAATACCGTGTACATCATGCCTCCGTATTGTATTTCGAGAGCAGAATTGCAACAGGTATATGACTGCATACTATCCATCCGGCTATAAAAGTTGCACTATGAATCTTTAGTGAAGGCGGTTAATAATCGTAAGGAAGCATGGTAGCCAGTTTCTCATACTATGATTTCACATAGCGAAAGATAAACATATTTCCCAATTACCTGATAATAGATCATTGAGATCACAACAAAAGTGCGGTGCAAGCCACAACGCATTCATAGTTATCTCACTACTGTGCGCGCCGTGGTGGAGTATAGTGTACCGCTCCCACAGTGTTGTGTAAGCGGCCATTTGAACATGGCGGAACAATTAAAACATTGATTTACAATTCCGAAGTCATTTTTCAGCTCAAAGTCCGAACAAGCCGGCATTCAGCAACTGAAGGGTTTTGGTTTTGTAATCGCTGGGAACCAGCAGGGAAATATTATGCGGACTACCGCCGTAGCTCACCATGGTAACAGGTACTTCCTTAATGGCATCAAACAGCTTTTTAAGTACGTCTTCCGTTTGTGCAATTTCATTACCTACGATGGAAACGATGGTTTGTCCTTTTTCCACTTCCACAGAGCCGAAGGGTTCGAGCTCTTTGATGATGGATGCAAGCGCTGCATCGCTATCGATGGTTACAGATACCGCCACTTCGGAAGTGGTGATCATATCGATGGAAGTCTTGTATTTTTCAAACACTTCAAACACTTTCCTCAAAAAGCCATAAGCCAGCAACATGCGGCTGCTCTTGATCTTGATGGCTATGATACCATCTTTGGCGGCCACGGCTTTCACACCTACACTGCCTGCTTCTTTGGTGATCACGGTACCTGCCGCATCGGGCTGCATGGTATTGAGCAGCTTCACCGGCACGTTCTCCTGCTGCGCAGGCCAGATACAGGTAGGGTGCAATATCTTGGCGCCGAAATAAGCCAACTCGGCAGCTTCATCGAAGCTCAGTTGCTCAATGGCCACTGTTTTATTAACGATGCGCGGGTCGTTGTTGTGCATGCCGTCGATATCGGTCCATATTTCACATACGTTGGCATGAGCGGCGGCAGCTACCAATGAAGCAGTGTAATCGCTTCCTCCGCGTTTCAGGTTATCTACTTCTCCCCTTGCATTGCGACAGATATATCCCTGGGTGATGAATATTTTTTTGTTGCTATGCTGTTTCAGCAACTCATTCAGCTTGGAGCGGATGCTGCTCAACTGGGGCTCTTCATTGCTATCGATGCTCATGAACTCCAATGCGGGCAGCAGCAAATGATCTACTTCCTGCTCATCGAGAAAAGTGCTGAACAGTTTGGTGCTCATCAGTTCTCCTTGTGCCAGGATGTCTTTGTTCAGCGCCTCGCTGAAAGAAATGCGTAAAATGATATTGAGGAATTCAAAATGCTCGGTAACAATCGCATTGGCTTTGGCGCGGTTCTCTTCTTTCTGAACGAGATCCAATACAAAACTCCTGTAATGCTTTTCCAGGGTATCAATCTTCTGTTTGGCTGCCACCCGATCACTTGCTGCTAAACTGCTGCTGATCTCCACCAGGGCATTGGTTGTTCCGCTCAATGCACTCAACACCACGATCTTGGGTTCTGCATCTTTTGTAATCAACTCATATACCTGGCGCATGCGTTCCGGCTTACCTACACTGGTGCCGCCAAACTTCATAATCTTCATAAAAAAACCACTGGTTTAATTGTAAAATGAGTGGCAAAGGTAAAGCGGAGCAGCCAATATAGAAGCAAGA
>Ga0114932_10000622_pt1 | contig 41863 bp, 59 predicted proteins | sample 2SBtaG_2_FD_87286 | JGI IMG/M metagenome (GOLD analysis project Ga0114932, IMG submission 87286) | Deep subsurface microbial communities from Kolumbo volcano to uncover new lineages of life (NeLLi) - 2SBTROV12_ACTIVE470 metaG | ecosystem: Environmental > Aquatic > Marine > Volcanic ...
AGCTGTTTGTAACAGTTTTAAAGTGGAGATTCTGAAAGGCTTGCACAATTTTACGGCAACGACAGGGAACACTTTTAAATTAGCGCTTTACGATTCAGAAGCAACATTAAGTAAATCAACAACTGTCTGGCAAGGAACAGACGAAGTTGCAAACTCAGGCACTTATTCAGAGGGTGGTGGGGCATTAACATCAGTAACACCAGTACTATCAAGTGACACTGCTGTTTGTGATTTTTCACCAGACTTATCATTTACAAGTGCAACTATTTCAGCACAAGCTGCTGTAATTTATAATAGTTCAACAGTAACAGGTTTAACAACTAATGCTGCTGTTTGTGTTTTAGATTTTGGTGGAGTTAAAACTTCAACATCAGGAACTTTTACAATTACATTCCCTGCTGCTGAAGCAACTGCTGCAATTTTAAGAATCGCATAGGAGATTAGAGTATGGCTTCCATCCAAGGGTGGGGCCGAGAAACTTGGGGCAGTGGTGCATGGGGACAATACGCTCCTGTCGAAGCAACGGGTGTCGGCCTCACTTCATCAACTGCTACTCCAACTATTACGGGTACATGTAACGTAACGCTTACTGGTCTTGGTACCACGTCCACTACAGGTGCGGCTGTTGCTACAGGAGGTCAAAATTTAACGGCTCCAACTTTACCTGTACTTCAATCAAATACAAATGATGTTACATCTGTTGTAGGTTCTGCTAACATTACTCCAACAGGATTAGGAACAACTTCTGCTATTGGTTCAGAATCAATAGCTACTGGTTTTCAAAGTGGTTGGGGCAGAGCATTTGCAGGATCATCAGGCGTAGAAATTGGATGGGGAGATAACCTTTGGGGAATTACTAAAGCTAGTTATGTTGTAACAGGTCAAGCTGCAACAACAGCAACAGGATCAATGGTATTCCGTGGCGATGTAGCTCCCACAATTACATCAGCAGGAATGTCATCTGCCGTTGGAACAGTATTAACTTCTATTTTTGTAACTGGTGTAAGTGCAACAAGTTCAATTGGTACCTTTTCTATTAGCGGTGATGGAGTTATAACCGTTGTCGCTTCGAGCGAACCAGAACTAGATGCAAGCATTGGAACTGTATCCGTTGGTATTAGTCCAACTGTATTACCTTCAGGACAACAATTAACAGCAAGTCTTGGAACAGAAACTGTTTCAGGATCTGCTAACATTACTCCAACAGGATTAGGAACAACTTCCGCTATTGGAGCTCCAACAATTTCAGGTGCTGGAAATGTTTCAGTAAGTGGTGTTGAAGGAGATATTCAAGTTGGTAGTGTAGTCGCTGCAGGAGGTGTTGTCGTAACTCCAACAGGACAAGCTGCAACATCGGCTATAGGACAAGCAACGCAAATATCATCATACGCTTTAACTGGCGCTTCTCTTACTGCAAGTCCTGGTAATCCAAGTATTTCTGGTTCATCAACCTTGACTTTAACAGGCGTTCAAGGTACTGTTGCTACTGGAGATATCGACATTACTGGATGGAATATTGTAGATGACTCTAACAGTTCTATTAGTTGGGCGGAAGTAACTAAGGCTGCATAAAAGTTTTGACAAACTTTATATTAATCAATAAAACTTACTTAGGAGATTAAATGTCAACATATTCAACAGGGCTTAGAACTGAACTACAAGTAAATGGGGAAAACTCAGGCACGTGGGGAACAATAACTAATAACAACTTTTCTCAAGTTTTTGAATTTGCTATTGCTGGTGTATATTCAAAAGCTATTACTACTGGCACGGCAACCACACTAACAAACGGTGATGGTCCACAATCTCAAGCAAACAATGAAGCTAGACAAAATCAATTAATTTTTACAGGAACAGTTTCAACTACTCATACAATTCAATTTCCTGCAACTCAAAAAACTATGGGGATCTATAATAATATTGGTGGTGGCGCTGATATTTCAGCACGATTAGGAGCTACAGGAAACACAGTAACCGTTACAAACGGTAAATATCGTTTATTAGCTACTGATGGTACTAACTGGTATGATATTTTTGATCTAGCAGGTTTAAGTGAAACATGGGTTAAAAAAACTGGAAACTATACTATGGTGGATGGTGATAATATTTTTGCTGATACATCAGGTGGAACTTTTACTTTAACATTACCAGCTTCTCCAAGTATGGGAATGCAATGTAAAATTATAGATGCTGAGGGAACGGCAGGAACAAATAAAATTACAATAGGCCGTAACTCTGAAAAAATTATGGGATCTGCTGCTGATTTAGAAATTACTACTAACAGTGCAGGTATAGCTCTAGTGTATTACGATGCAACTTATGGATGGAGATTAAAGTACAATGACTAATTTACAAGATTTTACAAATAGAAGTGAAGTAGGAACTATTAAACCTTGGGGTAAAGCAACAGCACCAAATGGATATTTATTATGTGATGGTGGGGCAGTTTCTCGAACTACTTATGCTGAACTTTTTACTGTACTTTCTACTACTTATGGCGCAGGAGATGGATCAACAACATTTAATGTACCTCAATTACAAGGAAAAACTCCACAAGGATATGATGGTAATACTTATAATTTAGCAGCTACGGGTGGTGCTAATACAGTTACTGTTGCAGTAACTAATAACCAAGCTGTAAGTACAATTACATCTACTGTAGCTAATAACCAAGCAGTTACTATGACAGGGGATATTGGAACTACATCTTTAACTACGGCTCAATTAGCTTCTCATACACATACTTTGTTATTAAGAGGTGGCCCTTCAGGATCAGGAAGATTACAATCAAACCAAGGTCGTTTTAATTATAGTGCTTCAGGTAGTGAAGGATCAGGAACCGCACATAATCATGGCACAGGAACATTAGCGGGAACTCTTACAGGAACTGTAGCCGTAACTAATTCAGGGGGATCTTTAACAGGAACTGTTACAGCCGCAGGAACTAATGCTTTTTCACCATATGTGGTGGTTAATTATATTATAAAACACTAAGGAGAAATATAATGGCAACAGAAATAGTAATATCAAACGGAGATTATATAAAAGTAGATAATTTTTATATTAAATGGGCAGATAGAGGAGACTCAATGCCTGCTTTACCATCTGGTCAACCAGGAGATGATAACATTCATTATGTTATTTATAATACTTTATCAGGTGATAATGAAATACAACATTGTGGTCCTTCAGGAAAAATGAAAGGTAATACAGATTTAAATTCTACAAGCGATATTGTTACTGGCACTACTACAGTTCAAAATTTATTAGATTGGGGACAGACTAGAAAAGACGAATTAATAGCTGATCCTAATTATAATGATCCTGACGATAATTCTTAATTAGTTATTTAAAACTTTTTTTATGCCAAAAAAACTTTTTATATCTATCGCTCCACTCACTTAAAAGCAAACGAAGAGTTTGACCGTGTTTTTTTTCGTAATAAAAACCAGACCACATTTTCCATGCTTCTCGTTTAAATGGAATAACTTGAACCATAGGATCACCTTTTTTAAATAAAAATTGTTTATCTCTTTTATTTAAAATAAAAGGAAAATGAATTGTATTAAGATAAGTATCTGTATCTACAATACCATCAATAATTTTAAATCTATTTTCGCCATATCTATTCATAGGATGTGTGAATAAACAACTGTAACCAGGCGGTGTTTTAACAAGCCATTTGTTAATAAATTTTCCTGCTTTTTCTCCAGAATTTTTTTGCCATTCTAATGGTAACTGAGCTTTTTTATGATAACCAAAATCATTTTGTTCTTTGTTAGCAGGGGTTACACTAAAATCATTTTCTACTGGATCAACTAAATAATCTTGATCAAATGGAATAATATATCCAGCCGTTAAAGAATCAAGGAAAGGTATACATACTTTAACAGTTGGTTCATGTATATTATCTTCAGTAAATCTTTCTAGTTTTTTATACTCCGCAGGAATAAAACGAGAAGCAGGGCGTGGATGAGGCCATATGTCTAACATTTCTCTATCAGTAGCGATAAACTTTATTTTTTTCTCAAACATCTTTTTTCACTTCAATAAAATTAAAAGACATAGAACGTCTTATAGCTCCAGGTTTTTTTGTTTTAAAAGGCATTACACAATGTTGATGATCTGCTCTAAATATATAAAAATCTCCTACTTTAGGAGTAACATAATGACATATATTTTGATTCATTATAAAACACAATTGACCATCTTTAAATTTATGAGGATCTTTTGTATCATCTATAAACTGAGGAACTTTTAAAAATAAAACAGTAGACCATCCTGTTCCGTCATGGTGTGTATGAGGAGGATTGTATTCTCCTTCTTTCATATCATTAATCCAACAACCATTAATATCTAAATGATGTGGGCCTGGTTTACATACATTAAAATCTTCACTTGTTTTAATATGTTCATTCATACATTTTACAAAATAGTTAAAAGCTTTAGTTTTTTCAATTAGTGTCATAATATTTAATTCTGAATCTAATCTTCCTGCTAATCTATGACCATAACTAGTTAAATGAGTTTTTGCTTTTTCATAATGATTATTTAAATCTTTAATATATTTTTGAGGGACAGTAAATTTACTAATAAAACGTCCTTCTACTATAATTTTCTTTTTCATTTTTCTCCTTTCATTGTCATAAAATTAGCAATACTATATCTCCATGAACTTTCACCCGACCATTGCATAGGTGAGTGCCAATTATCTGAAGAAAAAAATACAGCTCTGTTTTCTTTAAATCCTACATTTAAGTTTAAATGAAATTTTAATGTATCTTCTGGATCACGAGTATAAAAACCTGTGCCATTAGCCAAGTGTGGATCACCTTTTATATAGATAAGACATTGATGAGTTGCTGAACCGTCAGTGTGTGGGCGTGGATGATCTTTTGCATTAGACATAGTATACATACAATCCACATCTGATACATAATCAAGATCAACTTCTTTATTAAAATAAAGTTTTATATTTTTGTAAATTAATTTTTGAAGTTCACACATTACTGGTAATTTATGATCAAACCAATAAGAAGATTGATAAGCTCTAGTTTCATTAGGGGGAGGAGTAAATTCTACTGTAGGTATTTCTAATTTTATTTTTTGAAAAATATCATCCTCAAAAAAATTATCTTGTACAAAAATACTATTCATCTAATCTCCACCAAAATTGAATACTAAATCGTTGTTCCAAAAAAGATACTTCTTTATCTGCTTGTAAAGGTTTAACCGCATGCCATATAAAAGAAGGGAAACAAGAAAAAAAATTATGAGTATTATTGGTTTTAATTATTTTATTATTATCTTTAAATAAAAATTCACCACCTATTAAATTACTGGGTTTTTGTAAAATTAAATTCATTGTAAATATATTCTTAGGGTTAATATCTTGATGCCAATTATAATACCCTCCTTTATTATAGGAAACAACGTGAATTGAAAACTTTAATTTTCTATTCAATAAATCAAATACAGAGTTAGAAAAATTATCTTGAATATAAGCTAGTAATCCTTGGTGCACAAACCATGATTTTAATTGCAAAATAGTAGTATCTTTAAAATCTTTTACATTTTTATCTGTAATCCAAAAATCAAAGCCACCGCAATGAGGAGAATAAAATTCTTTTTTAATTTCTTTTTTATCTTGCCATTCAGATATATCAAAATAATTTCTTAAATTTAAAAAATCTACATACAACTTGTCTATTATATCTGGAGGTAAAAAATCATTAGCAGCTATAATGTTTTTTGAAAAAGAATAATATTCCATTATCGTATAATAGGTATTAAACCAATTGTATTGTTAGGTTGTGCTAAAGGTTTTGTATGACAATCGAAACCAAGAGTTATACGAGGAGTATTAAATTCTTTATCTACAATAACCTTGTGATAAAGATCACCAGGACCTATATAAATATTTCCTACCTCATTAACAATTTCAAAGTTTTTAAATACTGTTCTTGTTTGATGAGGTTCAATAGTTATGTATCCATGAAAATCCCACTCATGACTATGCCAATGTAACACTTCATCTTGTTGATGAAAATTAATCCATGATTGCATCCATATGTATTTAGAATCAGTATAATTTAAAATTACTGTTCGTAGTTCTTTAAAGAGTTCATAAAATAATTTAGAAGGAGAAGTAATACCAAATGTATTATAAAGATTATATCCCCAAGTTAAATCTTTCTCTGGAAAAGCTTCACGATGAATAGCTGCTGCCGTATGTATTTCTTTAACAAAGTCTTTTTTGTTATTTATAATTAATTTAGATTTATAAATCATATAATTTTTTGTAATAATTTTTTTCCTTTACCAATTAAAGTTTTAGTATTTTTAATATAACCTGATACTTTTGAATTTCCTTGACTTAAATTTAACAACTGAGAAGAAGGATTTTCGTTTTCTTCTAAAATAATATTTTCATTAATTTTAGATGTATGAAAAATTAATTCGCCAATAATTTCATTTCTTTTTATATGTACCTTTTGATGATAACTTTGTATTTCAAATGCTATATTAAGAGGACGAACCCAAGATGATATATCAAACTTACCATTAATAAATTTTAAATTATGTTGAAAATTATTAGGAGATCCTGTTTCTAAAAAACAAGTTTCTTTAGTGTAAAAAACTACATTCAAAGGAATTTGAAAAACAGGTTTGTGATGAATTACTGCATCACTAAATGTTACTTGTATTAACCCATCTTTAAATAAATTTGAAGTGTACACATCATGGAAAGTAATACTATATTCTTCTTGTCCCTCAATAGGGTTAATAGTAAAATTTAAATCATAGGGACAGCTTACAGTAAATCTATTTAAGTTTGCCCATTTATGTGCATAACAACGATGATACCCTTTATCTTGATTAGGTATTTCTTTATTAAAAGATAAACGTAAAGAATCAGGTAAACTATTTTGTAAATAAAAATATTTAATTTTCATTTAATAAAAGCCCATGTGTCGTTAGCTATACTTAATTTTTTATTTAATTTAATTAATTTTAAAAAATCAGTTAAAGCTTCTTGAATAATTTTATTATTAAAGTCGTGACCACAAAATAATCCTTTAACTTTTAATTTAGGAAACCATAAAGTAAAATCTTGCACAGCATTTTCATAAGTAGGAAATGCATCTAAAAAAATAAAATCAAAGTATTCATTAGGAAATTCTTCCACAGCAATACAAGATTCTTTTTCAATTATCTTTATTTTTTCTTTTCCCTTACTATGTTTTAAATAATGATATAACATTGTTTTACTAAGGTCTTGGCTTTTTTGATCATAATATATTTTTTCTTTTCCATAAGTAATATGATCTTCAAATGGAAGATAAGAATCAATACCATAATACATTTTTACTAACTCACATTTTTCTAAAACTTCAAGCATTGATAAACCTTGCCCCACACCAATTTCAGCGCCAATTAATTTATGTTTAAAATGTAAGTTAATAAAATGAATTAATGGAGAGATTGAAGTATTATTATAAGTATAAAGTTCTGTCATTTATATTTTTAATTGTTCATTTGCTGTCACAAAATTTATTACATAACGAGGACCATTAGTTGGGTTAGAACTTGCATGTTTAATGTAACTATCAAACTCAATACAAGTGTTAGCAACTGGTTCTATTTTTCCTCCACTATCAAACCAGGTGCAGCCATCGCTATTATTAATGTAATAAATGTAGCTGGTAAAACCACCAGGTGGTTGCCAACCATCATTAGAAACATCAACATGATAAGGATGGTGTTCTGGTGCGTTGTAATATGGTTGAAGTAAATTACATTTAATTCTCCAATAATTTCCTGCTGAACCACAGTTTTTTAAAATATCATGTAGATGAGGTATTTGCCAAAAATATTTGTGATAAAAATGTTGCGAAGTCCAAATACTAGGTTCTCCTGACCAATCTTCTATACTAAAACGTTCCATTAATGTACGAACCATTTGCGGTGTATCGGTTTCATTACTTGCATCATAAGTTGCATTATTGTAACTCCATTGAAACCCACTACTTGTAATATATCTTACAAGTTTTTCATGTTCTTCTTTTGTCAAAACATTATCATGGATTTTAAAAGTCATTGTGTAGCCCATTTAATTTTTTCATGATCTCTTAAATAATTATGAGTAATAGAAAGACATGAAGTTATGTTACAAGCTGCATGTTCTATGTTTCCTGGAGTAAAAATAATTTCTTTTTCTTTTTGAGTGCAATAATAAGTTTTATTATTAAACCAAAACCACCACATTTTTTTACCTGATATAACAACATTCCATGCAGATGACTCTGTAGTATCCGTATGTATTTTAGAAGAAGAAGAAGGAGGACCCCAATATAACCATTTCCATTCATTAGGTTGAAAAGGAGCATCAGCAAAGTAAGAAGGAATAGAATAAGAATTATGTAGAACACTATCAGCAATTAAATAATCTCTTATATAAAAAACATCTTCTTTGTCAGGTAAAATATAATTACAATCTCTTTTTAAATACTGATAAAAATTTCCTATATTTAATTTTTTAGCTATGTAGTAATCAGGCATTTTAAAAATAGGCCAATCTAAAGAATAATTTTTTATTAAACAGGGAATATTTTTTTCCTCGTAGTTCTTCACAAAAAAATGATAAGTCGGATTATCTAAAGTATCTATATTCATTCTCTTTAATTTCTGCCTCTTTCATACCATATATTCTTTGTCAATAAAACATTTTTAAAAAGTTCTATTGCTTTCAATGAAAATATGGTTACATTAGATCTCACCCAAAAATTTAAATCACAGGAGATATTATGGAAAATCAAGAAGTATTGAAAGCTATAGCTGTCCTCGCTGATAAGGTGAGCCGCTATCATGAACGTTTATTAGCTACAGAGCGAGATAATTTAAGACTAGAAAAAACACTATCAGAACATCTTAAAGGATGTGGCTGTCATGATACTTCGGGTGAAAAAGTAATATTAAATGGAAATGAAGCTGACGTTGAATGTGAAGCTTGTAGTGCTTAGTCTTCGTTAGCACCTATCATATCTGCTAAAGATGGAGCAAATATTTTTACATTTCTTTGGATATGTTCTTCTTTAGTATCGGTGTTAGGATCATCTACATCAGATTTAGCATGATCTTCTGAATCATATTCTTGACTTGTTTGGGTATTAATAATTGTTGTCTCAGATTTACATCTAATGTGAGGAACCATACGACCATCGCCTGCATCAATTTCCCCTAAAATTTTTGCTTCTTCTACAATTTTAGTCATTGTTTCTCCTTTTTAATTCAATGTTAAAACTTATCACAATTCTTTCTTCTTGTGAATTATTTTCCTCTACCTCATGTTGAAGCCAAGAAGGAAAAAATAATATATCATTTTGTTTAGGTGTCCATGTTACTCGGTGCGCTGTATATATACTTTCTTGTGGTTTTTTAGGGGGCGATAATACTTCAGATTGGGGTCTAGGATCATGAAATATAAGGGAGCCACTATCTTTAGGCACCTGTAAATAAAAGACTCCTGAGAGGTAATTAAAAGGGTGATTATGTAAACGATTACTGCTTCCCGGACCATTGACCACGGCCCACATCCCCGTTACCTTAGGAATCATTTCTTCAATTATATCTAAATGTGTCATAGCTTCTTGAGATAGATTAACAATCTCAGATTTTAATGTGCCAAACTTTTCATTTTCGTGAAGAAAATCATGGCTGTGCCATCCTCCTTTAGTGCTTTTTCCTTCTATAGTCTGAGGTTCTTTTTCTTGAAGATCTTTAATATCTTTTATTAAATCTTCATACCCTGCTAAATTTAATGAAAAAATAGGAGTAATAAATAAAGAATGTAAATCGATTACAAATCTCCTTTTGTTATTTCTAATATACTAGCAGTTACATGTACTTGATTAGCTGCATTAGCCTGTACTTTTAATATGTCCCCTTCTTCTAATACTAAAGGTTGTTCTAGTAATTCAGTAGTAGTTTTTGCTGCTACACTTTTCTGTTCAAATAAAGCAATTGTAGCAGAAGCACTAGTATCAGTAAAAACTACATCTAAAAGAGTAGTAGCAGTTCCATGGTCATTACAAACTAAAATAGATTTTATAACCGCAGTTGTTGGAAAAACAGGTGATGTTCCTGTAACACCTGGTGATGCTGTAGGAACAGTATAGAGTGTTGTTAAATCTGTTGTTGTAATATCTTTCCCTGCATTTTTAAATGTATCAGCCAAGGTACCAACTCCTTCCGCTAGATTTATTTTCTATATCTTGAGAATAAGATGTATTTAAATTTAAAATAATTTGTTCAAGTAATCGTACCATTTGATCAAATTGACTTGGTTCATACTCTAATGTAGCATTTGGTAATCGTGTAATTGTTATTTTAGCCATTATCTTCTCCCATCTGGTCTAAGTTGTAATTTCATTGATCCAAGTCTCCAGTTAGTATCATCTACTGTATTAGTTGCAAAATTTAATTTCACTGATCTTCCTCGTCCTCTTATATTAATTTTGTCTGTTGTGCTACTTACAGTTCCTGTTGTTGTTTGACTAGTTGTGGATTGAGGATAATCTTCTAAAGTTAAAGTAACAGTTAAGTCATTAGCTAAAGAAGTAAAGTCTGGAACAAATTTACTTACAGACATAAATTGATCACCATCACCAATTTCAATTGATCCTGTAGTAAGAGAAGCACTAATAGCAGTTCCATCCGCTTGGTTATTACCAGTCTCTTGATTGTATAAATAAGAAGCTCCTGCTGTTACACCAAATGGTGTATTAGTAACTCCTGTGCTTGTTGTAGCATTAGCTACCAAAGAAGCATTGTATTCAGAAGAAATAGGATTTTCAAAAGTATAATTAGCCAGATAGCTAGTTCGTCCTAATGTTGAAGTGTACCAAGTATTTTCAAGATAGTTGTAGACTACTACTCTATCTATTTGTGTAGCACTCGCTGAAGGATAATACCAAAGTATTTCATTAAACTCAGGATTAACCCCACAAGCTATATCATTTTTATTAGTATAACTTAAATCGTCATAAACATAATCTTGAACTGAACAAGCCATTTTTTTAACAACCCCATCATACATATAAAATGCATCATCACCCATCCAAAATGCTTTACCATTTACATCAATAGCTGCATGCTGTGCTATCAATCCACAGTTAGCCCCAAGCTGTCGTTGACCAAATGTAAATGGTGTTCCAACAAATTGAATACCATGTAGCGATTGATCAGTCCAAACTAGTATCTGACCAGTTGATCTAACAGCGCCTATAATACGTGAACCATCAGCAATACGAAGCGAACCTGCTTCATTTTCTGCTGTAGGTGCAAACACTGTTAAACTTTCACGATCAGCAAATCTAAAAAATAAATCATCTTGTGTAGCTGCATCTGCAACCGTAGTGCATGTTCCAAATAAAAATAAATGTCGAGTGTCAGAAGAGACTAAAGAAAAACGAGAAGCAACAGGTGCTGTTGCACCAAGGCTCACGGCCCTTGTACTTACTCCATTACTTTTATCCCATTGATAAGTACCACCATCTAAAACAGTAGCAATAAGATCTTCTCCAAAATTATCTAAAGACCAATTACGAGCAGTAATAGTTACATCAGAGGAAGCACGAGCTGTTCCCCATGTACTTAGTCCCCAAGTTAAAATACCCCAACCATATCCATATGTTGATGTAGCTGGTCCCGTGTTAATTTGGTAGGTTGCTGTAACTGATCCACCACCCCCGGCTGTTGCCCCTGAAGCATTTGAAGAATAAGTAATCTTATAATTATCAGTATCTACTATTTCTGTAATTTCAAATTCGTTATTAAGTTCTATTCCATCTAATACATTATTAGCACTACCATCATCAAAAGTAACAAAGTCACCTAAGTCTGCTCCGTGAGCAGCATCGGCTACGGTTACAATTGGACTACCACTTACCGTTGTAAAAGGATTTGATAGACTAGCTGTTTCACGAATAGGGGTAATATCATAAAGAGCGCTGCCCTCTAATATATATAATTTTCTATCTGTACCTATAGCAAGGTATCTATTACCATCTAATGTAACCCATGAATGTGTATCACGAACTACGCCAATAACAGTTTCGTTAGGATTAGGAAGATAAGTCCACCCTTTCCAACGTTCTGGTTTTCCATAATGAAAACGTACTAATTGTGAATCAACATATTTTCTATCATCACCTGCTGCATAAGGTGAATCTTGTTTATCTACTCCAGGTCTAAACTTTAAATCGGTTAATTGCATAAGATTATATACTAAATTATTTCTTCTTTGGTGGCAAGAATTGAGTACCTACATTACCTTTAAAGGCATAAGTCCCATAGTGCGTCAGTCCACTAACAATGTCAGCATATACGGTGCCACCAATTTTCTGCCATAATCTACAGAAAGCATAGTCTTCTGACAAGTATCTTCTTGTTTTAGGCTCTATGGTTGTATCAAAAAAAGTATAATTCCATTTAGAATTATCATGATAATCAAATGTTTTATCGTGAGGTTCATTTAAAGACTGATCTGATTTAAATTTAAGTCTAGGATAAGCCTTTGCCATTTTTTCAAAAACAGATCTTTTGATTAACATAAATCCTGTAGCCCCATCTAATACCTCTATAAACCCCTTTTTAACTTCCACATGATTAGGATTTTTTACATTAAGATTATATTGTAAAGAAGAAGCTAATAATTCATTTTCTTTTATATTAGGATTTTCTTTGACCTTTCTTATAACTTTTGTCCAATCAATAGTTTTTCTTGGATAAACTCCCGTAACTACTTCTTGATCTAATTCTAACATACGCATTACAGATTTTTCATTAAAACCTATATCAGCATCTATAAATAATAAATGAGTGTATTGTTTATCATCCATAAATAATTGCACTAAAGTATTCCGAGCTCTTGTTACTAATGACTCATTTCCAATTGTACCAAATTGTAATCCTACATTATTAACTGCACATTCTGACATTAAACGTAAACAACTTTCAAAATAATTTACAGAAATCATTCCTCCATAACATGGTGTTCCTACAAAAATATTATTCATTAATACATCCAAGTTATAATGGCGTGCCTATCACCAGAAATAATTTTTTTTACAGCATGAGGAAACATAAAGTTACTAGGAAAAACAATAGCCATTCCTTGTTGAGAAGGAATAGTATATTCGTTATCAAAAAAAGAAAACTCTCCTCCCTCATAAGTATTATTTAAAAGAATAGAACAACTTAATATTCTTTTATGACTTAAAGTATTATCAACATGTTCTTTATATTCTCCTTCATGAGAAGACATATATAATAAATGATCATAACCCGTATCTTTATTTTCAAACCCAGTAATTAAATGAGGATAATCTTTCATGTATCTATTAGTTATTTCAATAACTTTAAATTTAATTATTGATTCAAATTCAGGGTTAAGTTTTTTAATTAAACATTGTCGATGAGAAACTACTCTTCCTTGAGTAGTAGCTGGAAAAAATTTTAAATCTTTTTCTTGTATAATTTTATTACAGGTTTCTGTGTCTAAAATTTTTCTGTAAACTTTTATATAGTCTAATAAATTATTCATTAAAACCCCGCAGCTTTAGGTTGAGCTTTTTTATAAAAAATATTTAATGTATATCGAGGAGAGCTATCACCAAAAGATTGAAGATCTGTGTGAGCTATTTTAGCGCCATTAAAAAATATAGCTCTATTTTCTACAAACCCTACATGAGAAGAAAGTTGACCAGTGTCAGTAAAAAAACCTGTACCATTATTTAATAAAGGTTTACCTTTAACAAATAATAAAAAATTACAATCAGTTTTATGATCTGTATGTACCATAGGTTTGCTACTATTATGTCTTAAGTGTGCTGCAATTTCTGTTGGTTCTAAATCATAATAAGGAAAAAAAAATTCTTTTATACGATCTAATAAAGGATCTTTTTTCATTTTCTGTGTGTCGAAACGATGTCTATTTCCATACAACCCATCTTCATTTACTCGTGGAGTATACTCTAATTGTAAAAAATTATCTTGAAGAGATTTTAAAGTTTTTTCATCTAAAAAATTATCTACATATTGTACAAATCTAGTAGCTTTATTGTATTGCATAATTAAACCTTTCATAATCTTCTTTATAATATTCTTTAACTAACTTTTTTACTTCTAGAGAAAGTAAAGGAAGAGGCTTACTATCATAATCTTCCTTAGGATAATCTCCTATTTTTCCCTCTAACTTAACATTTCCATATGAAGGAAGAGCTAACCACTCTACAAATACTCTTTCAAACTTAGCTTCTAATTTCCACCATACTGTTTTTTTATCAATAAAATAATGTTGAGGAGTAAACCAATTCATTCCTTTGGTCTGTTTTTTTAAATCTTCAATAGCATTTTTAAAGTCTTCTTTAGTTTTTATTTTATTAAAATCATAATCTACAATGCGACACATAGAAGTAAATCTATCTAAAGGATCTCGCACTACTGCAAATTTAAAAACATCTTTTACTCCTGGAAGAAGATTGTAATCAGGATAACAAAGATGTCCTACAGGATTATCATTAATCAAATGATTCCAATCATAATGTTCAATATTAAAATTATTCTGCACAAACCATTCAGACAAAGCACGCCCTGCTGTTCTGGGTATGTGAATAAAAAAAATTTTTTTACTATCGGGACTAGTTAATAAAGGCATATTTATGATTAAGTAAAGTAGGTTTCATAAAGAAAAATTTATCTTTATTTTTTAATCTTGTTATAATTTCTATTAATATTCTGTAAGCACACAAAGAAAATTCATTAGTAGCATAAGAAGGAGATTCACAAATAAATAAATAATCAAATGAATCAAAAGCAATATCGTCAAATGTTTTAGTAATGGTTATCCAATCTTCACATTTAACTCCTGCATCGGGATCTGATGTATAATTAGATAACCAATATGCATTATCAATAAAATTAGGTTTCATTAAATAATATCCAAGCCAATTGCTAGAAGCTAATCCTTTATCAATAGGAAAGTTTGGATAAGTTAAATCATGGTGATGATCAATAGAAACTACATCTATAGTTTTTTTATTTTTTAATAAAGGTTCTAGAATATAATATATGTCTACATGTTTTTGAGATATTACAATGTGAGTATCTTCTATCTTATCTATATATTGTAAAACAAATTTAATTAATTCTACTAAAGATCTAGAATCTTTAACAAAATCGCAATCAACTGATAAGATATTTTTATTTTTTTCTGTCACCAAAAAATCCTATTGAAGCAATAATGCGAGGAGAACAAGCAATAGCTTTATGTCTAATTCCCCCTGGAATAAATAACAAGTCACCTTTTTCTACAATGTAATCTCTGCGATTTAAATAATCTTTATAAATAGTGCTTCCTTTTAAACCTAAAAGAAATATACATTCTTCATCTATGTGTGGAGGTCCTACACATGTAGCAAAAGAAAAAAATAAATCTACACCGCTTCGAGGATCTTCATTAAAACTAAACATTTTTTTTAAAAAATCATAATAAGAAAACAAATCATAATCAACATTGTGTAAATGTTTAACTCCCCATACTTTTTCAAATGAATGATCTCCTCGTGAATAAATTTGTATACCATTTTCATCGCCTACATATTCATCAGCTACAACAGAGATATAATTAAAATCATATACTTTATTAAGAGTAGTAAAGTTTCGAATAAAAGTTACTTTATCTTGTTGTATATCTTTAATTTGTTTTTTACTGAGCAGCATAACTAATTGTTAAATATTCTATTTTAGTTACCCATCCTTTAGGTATAGCGATAGCACCACCACCATGGTTATCATCTTTATCTGTGCACCATGAACGCATAATAACAATTTTCTTATCTGTATTAGTAACCATCCACCCTACTTCTTGACACACGGCTAACGGAGCATTAACAATATCCTTAGCAGGTAACCACCCAGTTTCCATATCACGGGCATCTAACCACGTTACACGGACCATGGGAGTTTTGTTTATGTCAATCATTAGTATGAAACTCTTTTAGAATCATAGGATACATTAAAATTCATAGCTAAAGTTATTCTTTCATTATCGGTTTGATTAGGAGTAACTGAATGAGAAACATTACCATTAAACATCATAACAGTACCATTTTTTACTTTTACTTCTTTTATAGAATTAATTTTAGTGCTGTTTTCTTTTTTCTTTATTAATCTAAAATTAGTGTTTTGATGAAATAAAAACGATGCCTCAGTATTTTCTACATCAACAAAATAAACTAATGATAAATGACATATGTGACTATGTGGAATAGCATATTGATCTTTGTTATACCAATTAATCCAACAATCTTGAATCTCTAGTTTAGGAACATCAAAATCTTCTTTCTTAATAAAATCATAAATAATATGAGAAATCTTATTTGATAAAATAGAAATAGAACCATATTGTTTATGTGTATCCCAGGTTGTTCTGTTTGCTTTAACATTGCAATCTTCTTTAGGAATTGTTGAATAATCATGTATTGCTTTATTTTTTTCTACCAACACAATATTTTTAATTTGTTTTTCCCAATGATCATGATCAGGCATAATGAAAGAATAAACTTCTTCGGTAAAGAGTGGAATTTTTTCAACTGCAATCATTTATTTTAATAATTGTTTTTCTTCTTCTTTTTTAATTAAATGAAGATTAAACGATACGGATCGTCTTTCTTCATTTTGTGTTCTAAAAGGATAGACACCATGTGCTAACCAATTTGGAAATAAAAATATGTCCCCTACTTCTGGAGAGTGTTGAAATTTATGACCACTAAAAGTAGAGGCACGACCATCAAACCAAACTATATCTCCTACAGTTGGGTAATGATCTTCTTTTGCATATTCTTCTGGAAGACTAGGAGGCACTCGTAAATAAAAAACTCCTGATAGTTGTCCCTCGTGTATATGAAAAGGATTAAAGTCTCCTGCCCATTGGCTCACGACCCACATAGATTCAATAACCATTTTACCTACATACTCAGGTGTAATAGTTTCACTAGCTGGAGGAATAGAAATATATTGTTTAACCATTTCACCCATTAGATTTACCATCGGCATAAACTCTTCTGTGTTCATCCACTCCTGAGGGAACCTAACTTCTTGTTTAACATTACCTGCAAGAGAACCGGAATGATCAAATTCTTTTGCAAGTTTTTCATCTTCTAACATCTCGGTAGATTTTTTATCCATCAAATTAACAAGATATTTAGGTAACTTTCCTTTAACAATAGTAGGACCAAAAGGTCTAATAGCTTCAAAAGTTAATACTTCACTTTTATTTATTTCTTTTTTCTTTGTCTGCTGTTTCATTATATTTCCTTATATTTTCCTGTACAAACGCCCATTCATCTTTAGTTAAAGGTCTTCCTGCAGAAGGATATGAAGGAACATAAATAACTTTAGGTTGTTTCTCTTTCTTCTTAACCATAATATCCTTGTCATATAGCAATAATTTCCATATAAATAAAGTATTAAATTGGCCCATTTTTCAAGTTTCGCCTCCTTGCTACATTGATATAATGCATTACAAGGAGATTGATGAAAAAACTTAAACTAATTAATGGCGGACTAGCTGACTTTCAAGATGCAATTCATGCTCTTAAAGATTTTGGACGATATGAAGATGATACTTTAGCTCACGTAGCAACGGGGGAAACCATTGTTCCTATGGAAGTTTTTGAAAGTAATCCGCAGTTGCGAGATCAGGTATTTAAATCAATGGCCGACCTAGGCATTGATCCTACTCAATATATTGTAGGAAGTAATTTAAATTCTATTAACCCTGTTACAGGTCAACCAGAGTTCTTTCTTAAAAAATTATTTAAAAAAATAAAAAAAGCTGCACCTATTCTTTTACCGATAGCAGCTAGTTTTATTCCTGGAGCGGGGCCATTAACCATGGCAGCAGCAGGTTTTGGTGGCGGTAAATTAGCAGGACAAGATACTAAACAAGCTTTAATGTCTGGTATTATGGCCGGTCTTGGTGGTAAGTTTGCAGGTGGTACACAAGCTGCTCAGGCAGGACGACAACTAGGCGGTAAAACATTAGGTAGTCAATTATTTAAAGGTATATCAAAAGAAGGATTAGGAAGTTTATTTTCTCAATCAGCTCCATCGTTTATGACAAACCCTGCTACGCAAGCAGAAATTTATTCAGGAGCTAACACCGCAGAACTTGCAGGAAGTGCAGCAGATAAAGCACTAAAAGGTGGAGGAGATAATTTTTCTAAGATGTTAAACTTATTTAGAAAAGGCGGAAAAGAAGGAGCAGACTTTAGTCCATATAGAATAATGACAGCAGGATCATTGATTAGTGCTTTACCTGGAATGTTTGGTGGTGAAGAAGAGGAAGAGTATGTAGATACAAACGTATACCCAGGTGACTTTGGTCAATTATTTCAATTAGGAAAAGCTAGAACATTTAGTCCAGGCTCAAACATTGTTCCTTTTCAACTAGCAAAAGGTGGTATAATAAATTTAAAACAAGGAGGGTTTCCTTATTCCACAGCTAAAAAAGCTAAAGGAGGAGTTACGGGTCCCGGAACAGGAACTAGTGATGATATACCCGCTTACCTAAGTAATGGTGAGTTTGTAGTTACAGCGAAAGCTGTTAAAAATGCTGGGGGTTCTGCTCCTATGTATGATATGATGGATCATTTAGAAAAAGGTGGGAAGTTATCAATGGAATCGAGAGGTAAATAATAATGGAAGAAACAATAGTCAGACAAGCCCCTTATATTGAAGAACGTTCAGAGCAATTACTTGCTTCAGTATTTGGTGATCCAAATGCTGTAAGAAAAAAAGATGCTCAAGGTAACTTTACTGAAACAGAAGAAGCATTTAACTTACGACGATATGGTAGAGCAGGTGTAGGAAGAGATATACCAGCTTATCAAGTAGCTGGATTTGGTCCTGACCAATTAGCTGCAATGAATTTAGCTCGTCAAGGGATTGGAGGGTTTACTCCTTTTACAGCGGCGGCACAAGGAACTTTAGGTTCTGGTATTAGCGCACTACAACAAGGAATGCCTATTACTCAAGCAGGTGCAAATTTAGCAGCGGCAGGTACACCTTTAATTCAACAAGGAGCACAAGCTTTAACAGGAGCAGATATAAGTCAATACTTTAATCCTTATCAAGATTATGTAACTGATGAAATTATTAAACAAGGAGATCTTGCTACTAAAAGAGCGGGGGATGAAGCGCAAAAATATGGAGCATTTGGAGGTTCAAGACAAGGTGTTGTAGAAGGAACTATTGCAGCAGATACTGCGGCGAGAGTAGGACAATCTAGAGCGCAAGGATATGGACAAGCTTTACAAGCAGCAGAAGCAGCAAAGAAAAGATCTCTTTACGGAGGACAAGGACTTGGACAATTGGGTGCAGGATTAGCGGGCATTGGTTCACGGTTCGGACAATTTGGAACACAACTAGGTCAACTAGGAGGAGCTCAAGCCGGATTAGGATTAGATGTTCAACGAGCAGGATTAACAGATGTTAGTTCACTAATGGGTATCGGCGGATTAAATCAACAACTAGCACAGGCAGGATTAGATGCAGCAAGAGCAACAGAGGAAGCAAGACAACTTGAACCATTTACAAGGCTTGGATATGCTAGTGATATATTACAAGGACAACCTTCTAGTTATTCTACTTATACAACAGGTTCTGCTCAACCACCGGTAAGTCCATTTAGTCAAATAGCAGGGCTTGGACTTGCAGGATTAGGAGCTTACAATAAAGGTTTGTTTGGTTAATGGAAAATGTTTTAAATAGAAGAATGTTCATGCGCCCCGTGATGGCAGCAGAAGGTGTGTACATGCCAACCATAGAACAAATTATGAATTTTTATGGAGGAGATTTTACTGATGATGGTAGACCTGTGGATATGGAAGGATTTGAAAAAGCTATTGAAATAGCAAGAAAAGCAGAAGCTGCTGGTTTGTTTCCTGGAGAAGGAGAACCAATAGATAATTATTTTGTTCCTTCAAGAAAAGTAAAAAATTTTGTAAAAGATCAAGGTGTAAAATTTTATGAACCTACTGGCGGTTATTTTGAAAGAGATTCTAGTAATATATTTGGCAAGGGAGACTATAGACCAGGTGAAAAGACAAGAAATTTTCTTAAAGATTTATATTCTATACCCGCAAGAAAAGAATATGCGGATAGTAGAGTAGAGGCTGATAAAATTAAAGAAGAAGCAGACACAAAAAAACAAAATTTTATTGATGCAATGGAAGCTACAAAAGATTTTCAATTTCCTGGAAAAGAACAAGTAGATGTTGAACAAGGATTTGTTGAGGAAGAAACACCTAACAAGTATGTTGAAGAACTAAAAGAAATGGTGAAGTTTCCTAATAAAACAGCCGGAGTAAATGTAGGTATGTCATTAGCTGATCAAGCAGCAACCATGCAAGAAGGAATGCCGAGAAAAGAATTAAATGAAAAAGAAATAGCAGCAATAAACATGAGAAATTACTTGAGAGAATATTCTGATTCTTTTGGTCAGCTTGATCCAAAAGAAGTTGAGAACCTGTTAAGTAAAGTAGTTTCAAAAAATGTAGGATTAAAAGATATAAACTCTCCACTTGATGAAGGTGGTTTTAATCGAGGAGATTACGTAGAAGGAGGAGGTGCAACAACAACACCAGGTTATGAAAATTTTGCTAGTGACATGTTAAATAAATATTATGACCGATTTCCAGAACAAAGACGTATACAAGAACCAGGAATAGAGAATGTGCAAGGAGAAGGAGGAATTTTTGCGCATCTTCCATTTTATGAAGGTATTACTGATATTGATTTTACAGATAATATTAAGCGTGGGGCTGTTGATGATCAGGGTGGGTCTGGTTGGAACCAAAGAAAATTTACAATTAATCCAGAGGGAAAGATTCTAGCGCTACCATATACTGATGAAGTAGGTGCTGAGAAATTAGCATTCCCAGGACTGGAACAAAAAGATACTATAACAAGTAAAGAAGATATAAAAAAAGAGATAATTGAAAAGAGTGGTGAAAGCACAGATAAAGAAGAAATAATTAAAGATACTACAACTCCAAAAGATGAGAGACAAAAAACAATTGATGAAATTAATGAGATGATTGATACAGGAATAACAACAAAAGAAAAAAGTACGGATAAAAAATCTAGTAAAGACGAACGATTCGGGGGATATGATTCAAAAGAAGAACAACTTTTAAATGAATCAAAGTTAAAGAAAAAATGGATTGATTTTGATTTTGATGATTATGAATCTGAAGAATATCTTAAAGAATTTGATATAAATGGTGATGGAGAAATAGGATTCCTTGAAGTTATTCAAGCAGAAATTATGAAAAAAAAGGTAAACAAATATAAAAAAAATGTACTAGATAAGTATGAAAAAGAATATACGGAGAACCTTACAAAAGACGCAGAACGATATGATGATTCACAAGTTCCTATGGATCCTGACGATGTTGAAAAATTAGATAAAGCAGAAGCAGAAGCAGAAGCAGGGGGAGTAGGAAAAGATAGTGAGGAAGCGGCAGCGGCAGCGGCGGAAACTTCAACTAGTAAAGATGTAAGTGAAACAAAATATGGTGGATTTAGTAAAGAAATAGCAGACGCAGCGGCGCAGGCAGGTTTTAGTTTTTCTGATATGATTGGTGATGGATCTTCTAAAGATAATGATGCATTAGAAATGATTATGTATGGTTTAAGACTAGCTACTACACCTGGTGACTTTCAAGATGCAGCGGCAGAAAATGCTATGCTTTATTTAAATAACAAAATAAAAAGAAACTATAAAACAGCAGCGGCTAAAGCTGCACTTAAAAAAGATATTTTCCTTAAAATGTTAGAAGGTAATATTGAACTAAAAAAATACATGGCTAAAGAACAATACGAGGAAGGCAAGAAACCTTTTGATGAATCAAAATATTATGATGATAAAGAACGTGACTCCATGATAGCCAATTGGGCAATGACAAATTATAAATTAGATCTTGAAGGAGCTGAACCCGGAACCGCTGAGTACGGAATACTTTTAGCTATGCGAGATGAAATAACAAACGTTGCAAGTGACTATAAAAAAGAAGGAAAAAGTCCACCAGCAAATGTAACTGATCTTGCATGGGGAAGAGTTAATGAGAGGTTTGGAATAATACCTGGCGATGGTGGGATATTCGAAGGTATTCCTCTATTACAAAACTTCTTTAAAACAGATGCAAAAGCAGTAGCAAAAGTAAAGGTACCAGTAATATCAGTAGCAAAATTTGAAGAGATTCAAGCAAAGTATCCTAACATGCGTAAAGAAGACTTAATAGCTGTATTAAAAAATGGTGTAGAAATAAACGGAAAACTTACAAAATTTAACACAGAACTTATAGAGTAAAATCATGGCTGATCCATTAGATTTATCTGATATTTTAGGTACAACAGAAACGGAAGATGCTATTGGCCAAACAATAAATGTAGATGATATTGTTGGTGAAGGAGATTACGTACCACAATTTGATTTTGATGTAGGCGGTTCAGAATTTAGTAGAGGACTGCAAAGAGGTTGGAATAATATACAAGCTCTTACAGGAGATGCTATTGAAGCATACGGTGAATTCTTTGAATTACCAGACGCTATTGCTTACGGTAGAGGAGTATCAGCAAAAAATAGATTAGAAGCAGCGCAAGTAGGTGCTCCAAGAATTCCAACCTTTGCACAACTAAAAGAAGAAGGAATGGATTTTAATAATCTATCTAGTTTTACAGCAAAAACAATGGGTGAAGCTCTGCCTTCTTTTGTACCAAGTCTTGGTGGTGCTACAACTTTTAATTTATTATCTAATTTTATTCCTTACTTACGTGCTGTTAAATATGGCAAGATGGCAGTTACTGGATTAGGTTATTATATACCGTCACAAATTTTAGGAACAGGTGAAGCAGCAGCAGAACAAAAAAGACTAGCCGGCACCGAGGATATACCTGATGCAGAACAAGCAATCATGACTGGAGTTAAAACAGGAGCATTCGATATAGCAACGTTAGTTCCAATACTTCGTGCCTTTAAATTAAAAGGTGGCAAAATTAAAAGTCCAAAAGAAATAGAACAAGTCTTTGATGTTAAACCAAGTGTAGCAATACGTGCAGCAAAAGCAGTACCTGGTATTGTAGCAACTGGTGTAGCAACTGGGGTTATAGAAGGTATTACTGAACAAGAACAAGAACGACAGTTCATGCTAGACGCTGAAAAAGTAACGGGTGTTGATATACCTGAAGAAGAATTTCAAGAACGTTTATTAGAATCTTTAGTGCAAGGATCAATAGGTGGGGGAGGAATAGGTATACTTGCAGGTACAACAGGAGCTGTTCTTCCTAATCGCACAGGAGATACAGGATTAAAATTAAATGATGTACAAGAAGGAACAGTGATTAAGTATTCTAGTTTTCAAGAATTTCAAAATGAACAAAAAAGAAATCCTGAATTATACAAAGATGAACAAGACAGGATTAAAACAAATTATGGTGTTATTTATCCTGATGGTATTACAAATAAAAAAGATTTTATGCGTCTTCGCAATGCAGAAATAAATCAAATAGTAGACAAACCAGCACGAGCAACCTTAGAAGAAATTTATGAAAAAGGAGGCAGACCAACCAATATAAATTATTACGGAAGAGGAGACGAGTTTATTAAGTACAATGTGTTAGATAAAAAATCAGGGGAACTTGTATCACGAATGGAACCTTTAGATGTAGGAAGACTAACACGTTATAAAAAAAATATAGAAGAAGTAGGTAGAGTTATTCGAGATAAAACAGTAGGAAAATCTGTAAGTATGTTAGATGATTTAGCTAAAAGATCTAAAACTGCAGATCAAATGCGTCGTTACTTTTCTTATTATGATGATGGTTCAGGAACAAAAACAAAACAAGAAGCAGATATATCTGAAAGTATTTTACTTAATATGGGTAAGTACAGTGGTAAATTTCAAAAAGCTATAGACTTAATTTCTCGAAGTATTCGTGTGCCTGGTTTTATGGGTAAGGTAAGTCCTAAAACAAACCAACAATTATATCTAGCATTATCAGATCCAAGTGCAGTAGTCCCGCCTAAAGTAAGACAAGCTGCTAATTTAATGCGTGAAGCTTTTGATGATTTATTTAACTATGTAAAAAAAGCAGAGTTTGTAGATGGGAAAACACTTAATGGATCAAGGAACGTAGGATTTACTCCAGGGAAAGTTAATAATTATTTTCCTATTATGTTAAATTATAAAAAATTTTTAAGTGATAGTACGTTTAGACAACGATTTAGAGACTTGTTAGCTTCAAAAGGATGGACTGATCCTGATGCAACTATTCGAAACATTATTGATGATAAAGGATTAACTAATCTTCATGATATGTCAGGGAAAATAATACCTACTAAAAAAGCAGGGGTCATTGAAGAACCACGAACTTTAAAAGATTTAACAGCAGAGGAACTAGCACCATTTACAAATACTAATGTCATTGATGTGTTTCAAAAATATCGTGATGGAGTAATTAGAAGAGTAGAGTATGCAAGAAGATTTGGAAAAGAAAATGAATTAATGAGAGAGATGATGGCAAAAATAGAACAAGAGTCTGCTGCTAAAGGTCTTCCTATGACAGAAGCAGAAAAACAAAGAATGTTTGACATAGGAAAAGCATTACAAAAACAATACAAGCCAATACAAAATGATTTTTTACGTAAATTAAATGCAGCATTAATTACTTATGGCTACGTATTAACATTACCTTTTGCTACTATTTCTTCTTTTAGTGAGCCTTTTTTAGTTTTATCTCGTGGAGGAACAGGTCCTAAAGTAATATTAAAATCTTTATTTAGTGGATTGAAGGGAGTTATTCGTAGTGTGTTTCCTCGTTTTCCTCGAGATGAATTTGATAAAGCTGTATCGGACATTGGATTAGGACTAGAAGCTTCTGTTATTGAACGACAAGCAGACGCATTTGGAGGAGGACAAGACACTAATAGATTTACTGAATATTTTTTTCGATTAAATTTTCTTTCTCAATTTACAAGATGGAATAGGATGTTGGCTAATGCATCAGCTCGGCAAATGGTTTTTAGTCATGCAGGATTTTTATCTGATAATATGGAAAGAAGAAGATTAACAGATGTTAGTCAACTTCCTAACACTGGAAGATTTAAAACATACACAGAACAATTAACAGAACTAGGTGTTAATCCTCAAGATGCTGTTAATTTTGTTAGATCAGATGCATTCAAAAAGAAAACAATTAATCCTGAAACAGGAGAGCTTCTTTATAAAGACACAGATTTTTATCAAGACCAAGTAAGACTAGCAGGGGTGCGTTATGTTAATGAAGTAGTTATGAACCCTCGTGCAACAACAAGACCTATATGGATGTCTGATCCTAAGCTTGCTATCTTTGCACAATTAAAAGGTTTCCAAGTAGCTTTTTCAAATACAGTTATTAAAAGATGGGCTCGGTTAATGGATCCACGTGGCGATGGTGGTTTTTATGGCGCCATGGAAAACGGTTCACGGTACGCAGCCGTTGGCGCAATTATGGTTGTAGCCGCTGCTTTAGGAAATGAACTTCGAGATACAATAAAATATGGATTAGGAGGTAATCCTCGTTATAAAGATGAATCAGAATTTGACAGACTTAAAAGAGCATTTGAACGAACAGGTTTTTTAGGACCACTACAGTTTTTAATAGATGCAGCTCGTGCAGAAAAATATGGATCAGGTCCAGTCGAAGCATTAATGGGACCTATTACCACTAGACTTGTAAGTTATCTTGAGGGTATTTCTGATATGCTAACTAAAGATGAGAAGACAAAAATAATAAGAGAACTAGTTAAAACTGTTCCTATTATAAGCGCTGTCCCTGCTGTTCGTGACAGGGTGTATGAAGCATTAGGAGTAGAATCAACTTTTGGACAAGGAGACGGGCTAGACTTTAGCATTGATTCCTTTACATTAAAGGAGTAAAAAAACTATATGGAATTTTGGAAGGAACTATTTAGTAAAGAACCGATACCAGAAATGGATGACGGCGGTAGTGTTGGTAAGGAAAGATTTATAACAGCTCAAGGAAAAAAAACAGGGGCTGATAGGAAAAGAGAGATAAAAGAAAGTATTGGAAGTTTAGATCGCCGTGTTCAAAAAGCAGTAAAGGATGATAAACTTAAAGAAGCTAAAGACTTACGTTCTCGTCAAAAAAAGTTTGTTAAAGATTTAGGATACAGAGAAGCTGTTGACGCTATGAAAGCAGCGGGGGGTAAAGATTTAAAAATAGCAAGGACTAGTGATGGCTCTCCTCTCATGAGTGGAGCAGGAAAAGAAGTTTTTGATCAGATCATGGACAAATATTATATAGATCCAACAAGAAATTTACAGAATACAAATCCAGCAGCATATGGAAAAATGTATCCGGGCGCTAATTTTTTACAAAGTGCTTTGCCTTCTTTAATGAAAAAAGGAATGAGTGTAGTTAATCCAGCGTTAGGAATTTTAGGATTAACTATGGGAGACAAAAATAAAAACATTCCATATACAAATATGGAAACGCAAGGGCTTCCTGGAACAGAATTTCCTCTAGGATATGCGGAAGCTTTAGGAACGCCTGAAGCTTATAATTTAGATTCATTTGCACCAACCTTAGACTTAGAAAATACTGTAGACGGAATACAACCTATTCTTGCAAACACAACAGATGGTTATCAAGTGCCAGAGGGTTATCAAGTTATGAACGCTAGTAGTTTAAATGATGGTTTACAACTTCTTTTAGACCAAGGAGCCATAGAGCCAGTTGAAAAATCAGGAAATATTAATTTAGGAAACTTGTTTGGTAGTGCTCAAGATGCAATACGTTTGTCAGAAGACTTTCTTCCTAACGAGGGAATTTTTTCAGGGTTCAATGAGATACGAGAAGGGGTTAACAAGTTAGATGATAAAAAAGGTTTTGATTTTAATATTGGAGATAAAGAATTAAAATATAATAAACCAATGTTCGGTGGAGATGTACAATTTCAAATAAGCCCTGATCAAGGGGGAATTTTTTTTAAGAAAGAACTAGGTTCATTGGGAGAAGGACAAGGACAAGAAGGAACACAAGTAGCAGAATTAACTGGCAAACAAAAAAATTATATGAGAAATAGATTATTCTCACCAGATCTTCCAGGTGCTCCGACACAAGATGAACTTTATAATAGAGTAAAGGATAGAGAAAAAGGAGGATTTTTTGGTATCGGTGCACAGGAACCAACTACTAGAGAAGAATTTGACGATTACTACAATAATTTAAGAGAGAACTTTTACATAACATAGTATAGGATTTTAATGATGTTAAGTACACGTGATTGGATATGGGCAGCTTGTATAGTAGCAGGTATAGCTTTTACAAATGGAATGCTTTCTTCACGAGTCTCAGCTCTTGAAGGAAAGATTCAAGATTTAGATATGCTGCGCATTGATGCAAGATTAGCAGTGATAGAAGAACAAGTTAAACAAATAAACTCTAAATTAGATTAACTTAAAAATTCTTTTAACCAAGAGTTCTCTTTAAGTAATTCTTTGTACATCCAAGTGCAGTACTCTTTACTTAACTCCCATTCCATTGCCTCATTGTAAACACATTCTCTAATAAAAGTTTGATAGGGAGAATAGTAACGCCAAATACAAACACTTATAATAATGGTAACACAAATAAAAAAAAGCTTAAACACCTTTTTGATTAAAGCCTGGAATAGGAAAAGCATTAAAAGGAAGACAAAAAGCTTCTGTTAATAGCCCTTCCTTATAAACCTGAGGTTTGTTTTCATATGTCCTCATGTAACCATCAAGCGCTGTCATACATTGATCCTCAGTAGAATAAACAGCAGCACTATACTTAACTGATGGTTGATTAGGCATGGATAAAAACATAACCAATAACCAAATTTTTATCATTCATTAATTTACCCATGTTTTTTTTTATAAGCAATCATATTTTTTAAAGTCTTTATTTTTTCTTCTGTTAAACCGTAAGCTATATTACAAGCATGACATAATAAACCACGAGGTAATAATGTTTTACTTTTTTTATATTGTTGTCGTGTATATTTATGATCGTGATCAATAACTAATTGGTTTGATCTACCACATCCTTTTATTCGAGCAGGGGCTTTGTCTTTTTTCTTTTCACAAATAGCACAAATAGATTCTTGTTTTTCAAACCATTTAGCTATTCGGTTTCCCCAAGTACTTCTAATTTTAATAATACGAAGTTCTAATCGTCCCTTTGCTGTCAATCTTTTTCCTTTTTGAGACTTTAATTTAGATTTACGTGCAGCAGCTTTACCTTTAGGTGTTGCTAAATATCGAGCTTGTCTTTTATTAGAGACTGCCATGTTACTTTGCTTCTCCCCATGAAGGCCCTTTCTCAAAATCAATTACACTTGGAACATGACATAACTTAAGACTAAAGCACTCCTCCATAATATCTACAATTTTCTTCGCCTCTTCAGGAGTTTCAAATGAAAGGTCTAATTCATCATGCACTTGAATAAGAGGTAGGAAACCCTCTTCATATAATGAAACCATAGCTTGTTTAGTTTGATCAGCAGCAGAACCTTGAATTAATCTATTCAATGCTTTGTATGTCCACCCTCTTTTAATCCTAGTAAACCCACCATACTCTCGTTCAGCTTCTTCTCTAGGCAAAGGTAATCCTGCTCCAAATTCTAATGGTTCCCATAAATCAAAGCGACACTTACGTCCGCCAACAGTTCTAATGAAACCTACATCAGATGCCCTTTTTTGAGCGTTCTTAGTTAATTGTTTAACAAAAGGTACATTAGTATGGTATTTAGAAAAAAGATCTTCAGCTTCAAATTCTGTAAGATTTAATTCATTTGCTAATTTAGCTTTACCCATACCATACATCATACCTAAATTAATTGTCTTAGCTTGTTTACGATCAATGCCTGCCATATCAGCTACAGTTTGATGAAAGTCTATATTACCGGATTGATATCCTTCTACTAAATGCTGAGCCCCTTCAAGCTTAGTGACGGCTGCATAGTGTACTAAAAGACGTGGCTCTTGTTGTGAATAATCAAAACATCCCCACTGTTGTCCCTCTTCAGGGATAAATAATTTTCTAATTAAAGGACCTATCTCTTTATTACGAGCAGGGATTTGTTGCAGGTTTGGATTCTGCATACTTAATCTACCAGAGATTGTACCTCCCTGCTCATTTCTCATTTGATTTATTTCAGCGTGAATCCGCCCTCGGTTCTCGTGCTTGAGGATACTGTCAATGAATGTGGTTCTCGCCTTATTAATCTCTCTAGCTTCAACAACCAATCGTGCAATTGGATTGCTATGATTTGACAAAAAGTCTTTGTCAAAGCGAGGCTGTTGAGACTTCTTAGTTCTCTCATAAGATACTCCGGCCGCATCAAAAGCTTTAGCGACAGATGTCGGAGTCCAAATATCAACGTGGACATTTGTAATCTCATGGATTTTTTTAAGTATCTTCTTCTCTGAAGTATGTAAAAACTTTTTCGTTTTCTCTGCATGATCGACATTTACTTTAACTCCCTTCTTTTTCATTTCAAATAAAACAGGAAATAAATCTGTTTCTAATTTGAATACATCTAGTAGTTCTTGTTTAACTATCTCACGTCTTAATACATCCCATAGTTTTAATGTTAGGGCAGCATCCTGTTCAGCATAAGGTCCAACGTACATAGGAGGAAGCCTCCACATCTCAGTCTTTGCATTAACACCCCAATCTTTTGCTGCTTCATATAAAGCAGTTTGTGATTTTTTCTCTCCCACATATTTTTTTCCTAACTCGTCGAGAGAAAATCTTTTAGGTTCATTTTCATTTACCAAAGGTCCAGCTATCATTGTGTCAACAATACGGCCATGAACCTTTAAACCCATTTGATGTAACCATCCTACATCATAAATTGCATTATGAAATATTTTATCGCATGGTAATTCTAAAATTTTTTTAAGTTGTCTTGTAAAAACTTTCTCATCAATGTTGCCTCCACCCTCGTGGCGCAAAGGAAAATAACCTTGCCATCCTTCAACAGCTATAGCTACACCAATAACATAACCATTATTTACTGCCCATCCTGGACCTATGCCTTCATTTAATCCTTTATCTCTTGTTTCTAAATCAATTGCTATTTCTTTTGCTTCAGTTAAATCTGGTATTCTTTCCGGAGGAAGCCATTCAATTTTAGTTTGAAATAAAGGTATTTGCATAAGTATCCTATTCTGTATCTTGTATTTCTCCAGCGATTGCCGCATATCCCGCCATGTCTACATAGCAATCTTCTGTTCGTTTGTGTTTTAATCGTGCTACTTTTACGAGCAACATGCACATAGCTACATCATGCGCTGATATTTCATGATCTAAAAAACTGCTCCATAACTTTGCAATATTTTCATGGTTTTGTTTTTTATTTCCATAATCTCTTTCCCTTTGTCCTTTCACTACTCTAATAGTTTTTTCTAAATATTCTTTACTATCCATTATGCCCTCCAAAACATTTCAGAAAATTCTTTATCAGTTTCTGAACGAACCATATGTAATTCATTTTTTGCTCGTGTCATTCCCACATAGAATACACGACGTTCTATATCTCTATTTTTTCTATACCCCTCATCTACTTTATGAGTAAGCTGAGAAAATAATAATACATTACTTGCCTCTCCACCTTTTGATCCATGAATTGTAGAGAGTTTTACTTTCGCTTCGTGATTAAAATTTTGATTACGTCTTAATGATGCTAATAAATAAGCAACTCGTGTTGGAGAAATTCGGTCTAGTGCCCGATCCCATTGCATTGTTTGTGGTAAAAGTAATCCATAATTATTTATTAATTCAAAATAATTATATTCTTTATCTTCACTTGCCCTGGGCATTGTTTTAGATCCATAACTTACACCAACATCTACACTCATATAATGATACATAGCTTTTACACCTTGTAACGAAATAGATTTATTACGAGTAAGCTGTGTCCAACTATTAATAGCTAAGAGTAAACGATCACTAACTGATTTAGAGTTATGTCGCTGATAAAAAATTCCTCTAGTTTTTAATTCTTCTTCTACTTGATCAAGTAAATGATTTGTTCTAGCTAAGATTAACCAATCATCTTTTAAAAAATCTATGTTACGATAAGGATTTAATTGAAACTTTAACTTTCCTTTTCTCTCAGTAGCATTCCAATTCTTTTGAACACGATCATCAATGCGATTAATCACGGCATCCGCACGCTGTTGCACGGCTAACGGTACACGGTACGATTGATTTAAAATAATTCTATTTCCTTTCTGTTGTTTAAATCTCCAAGGATGAGCACCTGCCCATTCAAATATTGCTTGATCATCATCACCTGCAATGTAAGTATGAGTAGCATTTTTAGATAAAATGTCTACCATATTCCATTGAATTGCGCTAAGATCTTGCGCCTCATCTATAATAAGAAGTTTAAATTTAGGAGATTTCTTACGTTTTACAAACTCTAAAATCATATCAGTGAAATCCATAAAACCATTTTGTTTTTTATATTTATCTAATCCAGATGCAATCTTACGTAACTTTAAAAAACCACCCGGTAAATGTCCAGTCTGTGGTTGACAGAATTGATGTTCTAAACTAACATCTTTAATCCTTGCAAGATCAATAATACTTACGAACTTATCATCTTGCCATCCCATACCATAATTATCATACTTATTTGCAGGGTTAGATAATTTAACATTTAATAAATCTGATATATCTTTGTAGTCATTATCATCCATTAAAGAAGAATCTGTTAATCCTAATTCCATGTATGCTAAACTATGTAACGTTCTAAAATATTTAAAATCTTTTTTATCGTACTGTGGAAATTGGCTCACGGCACGAGTGATAGCTTCTGTTGCGGCTTTACGAGTGTAAGCAAAGTAACCAATTTCATTAGGTTCAATTCCCTTTGCTAATCCTTCTTCTACAATGCTTAAAAGTTTATGTGTCTTACCTGTACCAGGCGGACCAAAAATAATATTCATCATTAAAAAGCTTCTTTCTTTTTCATGTCTGGTAGTGGTAAATCTTTTTGATCCATAGGTCTAGAAGGTACATACCATAAGTAGTATGTAATGCCTTTAACTTTTTTTCGATGGTTGCCTCCACCTAAATCCTGCATTACTCTTGCATGCATTTCTGTTTGAGTAAGAGCAACAAATCTTTTTTTATTTAAATATTCTTTTAAAGTCTTAGGTTGAAAATAAATTTTACTGTCATGTTCCCAAGGCATTTCAATTGCTATTTCTTCTTCTCTATCTGATACACCTTGATCATAAATAAAAGAATATAAATAAGAATCGAACTGACCATACTTGCTTATCTCTGCAGGTGTTTCAATTATTTCTACGTTCTCTAATAAACTTTGAATCTTAGCAGTCCATGCAGCAGGGCTTAAAGCATTAGGCAATTGAGTTAATGCATCCATACATTTTTTTCTAAACTTGCGCTGATCAAATAGTTCTTCTGTATTTAAAACTAATCTTTCTTCTTCAAAATTTAAAAACCAAACAGGTTCATCAGAATCATATTTTTGTAAATCAGAAAATTTACTTTCATATTCTCCACCTATCCCATACTTTCTTAAACGACACTGTGGTGCATCACATCTTGAACACATGGGTTGATCTTTACATTTATATTGATAATCTTTTTTGTCATGTTGATTAATTGTTTTTGTTACTTGCGCATGACCAAGCGGTGGTTTCATATATTTAAAATTAAATTCAGCAATTTTATCTTGCCAATTCTCAGGCCATTTCTTTTTTGTATACACAGCATATTGATATAAAACATTATCTCTACCACCTTCATCAATACCAACACTAATTAATGTTTGTAAACAAGGAGGACCATCCTCTAACTCTTCGATTGTTTTAATTTGTTTTGTTTTAAAATTTTTTAAATTTTCTTTTGTTATTTTTCTTTCATCTACAAAAGAAAGAAACTCATTCAATGATAATGACTCACCTTTTTTATCAAAAGCATATCGCATTGTCTCATCACCTGCATGATAAGGTAAGTTTAAAAAGTTTCCTGTGTCTCCACGATCTGCTTGTAGTTCTATTTGTTTAGGAAATATTTCACAATCAGCATAACCTAATAAAGAAGCAAAACTCGTCAATCGATTTCGCATTAATTTAGCTGTAGCAACACCATCTATAAATAAAAATAAATGTGCACCCCCACTTTTTGATCGACATGCAATCAAAGGTAATTTTAATTTTTCTATACTCTTAATTAATTTTTTATGATCTAAAGGATATGTATCTACATCTATACATCCCCATCTACATGTAGCATCATCCATAATAGGAACGATACCAAGACTAGGATCTTTCCCCTCTATGTGATCAATCCAATGTTGAGGAGTAACGGGTTCTTTTTTTATGTAAGACTGACCACCTCGCTTACCATTGTCTTTGATCTCGCCCGGAACATATACACCATGAGCCCTTTCTAAACCCATAAAAATTTCTTTAAATTTTTCTACACTCATTATAACTTTCGTTGTTAATTAAAAATGAGGGCGAACGATTAAAAATTATTCGCCCTCACCAGCATCCCTAGTACGGAGTAGCTTGCTCCGATTCGGTCGCATTGCCTTCTCCTTGTTCAGGAGCAACTTTCGCTTCTCCTTTACTTACCGTTTCAGCAAACGTTCTTGCTTCGGTGAAGAGTGCAATGTCCTTTTCATTTTTTTGATCGAGTAATCTATCAAACCCGAAATCAAATGTATGCCAAGTACCTTTATCATTCTTTTGTTTGGTCGTTGTTACTCTGAATATTCCAGAGAACATTGGCCATTCATTAGGAATTACAGAACGAATAAGAGAATTAAATTTCTTACTACGTTTGTACCCTGTTGATTTAAGAGTGATAACACACGGACTACCAAGCATACCATTACTTGACTGCCCTCCTTCATTAACAACAAAGACAAAATGATTAGCACACGTTTCAATATAGTTTCCGTTTTCTAATCTGTCTTTATTTTGAGCGTCACGAGTAGTCTGCGATAAAATATCAGACGTGGCAGGATAGACATTTACCGGAGCATTACTTCCAGCACCTCTATCATTCCACTCTACATACTCTCTTGCAAATCCACACGGCATAACGAGAATACCTTTCTCCCCATTATACAATTCCTCCGTGACATTGTTATAGATCATTCCAGGTTTAGCACCTGCAACGCTCTCTTCTGCTACCTCTGGAGATAAAGCCATTAAGACTTTTAATCTTGGAGTAGCGTAGTCTTGAGCATCGATAGTATCGAAACCCATCCCTCGAAACGATTCGAAGGGGACAACTTCTGCTAGTTGCCCATTCCCTTTTTTAGTTACAGCATTTTTATTAGCCATATTATTCTCCTTTTTATTTTCATTTCACTATGTAATTTTCACTTTGTTGGTTACATAGACACCAAATTTGTCTTGAGGAATATCAGATCCCTTTTGAATCTGTTCCTTGACAAATGCTTTTAGGGTAGAGGCATGAACACCACTCTTCTGAATAGGAGCTTGTCCTTCATCACGTAAACGTGAATACAATTCAGTAGCATTATCTTCTTCACCTCTTCCAAAACTACAGACAATATCATTTTTAATAATATCGTCAAACCCATTATCTCTTAGCCATTTAAAAGCCTCAACTTTATTGGCCTCACTTATGTGTGCTTTATATACTTCTTGTATCTCTACTTTAGATCCGGAACTAAGTGTGACTGCTTTCATTCCTATCTCATCTAATAATGTTGGGATGGATTCGTTCTCTAGTTTGAACTCTTCCTCTTCTAATCTTTTAAGTTCTGCTTTTCTGTCAGATATTTTTTTACGAACAGTTTCTAACTGATCACAAAAAGTACCAACAGCTTTTAATCTATCATCTCCTGAACCCTCTAGTTCTTGGATGGCTTTCTTCGAATCTTCAAACAACGACGTCATATCTTTCTCCTATTAACGTTTTAATTTATATCAACCTCCACAGGATAATACTTACTTAGTTTACGATCCCACTTTAGCATTTTAAATCTATTACGGTTCATGGTTGCCGCAACCACTGCGACAGTTGCTATAATAGATGGATCACCTAGACACAAGATATAATCTTCATCAGAAAAATCTTTTAATTTTTTCTTCAGTGAATGTACTACAGGTTGTGAACTTATCATCAGTTGATCTTTACGAGGAAGAAGGTTTTTAAATTCTCCAAAGCGCAAAGCATCTGTTATATCCACACCAATTTTTTCTTGTACTACAAATACTGTCATAAGCTTTCTTCATTTACATATAGTTATTGATTTTTAAAAGTGCAAGTGTTAAATAAAAATTTAGAAAGAATTATTAACAGAATAGGAGAATATATGGATTATCCATTTAAAACTGTGCCTTATGCACATCAAATTACTGCACTAAAAAAGTCATGGTCGCAGGAAAACTATGCTTATTTTATGGAAATGGGCACAGGAAAATCAAAAGTTCTTATCGATAATATGTCCATGTTATATGATAAGGGAAAAATTAATGGTGTATTAATACTTGCACCAAAGGGAGTGTATCGTAACTGGCAGCGCCAGGAGATACCTACACATTTACCAAATCATATTGAAGACTTTACTGTAGCTTGGACACCTACACCTAATAAGATTGAAAAAGAATTACTTGATAGTATTCTTAAAGATCCAAAGGACTTGACCCTTGATATATTCCTAATGAATATAGAAGCATTGCATACGACTAAGGGATCACGGTTCGCTGAACGATTTCTTAATGGACACCGAGCAATGGTAGCCATTGATGAGAGCACCACAATAAAAAATCCTAAAGCTATTAGAACTAAGAATGCACTCAAGTTAAGTACACTTGCAAAGTACAGGCGAATACTAACAGGCTCTCCGGTTACAAGAGATCCTATTGATTTATTTTCGCAGTGTGAGTTTCTTGATCCTGCTATCTTGGGCCATGCTTCTTATTATAGTTTTAAAAATAGATACACCGTTCAAGTAAAAACGAATGTAGGTACACATACTTTTAATAAGGTAGTAGGGTATAAAAATTTAGAAGAGTTATCAGGATTACTTGATCCTCATTCTTATCGTGTCTTAAAGACAGACTGTTTAGATTTACCAGAAAAGATATATACCAAACGACAAGTGGACCTTACCCCTGAACAAAGAAAAGCATACAATGAAATGAAAGAGTATGCCCTTGCACTATTTGATAATGGTGAAGTGCTTACTGCTAGCACAGTAATGACACAGTTACTTAGACTTCATCAGATTAGTTGTGGTCACTTGATTATGGAAAGTGGTGAAACAAAAATATTTAAAAATAATCGTATCACCGAGTTGATGGATATTTTAGAAGAGGTAGATGGTAAGATTATTATTTGGGCTAACTATCGCCAGGACATACGAACAATCTATGATACCATAGCAAAGAAGTATGGGAAAGAAACAGTAGCCACCTACTACGGCGATACACCTGACCAAGATCGTCAAGATATTGTTTTAAAGTTTCAAGATCCTAAGTCTTCCTTACAATTTTTTGTGGGTAATCAACAGACTGCAGGGTATGGACTAACCTTAACGGCAGCAAGCACAGTGGTTTATTATTCTAATAACTATGACTTGGAGAAAAGAATACAATCAGAGGACCGTGCACACCGGATCGGACAAAAGAATAATGTTACCTATATAGATCTCATTGCTGAGAAGACAGTTGATGAGCGAATAGTCAAGGCCCTTCGCAATAAAATCAACATTGCAAGTAAAGTATTAGGGGAAGACTTTAAAGAATGGTTGACTTAATCTTTTATATGCTTATATAATAAAGTATAACCATATACAGAAAGAGGAATAATATGGATACAACTAAATTTAAATCTGTAACAATATCAATAGATACTTGGAATAGATTACATAAGATTGCTGCAAAAGATATGAGATCTGTCAGCAGAACCATTGAATATTTAGTGCATGAGCACAATTATTTAAATAAAAAATATGGAAAAAATGGGAATATAGATATGACTCCTAAAGAATATTTTAAGGAGGAACGTAATGGGTAAAGTAAAAGCATGGGTAATGTCGATGGAAGAAGATGCTGAAGTTCTTACGGCTCAAGAATTTGTTGACAAGCATGGTAAAATGAATTTAGATATTTGGTCTAAGGTTCAATGGGAACTAGGAAAGAGTAATATTCAAGAACAGTATTTAGCTGTTTGTAAAACAGAGGGGGACGCATGATGTTTCATTTTTGGCACGTGCTTGCCATTATATGTGTAGCTGTTCTAAGTGGAACTGCTGGATATATTTTTGCACGAGAAAAATATTCTAAATTGTATAGAGAACAAGTTGAAAACATGAAAGAATATTATAGGCATATGGAAAATAGAGCGAGGGATATGTGATTTGCCCTCGTTGTAAGGGAAATGGCTATGCTCGGGTGGTGTTTGAAGCAGAAAAAAGTATTGTGCAATGTCAAACTTGTCAAAGTCAAGGGGAACTTGATGATGAAAAATTTTATTTTCAAACATGGACAGAGCCACACGGATCAACAACCTTTTATCATGGGCCTTTACTTGATCCAGAGAGTTTTAAAGACTGGAAAATTCATCACAATAAATAATTTAAAATAAATTGGGGGTTTGATACCCCCTTTTTTATTTACTTTCCTTATAAAATAACTTAAAATCTCGCACGAACTAAACATAAGGAGGCCTATGAGCATTCACTTGCCTAATAGCCCTGTTCGAAAAATATATGAGTGCCCTAAATGTGCCACTATTTCTGTAAAATTTTGGAATAATAAATATAATCGTAGCTATACTAAAGATGAATGGAACACGATTCGTGGACAAGGGATTGAAGTATTACGTAAAATTATGCAACCAATAACAGAAGATCCAAAGTTTTTTTTAGAATAGTAAGATGTTTTAAAAGTTATTAGTTAAATATTTTTTATAAAAACTTTCATATTGAAGTAACCAAGTAACTTTAGTATGTAACTCTATGATATATAACAATAATATAGGTTACTTATACGGTTACTTACAGTTACCTGCCTCATCACAAAAGTAACCGACAAAAATATTTGTGTTTTACTTTTAAAACAACTATATACTTTTGTTAAACTAAGCTAAACTAAATGTATGGGCACTAAACTTACACTAAAACAACTTAAATTTGTTAATGAATTAGTTAGAGAAGATGGAGCTATTACTCCTACCGAAGCTGCAAGACGGGCTGGGTATTCTGTTGATAGAGCAAGAACAACTGCTTCTGAATTATTAAATATTCAAAAACACCCTGAAATTGTTAGGTATGTAGATGAATTAAAAAAAGAAATGCAACACAAAACTGCAGTTACTTTTGATCGTCATGTTAAAAGATTAGATGATTTATCTAGAGAAGCACAGAAAGATAAGGCTTGGTCAGCTTCTGTTCAAGCAGAAAAGAATCGAGGTCAAGCAGCAGGATTTTATAATCATACACAAAACATACATACACTAAACTCTATCGACACAATGAATCTTGAGCAAGTTCAGTCAAGATTAAAAGATATTCGCAAATTATATGGGGATATAATAGATGCAGACTTTACAGAGATACCAGAGATTGAACAAAAAAAAGAGGGCTAGTTGCCCTCCTCTTCAAAATATTCTTCTTTAGTCATCTTCATCCTCCTTAAATCTATCTGTTACATAAATGTGATCACAACCACCTACTTGATATCCAAGCTGTGATAATTGTGAACAACACTCATCTATAATCTTCCATACTTCTTCATCATTATTAACAACAGATATTGCGTCATCATCATTCTTTGCATCAACATCTATAAACATATCAAGTGTTGGAAATACTCTGTGCATTTTATTCATGCTACCTCCTCTTCAAAATATTCTTCTGCCATTTGATAAGCTAAATCATCATCTGTTGCTCCTTGCCATTTTTTAAGCCACTCCTTTAATGATTTACAATTTTCTATATCAGCAGTAGATTCTTTAAAACCTATTGCACTATCACATCTTGATACAAATTCATTGACAGTTTGTTTTAAAAAATCTTTCTTCATTTCTCTTAACTCTTCTACTGTGTGATTATAAAAATTATGCACACTACAATCAAATTCATCACTCATTTCACCTGTCCCTCCCTTTTAAAGTAATCTTCACCTTTAACAGCAGTCTTTCTATCATTAGCTAACCACCCGATTACTCCGTAGTGTTGTGTGTTCTCAATGTTTAACCACACTAAACTTTTCTTTTTCTTTTTAAATAAATTAAATAATTTTTTAATCATAATTTTTCCTTTCTAAAAAAAATAGGGGGAATAATTCCCCCTACTCATTACCAACTACACTCGTAAGTTATTTTATGACCTTGCTCTAATTGGGTTCTAGCCCAATCAACTGCCTCTTGGTCTTGCTTTTTATATTCCTTAACCGATTCTTCTTGAAACTGTTGTCCCCAGTAAAATCCATCAGTAGCAAAAGAATTCCAATATTTATTTTTGATTTCCTCTTGCCATTCGTCAAGGTCAGCTTTCTTTAATACAAGTGGCTCGTCCCCTGCATTAAATCCTAAATCAAATGCTCCCTCTGGCTCTTTGTTAGGATTTTTTTCTTGCCATTTTCTTGCCATAAAAACTTGAAGTCTGGCGTGTTTTCTCCAGTCGTATTCTTTTTCTCCTGAAGTGCTAAACATAGCTTGATCTAGTCCCATATCTTTCTCCTTTGTTAATGGGTTAAAGTAGTATGTTTTATGTGAGGGAAAACATACAAAAACCTAGAGTTCCTAATTAACGACTTGGGACTCCGAACCAATCGTATAGTGGGTAGTTTTAAAGCTATCGCTTCGCATATTTGCATTGGCACTACCCAAGCCATTTTTAATTGCTCAACATGGTGGCAAGGTATATCCATGCTTTTCGCCTATTGCAATTAAAACTCTTAATCGTCAGGTCTATCTACACTTGGTGGAGCAATAGCAGGGAGTTCCCTATCCCAACTCAATCCAGCAGGTTGTAAGATTTGTCCTAACATATCTCTTAAATCAGAGCTAACATGAGCTTCCATTACAGAGTCATCTGCTTTGGTTTGTAATGCTTTTAAGTATGCAATTCTTTTACCAATAGGTAATTTCTCTGCTTCTTTTTCAGCAAGTTTTTCAGCCCAAGTTCTGATTTGTTTTTCACATTTCTCTGGTGTAATTCTATCATTCCTTTCCCAGTCATATTCATTTATACTCTTCTTCCACGAAACTCTTTTCTGCGAAGTTCGTTTAAAAAAAGTTCGAGCTTTATTTTCTGCTCTATCTAAATTTCGTCTAGCTTTCTCTAGGTCGTCAATAATAATATCAGCTCCTAGTTTCTTCGCTAAACCTACCTCTGCACTTTCTACCATATCTGCTATGGTAGAGGACATTAGCATTTCTTCTTTCTCTATTTCAGGTCGAAGCAATTCTCTAATCTTTCTTTGAAAATGCTCCCTCTGATATACTTTCATTTCAGGCATATAATACTCCTATACTTCTGGGTGTGGCTTGTAGGTTGTCCCTACATTATCTTCTAGCCACTTACGGCAAGAAGATTCATCATTAAAAAAACCTGCAACAAATGGATCTCCACCTGCACAGGATTTATTATCATCACTAATAAAATAATCAGTTCCATTAGTGTGTCCAATGGAAAAACTACCACCACGAAAATAAAAATTATCGCTAATAGTAATGTTATCTATTTCAGCCATATAATACTCCTTTGTTTAAATGGTTAATTATTCTTACAACTATTTAAAAGATTATACAAGATATAAAGGTATAAATTTTTATCTTTTTTTATGCTACTATTTACAGGATTAAATGATACGGAAACCAGAAAGAAAATTATGGTATTTAATAAAGGAAAATACTCCAGAAATATTGTGGAATAGGGTAGAAACTACAACAATTAATGGCTTTCCTGACTTACTTGGCTGTCATAAAGATTGTGGTTTTTTTACAACAGAATTGAAAGTATCAAATCGTAGCAAAATTAAGCTGTCCCCTCATCAAATATCTTGGAATTATAATCATGCTTTAAAAGGTGGTAGGTGTTTTATCATAGCCACCCCCCTTGAACAGACCACCCTAGAAATCTATGGGGGAATACAGAGTATTGATATATCGAAAGGTATCTATGAACCATTGTTCGTGGTTCATAAACCATTTGATTGGGGGAAGGTCGTTGAATTCCTGACACAAAACTGACACAAAACTGACACAATTAAGAAGAGAACAGGGCAGGGGACAGGGGACACTAAACATTTGAAAATCTGACACTAAACATTCGCAGCGAAGCACGGACACTAAACTGTCGTAGAGTTTAGAAAAAATTTTTTTAAAAAAAAATAAAAAAAGCAACGAGTTTTAATCGTCGCTTTCAAGGGCTTTGTTGAGTAACCATCGTAAAGGCTTGATGATAAAAATATAAATAAAAATAATTAGGAAGCACCAAAAATAAAAGCTATCTGCACTAGTGTTTTTCATATGATATATTCCTTATGTTAGGATCCCAGCACGCCCGGCAATCTAAGCAGCGGCCGCCCTGCTTGCCTGCATTACAAGCGCTGCCAATTGGTTTAACGCCTGGTGTATGTACCGTGCTTGAATGCTCATGAATATTTGAAGGCGCCCCGTTAATCATGGTTGCGCTTAATCTTATAACTAAGTTCGAAGGTATCACCCGGCC
>Ga0114932_10000623_pt1 | contig 41862 bp, 32 predicted proteins | sample 2SBtaG_2_FD_87286 | JGI IMG/M metagenome (GOLD analysis project Ga0114932, IMG submission 87286) | Deep subsurface microbial communities from Kolumbo volcano to uncover new lineages of life (NeLLi) - 2SBTROV12_ACTIVE470 metaG | ecosystem: Environmental > Aquatic > Marine > Volcanic ...
CGTACGGAGCCCACGGTAAAGACCAGGGGCAACAGGGCGAACCAGTCAGCCAGGCCCGCGAGCAGCCCGGCCAGCCAGGGCCGTCCCCGTTGTAGAAGCAGCGAGCGGGTCAGCCAGAGCATGGCCGTGATGGTGATGGTCTCGTAGTTCACCAGCAGGCCGTGGTGCAGCCCCGCAGGCAGGAGCAACATGAGCAGGCCCGTGGCGAAGCCCGCAGGTTTGCCGGCCAGGCGCGCGGCCATGTCGGCGGCCAGCCAGCACGAGCAGAGGGTGAGCAGCAGCGCCACGAGCCGTGAGGTGGTCTCGATGGCGAAGGGCAGGCGTCCCGCGAGCATCACCGCCCAGGGCAGGCCGGGGGGGTGGTGAGAGTAGGTCTCCAGGGGCCCGGCGGCGGCCGGGGGGACGGGATTGAGCACCGGCACGCCCAGGGTGGTGGCCCAGCCCAGGGCCCGCTCGTTGCGCTCCATGATCGAGAACATGGCGCCACAGTTGCCCCGCTGCCCGTCCGTGAAGGGCCCGCTCAGCTGGGGCACGAACAGTGCGGCGGCGAGAAGTCCCAAGAGCAGCACGGTGGCCAGGGGAAGGGGTTGTCCCTCGGGGGCTGGCGCGCTGGGGGGCGTTGGGGTTGTTCCCGCTGGCAAGGCGTGGTCCTCAGGAGGGGATGGCTCCATGACAACCCGCCGGGCAGGTGCCAAGCAACCTTGATTCGCTGCCCGGAGCCGAGAGACTGGGCGGGTGAGGCTGCGTGAGTCATGCAGCCGAGGCCCGTGTACATCTTCTCTCTGGAGCGCCTGCGGTGTCCGCCCTTCTCGATACCATCAGAGATGCCTTTGCGCCGTTGGGCTTCGACGAGTCGGCAACCGCTGGCGCCGCCCGCTCCCTGGTGACCTGGCTGGAGCGCCCTGAGTTCGCCAGCTACAGGCCCCAGCTGCAACGGCAGCTGGAGAGAGGGCACCACGCCGCGCTCTTCGACGCCTTCTGGCAGACCATGCCCTTCGGCACGGGCGGTCGTAGAGGGCCCGTGGGTGTGGGCCCGAACCGCTTCAACTTTCATACCTTGCTCACGTCGGTGCAGGGGCACGCCGAGACCTTGCGCGAGTCCTCTCCGGACGACGACGTGCTGGTGGTGGTGGCCTACGATTGCCGGGTCTTCAGGGATCAGCGCAGGGTCTATGACCCCAGCCTGAGCAACCCCCTGCTGGACGTGACCTCCGCAGACTTCGCCCGTCGGGCTGCCTGCGTGTATGCGGCCAACGGCCTGTCCGTGCGCATGGTCGATCCGTCGGGGGATGTCTACATGACCACGCCGGAGCTGAGCTACGCGATCAGGCAGCACCAGGCTCATGGCGGCCTGAACGTCTCCGCCTCTCACAACCCTCCCGATGACAACGGTGGCAAGTTCTACAACCATCATGGTGGCCAGGACATTCCACCCACGGACGAGGTCCTGGCCCAGCGGGTCGAAGGCATCACCACCGTGCGTGAGCTGCCCTTCGAAGAGGCCCTGTCCTCGGGCGCCGTGCAGTTGTTGGGGCCAGAGGAGAACGCACGGTACCTCGATCTGAACCGGCGGTTGTCCATGGCCCCTGAGGCTCGGGGTGGTCGTTTGGTCTATACACCCCTGAGCGGTACGGGCGGCGCCACGGTGGGGCGTCTGTTGCGCAGCGAGGGCTTCGATGTGGTGGGGGTGCCGGAGCAAGACGAGCCCGACGGTGACTTCGGCGCGGTGCGCTTCGCTGCTCCGAACCCCGAGCTGCCCAGTTGCTACGACCTGGCCGAGGGGGTGGGAGACGCCTGCGGGGCCGACATGTTGTTGGCCACCGACCCCGACGCAGATCGCATCGGCGTCGAGGTGCGCAGGCCCGATGGCAGCTGGCGCTTCGTCTCCGGCGACGAGACACTGATGCTGGTCCTGCACTTCTTGCTGGAGAGACACCGTGCCCGGGGGACGCTGCCCAAGAATGGATTTGTGCTGACCACGATGGTGACCACGAGCCGTTTGACGACCATCGCCGAGGCCTTTGGCTGCCAGGTGGTCGACAACTTGTTGGTGGGCTTGAAGTGGCAGGCAGAGATCCTGCATCAGCTCGATGTGCAGGGTCGTTGGGGTGAGCTGAGCTGCTCCGCTGAGAGCTTCGTCATGGGCGGCGAAGAGAGCCACGGCTTCATGTTGACCCACGAGATTCACGACAAGGACGCCGCGCCCCCCGCGCTGCTGCTGGCTGAGTACAACGCCACCTTGGTGGCCGAGGGTCGCTGTCTGTCTGACGAGCTCGACCGGCTCTACGCAACCTATGGCTACATGGCCAAGGTGTTGTTCACCACGGTGATGACGGGCGCGTCTGGTCGGGCGCGCATGGGCGCCATCCAGACCAGCCTGCGGGAGCGGCCTCCCGAGCAGGTCGGCGGTCTCGATGTGGTGAACTTCTCCGATCTGGCCGATGAGACCTGCTGGCTCGGCCCGCTGAGGTCAGGCACAGATGGGGCAGCACGCAACGTCCTGACCCTGACCTTGCAGGGAGGGGCTCGGGTGACGGTGCGCCCCAGTGGCACCGAGCCCAAGACCAAGCTCTACGTCGAAGTGCCGGGGCTCACACCCGATGCACCCATGGAGGAGCCCGCCCTGAACCGGGAGCGCGAGCGCTGTGAGTCCTTGGCGCAACGGCTCGGCAGAGATTTCGAGCGGTTGATGCTGGAGAGGGTCGACATTCACCTCGCACCGGCGGCGGCGGAGCTGTCAGGCATGGTGGGCATCGAGCACAAGCAGCACTTCGGCGACGTGTTCTTGCCCGCACTGCTGGCGCGCCTCCGTGCTGGCCCAGGGGCGGTAGCAGACGGCGGCACAACGGCAGACGGCCGAGCCATGGCAGATATGGACGCCCAGGCTGATCCTCCTGAGCTCGCAGAGTTTGTGGACGAGAGCTTGCGCAGCTACGGCCGAGAGCCGCGCGTGCTCGTGGCAGCGGGAGTGGCCAGCTGGTTGTCTCGGACAGAACTCCCGGACCAGGCCAGAGAGCAGGTCGCACGGCTGTTCGCTCTCTGACGCTTCAGCCCGGCCGCTGCGCCATGCGTTCGAGGATGTCCACCAGGTCGTGCAGGCTGGGGTCAGCGAGAGACATGATTCGCAGCTGATCGATGATGGCCTGCGCCCGCGCGGGGTCTTGATGCTTGTTGTTCGGGTGCCGTCGCAGCGACAGCACCGCCCGAGTGGAGAGCAGGCCCGGGTCGTCCCGGAGGCTGGGTTCGGCTCTGCTGAGGTAGTGGTGGGTCAGGTCAAACTTGTTCAGCCCCAGGGCCAGCTCGGCGGCGAGCATCTGGGCCCGGACGAAACCTCCGTCGTGCTCGAGAGCCGTGGTCACATCTGCCAGCGCCTGCTCCTGACCCGCGATGTCACGAGGGCCGGCCTGAGCCCTGCGCGCCTCTGCAAGAATCGTCCAGCCATTGGCCAGCACTCCCTGGTGATGGCTGTTGGGCAGCCAGGACGCCCAGCCCAGGGCTGCGGCGGCGAGCAGGGCCAGGGCCCCGTGGAGCATGGCGGGGCGTCGATGTCGAACGACATCGACAGCGAGGCCCACGGTCATGGCCAGCAAAGGCGCCAGGGGCAACCTGAAACGGGAGTATTGATAGAAGAGCAACGTGGTCGCCACCACCATGGCTGCCAGGGCCACCATGGGTAGCAGCGGCGGGGAGCCCGTGTCGCTTGCCGACGATGACGGACGCTTCGCGCTGAGCAGCAGGACAGCGGCGGCACCGGCGGCAGCCAGCAGCAGTCCGAAAGGCAGGGCCAGAATGCGCAGAGGAGGGATCAGGTCGCGCTCGACCTCAGGCACCACCACGACGCCCGTCTCAAAGGTCTCGATGAGTGCCCGGGCTCGCAGCCAGAGGCGCCGGGCAAAGAGCCCCGGGTCACCGGCGACCGCGTCCCAAGCCTGGGCTGCATACCAGCGGGAGACTTCTGTGGGCCCCAGGGTTTCGCCAACGGCGGCCTCGGCTCGGCTCGTGGCCACCTGCGCCTGGGTTTCGATGTTGCCGAAGTCGCGATCGAAGGAGAGAAACGTCCCACTGGGCGGCCCCGCGTTGGCCAGCCACAGGTTCACCCCGCCGTTGTCCGAGACCAGCACGAGCTGACCTGAGGCGTGGGCGTTGTGCCAGACCACGGGAACGAAGGGCAGGGCTGCGGCCAAGACCAGGGCTGGCCAGACCCTGGGCCGCAGACGCATCGCCCAGAGCGCCATGACAGCCAGCAACAGCATCACCTGGGGACGGGCCAGGCAGGCCAGCCCCAGCAAAAGGCCCGTGAGGGCACCGCGCCCAGAGGACGGCTTGTGGTGCAGGGCGTCAGCTGCCACCAGGCTGGTGATCAAGAGCACCGTGGCCAGCTGATCCCCGAGCAGTTTGGTCTCGAAGAACGTCAGCGGACCGTAGAGCAGGGTCAGGGCTGTGGCCACGAGGGCGGCCAGGGTCGAGCCTCGTCGCCGTGTCAGAGCGAAGACGCAGACCAAGAGGACCAGCCCACCGAAGGCTTGCAAGGCCATCATGGCGCCGAACGATTCGTCGACGGCGCCGGGCACGATGCTGAGCAGCGCCGGGTACAGAGGCGGGAGGTGATAGACCTCATCGCCCAGGGGATCGTCGCTGATTCCGGCGAGGCCCTGGGCCCGGTCCACGTAGTACCGGGCATCTGACGTGATGTAGGTGCCCAGGGGGTTCTCGTTGAGCGTGACGAGCACCACGAGCAGCTTCACCAGGGTGGCCAGCACCAACAGGGCCGCCAAGGGCCTGCCCCCGTCGCGCAACCGTCGCCAGACGCTGGCAGCGGAGGGGTTGTCGCCGACCTCGTTCGTGCTGGGGGCCATGCTGGCAGCTGCTCTCTCGGGTGAGGCGATCACGTTACCACGGTGCAGGGTGGCAGCGGTTTCGCTGGGTATCGCGGGCGGGACCATTCACGCCGGGTGGCATCAACTTCGCGCCGTCTCCCCGTCGCATCCCCGCCGTGTCCCCGTCGTGTCCCCGTCGTGTCATGGGGGCGCGGGCTCGTGGAAGTTCAGCAATGCCAGGCGCAGCGCGAGCGCCTCGTCAAGATCGTTGAGGGTGAGCACATCTCTGTGATCGAGGGCGGCGATGGACGTGGCTACAGAGAGACAACGGTTCACGGCTCGTCCGGAGAGCGAGAGCAGATCGACAGCCTGGGCCAGACGTCGGCGCACGGCTTCGGGTGGCGCGTTGCCCCGGGCTTGTCTCCACACCGGCCGCGCTGCAGAGACGCGCCGGGCCACCGCCGCCGAGCCTTCGCCCGGTCGCCCCCCGAGCAGCTGGTCGGCATCTGGCGGATCGAGATCGAGGGCGAGATCGAAGCGGTCGAGCAAGGGGCCGGAGAGTCGCTGCCGGTACCGTGCTACCGACAGCGGTGTGCAGCGGCACGGTCGTCTGCGATGACCCAGGTAGCCGCAAGGGCAAGGGTTCATGGCGCCCACAAGCTGCACCCGCGCCGGAAAGTTCGCCACCCGCCCGGCGCGAGACAGACGCACACGCCCCTCTTCGAGCGGTTGTCGCAGAGACTCCAACAAGTTTCTGGAGTACTCGGGCAGCTCGTCGAGGAAGAGCACACCACCATGGGCCAGGCTGATCTCCCCGGGCACCAAGGGCTGACCTCCGCCGATCAACCCGGCACGGGAGACCGTGTGGTGGGGGGCGCGGAAGGGCGGCTGGCGAATGATCGTCGACGCTCCCCCGGCGGCGAGCCCGTGCAACGCGCTGACTTCCAGGACTCCCTGGGCATCGAGCGCTGGCAGCAGGCTGGGCAGCCGACTGGCCAACATGGTCTTGCCGCAACCAGGCGAGCCGCAGAGCAGCAGGTTGTGGCCCGCCACCGCGGCGATCTCAAGGGCGCGGCGGGCTGCCTCTTGCCCACGAATGTCTGACAGGTCGAGCTGGGGCCTGCGACCCTCTTGGCCCAGCTGTGGTGCTGCGGGCCGGGCGCCGTTGAGCACATCGATGGCCTCGCTCAAGGTCGAGACGGCTTCGACCTCGAGCCCGTCCACGAGCACGGCCTCGCTGCCATTGAAGCGGGGCAGCATGATCCGCTCTGCTCCGCAACGTTTGGCGTGCAGGGCCAGGGTCAGCGCGCCTCGCACGGGACGGAGCCGGCCGTCGAGGGCGATCTCGCCCACCACCATGCGACGGCACAAGGCCTCGGCGGGGACCACCTCGCTCAGGGCCAGCAGGCCCAAGGCCAGGGGCAGATCAAAACCGTTGCCTTGCTTGGGCAGATCAGCGGGGGCGAAGTTGACCAGCACGGAGCGGCGGGGCACGGGCAGGCCGAGTTGCTCCAGACAACCACGGATGCGATCACGGCTCTCACGGACAGCGCCCCCGGGCAGGCCGGTGAGGATGATTCGTTGCATCAGCCCGCCGGTGAACTGCAGTTCGATCTCTACGGTCTCGGCTTGGGCGCCAGCCAGGCAGAGGGTGGCGACCCTGACCACCACGTCCTTGGGCGCAGGGGCCGGGCTGGGCCGGGGCGCATCGTTGACGTTGGTGGCCTCGTTCGGTGATGTCATGGTGCGCTGTGCTCTCGCAGGCCGCGGCTGAGCATCAAGAGCGCGCCGATCACGGCCCCGGACACCAGCAACGGCGGCAGGGGCAAGCTGGGAGGCTGAAGGGGTTCGCTGACGAGGGCTGCCAGCCGGACCTGGGCTGCCAGGAACCCATCGCAGAGGCCCTGCAGCGCCGGCCCGGTGAGCGCATCGAGGCTCTGGGTGAGCGGACCGGTGAGGACGCAGCACACACCGAGGGCCAGAATGCCTCCCACAAACGGCATGAGCAGGGGCGTGATCAGGATGCCCATGGGCTGCACCTGCCCGAAGGCGTCCGCTGCCAGCGGCGCTGTGGCCAACACGGCACCCGCTGGCGCCACCAGGGCCAGGGCTGGCCCCCGGGCCAGGGGCATGGCAGCGAGCAGGCCAGCCACGGCGACGAAGGAGAGCTGGGCACCCAGGTCGTAGGCCACGGAGGGCTCGATGATCAACAACGTGGCCGCGATGACGCCGAGTCGGTGCAGGGCCCCGGACTCCCGCCCGCTGTGTCGTCCCCAGGTGAGCAGGAGCCAACCCTGGGCCGCCCGAAGAAGGGGTGGGCGGCCACCTGCCAGACTGACGAAGACCACCATGAGCGCCCCGGTGAGCGGTGCCCCAGGCCACCCGGCCAGGGCCAGGGCACGGGAGAGGATCAGCGCCACGACCCCCACGTGCAGCCCGCTGAGGGCCAGCAAGTGCATGGTGCCCGTCCGTCGGCAATGGCGCTGCACGGGGCGTTCCAGGTCGCTCCTGTCGCCCAGAAGCAGGGCGCTGAGCAGGCCGGAAGCAGGGCCACGGACCAGCTGTCGAATGCGGGCGGCGCAGACCCCTCGCCAGCGGTCGATCCAGGCCCCGCTCGCCGGGCCTGTGATCTGCAGGGAGACGATCAGTGGGGGGCTGTCGTCCCGGTCCCTGGCCAGGGCCTGAACCGGGGTGCCCGGGGCGGGCGCAGCCAGGCCGCTGGCGCGGTCCACAGCGATCAGCCCGCGGTCGGTTTGTAGGGCTTCTGTCCCTCCCGCCAGGCGTCTCCAGCGCCCTGCAAGACGGACTGCTGGGGGGCCGCGGGAGGACACGAAGGGTGAGACGGGGCGATCACGCTGGCGCACCTCGTGAACGAGCGCTGAGGCTGCCAGGCAGGCCAGGCCACGGGCAGCCTCTGGGTTGGCTCCGGCAGCGCGCACCACCAGGGGCACGGCCATGCCCAGGGGCGCCGGGAGCAAGAGGGCAAGGAGGCAGGCGACGAGCAGTTGGGAGGGACTCACGGTGAGGTCGTCGGCCCACCAGCCCGCCCGTTACAGGAATCGCACGCCGTCCGGTGGCTATAGTGGAGCCATGTCACGCGTCGGGTTCTTCGCCGGGTCGTTCGATCCACCAACCAACGGTCACGTCGAACTGGTGCGACGTGCGCTGACCCTGGTCGATTGCCTTGTGGTCGGCATCGGTCAGCACGCCCACAAGCAACCCTGGCTCCCGGTGGAGAGACGGGGCGATCTGTTGCGCGAGGTGCTGCCGGACGGTGTCGAGGTGGTGGTCTTCACGGGCCTCGCTGTGGCCGCTGCGCAAGAGGCAGGGGCCTCGGTCCTGCTGCGAGGTTTGCGCAGCGCAGACGATGTCCCTGGCGAGCTGGCCATGGCCAGGGCCAACGCTCAGCTCGACGGACAGATCGAGACCGTCTTCCTGGCGGCCGCTCCGGATGCAGCGCACATCTCGTCCAGGCTGGTGCGCGAAGTGCATCAATCGGGTGGAGACGTGTCGTTGTTCGTCCCTGCTCCCGTCGCCGCGGCTCTACCCTCTCGGGTGAGCGGCTGACCTCTCCACCTCGCTGCGCATGCACGTTCTCTGCCTTCTTCAACACCCGCTCCTCCCCGGATTGCCGTCATGGCCCATGTCGAGATCGTCTCCACCACAAGGGCGCCAGGGGCCATCGGGCCCTATAGCCAGGCCATCGTCAGCGCGGGGGTGGTCTACACGTCCGGGCAGATCGGAATGATCGCCGACACGGGCGAGATGGTGAGCGGCGGTGTCCCAGAGCAGACCCGTCAGGTGCTGGCCAATCTGGCGGCCGTTCTTGAAGCAGCGGGCAGCTCTCTCGACAGGGTGATCAAGACCACAGTGTTTCTCACCGACATGGCCGACTTCGGTCCCATGAACGAGGTCTACGCCGGGGTCTTCGAGGCGGTCAAGCCGGCTCGGGCCACGGTGGCTGTGGTCGGCCTGCCGAAGGGCGCCCTGGTTGAAATCGAGGCCACGGCAGCCACCCGCTGATGCTGCTGCTCGATGAGCTGATGGCTGTGTTGGCGATGCTGACGGCCGTCCCTGCCATTCAGCGGGGTCTGCAGGGCTCGTCCAGCCAGTTGTCGTGGCGGCGCACGTCGGTGTTGGTGGGTGGCGGGCTGGGGTCATGGGTGGGGGTCACGGGCTTGATGGCCCTGGAGACCCACTTTCTGGGTCGACCCTTCTTTCTGCCCACATGGCTCGGCGGCACCCTGGCCTTCTTCGGTGGCATGTTGGGGACGTCGACGCTCCTGGCTCCCAGGGGGCAGCGAGGCATGTCAGAGCCCCAGGCGCTGCGGGTCGCCACTCAATCCGTGGCCATGACCTTCTACTTGGCCGAGCCCGTGGCGTCCTTGTTGTTCTTGGGCTCGACCCGGCTGCTCCGCGCTGCCATGCCCTGGACCATCGTGCGCACCCGCTGGCGGGGCATTCTCGAAGGTCTGGTGCTGCTCGCGCTGTGTCTGGCGCCCCGCGATGACACCCACGGCGGCCTGCGTCGTCCAGCGGAGTTGGGCGTGGCGGCCGCTGCCCCCTCCGGGTCAGTCCAGGATTGAATCCGGCCGTCGCAAACCCTTGATTTTCAATACTTTGCGGATGATGGCCTGCCGTTGACAGCCGATCCTCCCACCGATACGTTGCCCTTTCTCTGGCCTCGGCTAGGAATGCCCGGTTTGCCCTGCCCAGGGCGACCGCGACGTGCCCTGCTCCTCTGACCTCATCAGGATGATCCCATGCTCCCAGACCGCTGCCGCTTGACTCACCTGATGCCCTGGACCGGGCTGTTGCTGGCCGTCGTGATCTTCGTGGCCGCGGGCCCGAACGATGGTGACAAGGGAGCCAAGCTGACCCCTGAGCAGGCCACCGCGGGAGTGACCCAACAAGACCTCGATGGTCCCTACGATCCCCCGGTTGATGTGGCCCACCCCGACGGCGAGGTCACGCCAGCCCTGGGCGGGCGGGCGATCATGCACATCGCCAGCGAGCCGCCGAACCTGAACTTCCTGATCGAGAACAGCTCGGTCATTCGCTGGGTGCACTACGACATCCACGCGGGGCTGTTGCAGTTCAGCCCGATCACCTGGGAGTACGAGCCTGATCTGGCCACCAGCTACGACATCGAAGACACCTTGGTGCTCAAGGGTGGCGGCGGCGAGGCCTGGGACAACATCGTCTTCGGCAAGATCATCAGCGAGACAGACGACGCCTACGTGCTGCAGTCCGGGAGCAGTAGCCACGAGATGGAGCGCACCACGATACCTCGCGATCAGGTCGAATCGGTGCTGCTCGGTTCGGTGTACACCTTTCACCTGCGTGAGACCACCTGGCACGACGGGCATCCCTTCGACTCAGGCGACGCGCTGTTCTCCTGGGAGGTGTTCAACAACAACGCGGTCGACTGTGACGAGAAGCGCAGCAAGTACCTCAAGATCAGCCGGGCCGAGGTGCTCGATGAGCGCACCGTGCGCTACTTCTGGAACCAGCAGTACTTTGGCAGCACGGGCTCGTTCGGCCTCGACCTGTGCATGCTCCCCAGCCACCTCTACAACCTGAACGACCCGGACAACGCCGACTACAACGCGAGCGCTACCGACGACGAGAAGGGCGCCTACATCAACGACAATCCCCACAACATCGACTGGGTGGGGCTGGGGCCTTATCAGTTCGCCAAGTGGGAGCGGGGGCAGTACCTCGAGGCCACCAAGTGGGACGGCTACTGGGAGAAAGACCCGGCCAAGTCGGGCTACCTCGACACGATCCGCTGGCGCCATGTCAACCAGGACGACTCGGCCTGGCAGGCGCTGCTGAACGACGAACTCGACATCTTCTATCGGGTCAAGACCGAAGACTTCGTCGGCGCCCAGACGCGCACCGAGCTGTTCAGGGACAAGGCCTACAAGGTGCTCACCTACGTGGGCAACGTGGGCTACACCTCCTGGAACATGTACCGCCCGAAGCTGGCGGACGTGAACGTGCGCAAGGCTCTCGCACACGCCTTTGATGTGCAAGAGTGGATCCGCACCAACTACGAGGGTCTGGCCCTGTGGTCCACGGGCACGCAGTTCCGTTTTGGCCCGGGCTACAACCAGGACGTGGTGGGCTACGAGTATGACCTCGATGAGGCCGAAGACCTGCTGGCAGAAGCCGGTTGGTACGACCGTGATGGCAACGGCATCATCGACAAGGACGGCGAAGACTTCGTTCTGGAGATGCTCATGCCTTCGGGCAACAAGGCCTCCGAGCGCTTCTTGCAGGCGGTCCAGGACAGCTACCGCAAGGTGGGCATCTCGGTGGAGATCACCCAGTACGAGTGGGCCACGTTCCTCGAGCACATCCTCAACCGCGATTTTGACGCCTGCAATCTGGCCTGGACCCTGCCCACCCCAGAGAGCGATCCGGAGCAGCTCTGGCACAGCATGAACGCCGTGTTCGACAAGCGCACGAGCAACCACGCTGGGCTCGACGATGCCCTGGTCGACGAGCTGATCGAGGCGGGCCAGATCGAACTCGACCCCGACAAGCGCAGCGACATCTGGAAGCGACTGCACACGCGCATCTACGAGCTGCAGCCCTATCTCTTCGGCTGGAACGTGCCCCGCAAGATCGCGGTGAACAAGCGCATCCACGGCATGAAGCTGTACAAGTTCGAGCCCGGCTTCCGCATGCGCGACCTGTACTTCAAGGAGGGAACGGAAGGCACCAGGCCCCTGGGCCAGCTGCGCTGACTTTCGGGTCACCCAAGACCCCGGTGATCGCGTAAGCTTTCGGTCCGACGCCCCGTGTTCCCCTCGACAGGACTCCCTTAGCCGTGCTGACGTACATCGTGCGCAGGGTGCTCTGGATGGTGCCCACCATGCTGGGCATCACGTTCTTGCTGTTGATGGTGATCCAGCTCGCACCGGGTGATCCGGCAGCTGTAGCGACCGCTGGCGCCATGATGAGTGGCGACGGGGCGGTCGCTGGCAGCGGGGACATGCAGAGCCCCTACGAGAAGTTTCGCGAGCGCTTCCACCTCGACGACTCCCTGCCCGAGCAGTACTGGGCCTGGCTGAAGAACGTGGTGGTGCTCGACTTTGGCACCGAGTTCTTCAACCCCAGCCAACAGGTCTACGACGAGCTGAAAGAGCGCTTGAAGGTCACCGTGCCGCTGTCGCTGGTGGCGACGCTGCTGAGCTATCTGATCGCCATCCCCCTGGGCATCTTCTCGGCGGTCAAGCGCGGCTCGGCCATGGACAAGGTGATCACCTTCGGCCTGTTTCTCCTCTACTCCCTGCCCACGTTCTGGGCGGGGCTCATGCTCATGCTGGCCTTTGGCGCTTCGGGCGTTGATCTCTTCCCGGTCATCGGCCTGCACGACAAGGACGCCGACACCTTCACCAACATGCAGTACATGTGGGACGTGCTCTGGCACTCGGTGCTGCCCGTGGCGACCCTGACCTACGGAGGCGTGGCCTATCTGTCCCGGCAGATGCGGGTGGGCATGCTCGAGGTGATCAAGCAGGACTACATCCGCACGGCCATGGCCAAGGGCTTGCCCCGGCGGAAGATCATCTTGAAGCACGCCGTGCGCAACTCGCTGATCCCTGTGATCACCGTGTTCGCCCAGATCCTGCCGATCCTGATCGGCGGTTCGGTGCTGGTCGAGACCATCTTCAGCATTCAGGGCATGGGCATGTACGCGTTTCAGGGCCTGCTGGTCCGGGACTACAACGTGATCATGGCCACGGTGACGTTCTCGTCGTTCCTGACCCTCTGCGGGTTTCTGATGTCTGACGTGCTCTACGCGCTCGTCGACCCTAGGATCGCGTATGAGTGACCCCAGCGACGTACGGGCCATCGAGAGCAAGGACTACTGGGACATCGTCCTGGGCCAGCTCTCGAAACGTCCCTCGGTCATCATCTCGGCGGGGCTGTTGGTCGGCCTCTACGCCATGGCCATCTTCGCGCCGTTGGTGGCCAATGACCGGCCGCTGGTGTTTGAAGGAACGGACTACGGCAGTTACCGCAGCGCCCAGCGACTGATCAAGCTGGCGGCGGCTGATCTGTCCAAGAAGGCGGCGGCAGGTCAGGTCGGTTTCGACGAGTGGTTCGAAGGCGAAGAGGCCAAGGGCGCCACCTACGAGGCCTCTGCCAAGGAGAACTGGATCGAGAAGTGGGCCTCGGCCCCCAAGTCCTTTGCTGAATGGATGGAAGTCGACCGGGGCTCGTTGGATCTGCGATTGCACAAGATGCGCCAGCAGCTGGGTGATGAGCACCATGGGCTGCTCGACAGCACCTCGGCTGCGGCAGGTGATCTGCTGGTTGCCGCGTTGGCGGCTGATGCCGAGGCGGTGGTGGCTCACAGCGAGACCCTGAGCGCTCTGGCTGGAGAGGTTCGCTCGACCCTCAAACCCGCCAAGTACGGGCAATCTGCCGAGGCTGGCAAGACGGTCGAGCTGCAGCCCTTCCGCTCCTACCCGGTGATCGAGTCGCTCAGCTTCTATGAGATCTACTTCATGGTCTTCTGGCTGCTGGTGCTGGGCCTGCCGGTCTGGAACACCCTGATGAACAAGGTGGTGCTCGGCGGTGACAGGATGCGCATCCGGGCCTGGCGTCGACGTAAGTTCGCCGCCGTGGTGCTGCTGCCTGTCCTCGCCGTGCTGGGCTGGCAGCTCGTGCATGGTGACGCCGCGTCGGTCTTGCAGGCCACCAGCCTGAAAGAGGCCCTGACAGAGGCGAAGGCCGAGGCCGTTGACGTCACCTTCACGCCCCTCTCGTTCGGCATGGCCGAGATCAACCAGACCGAGGTGTTCAGGCCGCCGACCTGGGCAGATTCCTCGCGCATCGACGACGAAGGATTCTATGAAGAGGGGGCAGGCTCCGAACGAGTCGATCCCGAGACCGGCATCCCCGTGAACGGCACACCTGTGCTGGTGCGTTTTGGCGAGGCGCAGCGCAACGCACCCGAGCGACATCTGCTGGGCACGGACAGCCTGGGTCGGGACATCTTGACCCGCATGGTCTGGGGAGCTCGCATCAGCTTGTCGGTGGGCCTGATCTCCACCGTGCTGCTGGTGACCATTGGCACGATCCTGGGTTCGATTGCAGGCTACTTTGGTGGCTGGGTCGACCTGATCATCAGCCGGATCATCGAGGTCTTTCAGTGCTTCCCGGTGTTCTTCCTGATCTTGATCGTGGTCAGTTTCATGGGCCCGTCGATCCTGAACATCATGCTGGCCATTGGCATCTTCCGTTGGACGGGCGTGGCTCGCCTGGTTCGCGGCGAGTTCATTCGCCTGCGCGAGCAAGACTTCGTCGTGGCCAGTGAGGCCCTGGGCGCATCCAGCGCACGCACGATCTTCCGACACGTGTTGCCCAACGCCATGGGGCCGGTGTTGGTGGCGGCGACCTTCGCCGTGGCCAGTGGCATCCTGACCGAGTCGGCCCTGTCCTTCCTGGGCTTCGGCGTGCAGCTGCCCATCCCCAGCTGGGGCTCGTTGCTGGTCGAGAGCAGAAACCCCGAGTACTGGTGGATTCAGGTCTTCCCGGGCTGCGCTGTGTTCATCACCGTCATTCTCTACAACATGGTCGGCGAGGGTGTGCGTGACGCACTCGACCCGCGGCTGAACGAAGGGTGAGCGCTCGATGACTGACGATCAGCCAGCCGCCCCAGGCGACCTGCGCGAACCGGGTGAGGTCGAAGACCCTGGTGACGACGTGCTGCTTGAGATCCGCGACCTGCGCACCTGGTTCGACACGGAGCTGGGGCTGGTGAAGGCCGTCGATGGCGTGAACTACCGCATCCACAAGGGAGAGACCCTGGGTGTGGTGGGTGAGTCGGGTTGTGGCAAGTCGGTCACCGCCATGAGCATTCTGCAGCTGATCCCCACACCGCCCGGCCGCTACGCTGGCGGGGAGATCTTCTTCAAGGGGCTCGACCTGCTCAAGCTGCCCGAGGCTGATCTGCGCAAGGTGCGCGGCAACGACATCGCCATGATCTTTCAAGAGCCCATGACCTCGCTCAACCCGGTCTACACCGTGGGCGATCAGATCATGGAAGCCTTGATGTTGCACCGCAAAATGGGCGCTCCTGAGGCCCACGACACGGCCATCGCCATGCTTGAGCGGGTGGGCATCCCCTCTCCAGAAGTGCGGGTCGACGAGTACCCGCACCAGATGTCCGGCGGCATGAAGCAGCGGGTGATGATCGCCATGGCCCTGGCCTGTGATCCGGCCCTGCTCATCGCTGACGAACCGACCACTGCCCTCGACGTGACCATTCAGGCCCAGATCCTCGACCTGCTGCGCGAGATGCAGAAAGAGCTGGGCATGTCGATCTTGCTGATCACGCACGACCTGGGTGTGGTGGCCGAGCTGAGCGACCACGTGGCGGTGATGTACGCCAGCAAGGTCGTCGAGTACGCCGACGTCAAGACCCTCTTCGGCGTGCCACGGCACCCCTACACCTACGGGCTGTTTCAGTCCCTGCCCGAGATGCATGGCGAGGGCGATGACCGCTTGCGCGAGATCCCGGGGACGGTGCCGAACCCGTTGCACTTCCCCTCTGGCTGCAAGTTTCGCACCCGCTGCTTCAAGGTCAGCGCTGAGTGTGAGAGCAACGAACCCGAGCTGATCGATACGGGCGAGGGACACCTGCTGGCCTGCCATCACCCCATGACCGATGCCGAGCTGGCCGCTGGCGGACACGTGGGTGAGCGAGAGTCGACCGTCTGATGTCTTCCCCCAGCCAACCCCTCCTGAGTGTTCGTGGTCTGAAGAAGTACTTCCCCGTGCGCAAGGGCTTGTTCGCTCGGGTGGCGGCTCAGGTGAAGGCCGTCGACGATGTCAGTTTCGATGTGGCCGAGGGTGAGACCCTGGGTCTGGTGGGTGAGTCTGGCTGCGGCAAGACCACGGCTGGGCGTAGCATCTTGCGCTTGATCGAACCCACCGAAGGAGTGGTCGACTTCGACGGTGAGTCGGTCAGCGATGCCTCTGGGGCCACGCTGCGGCGCCTGCGACGGCACATGCAGATCATCTTCCAGGACCCTTACGCCTCCCTGAATCCGCGCATGTCCGTCTCCGAGATCGTGGGGGAGGGCATGGTCATCCACAAGCTGGCCTCGTCCCGCCGCGACCTCGAACTACGGGTGCGCGAGCTACTGGCCCAGACTGGCCTCGACCCGAACTACGTGAACCGTTATCCCCATGAGTTCAGCGGCGGGCAGCGGCAACGCATCGGCATCGCTCGAGCGCTGAGCCTCAACCCCAAGTTCATCGTCTGCGACGAGGCGGTGAGCGCCCTCGACGTGTCGATCCAGGCTCAGGTCATCAACCTGCTCATGAACCTCCGGGACAAGATGGGCCTGAGCTTTCTGTTCGTGGCCCACGACCTGTCGGTGGTGAGGCACATCAGTCACCGGGTCGCGGTCATGTACCTCGGTCGCATCGTCGAGCTGGCGCCCACCCGAGAGGTCTTCCGCAAGCCCCGGCACCCCTACACCAAGGCCCTGCTCTCGGCGGTGCCCCGGGCCGATCCCACGGCGAAGGTCGACCGGGTGGTGCTTCAGGGGGACGTGCCCTCTCCCATGAACCCTCCGCCGGGCTGCGCGTTTCATACCCGCTGCCCCGTGGCCATGGACCACTGCAAGACCGAGGTGCCCCCGCTCCGGGACGCAGGCGGTGGCCACACCTTCACCTGCCACCTCGAGGATTAGGTCAGCGCCACAGATCGCGGTCTCCGCGATGCTCCGGTCGTCCCTGTGTCTCGCCAAGAGGGGCCGTTTCGCTCAGACAGGGTCGGCTGCGCCTCCACACTCGCTTCAGACCCCCCTTGGCGAGACACAGGGACGACCTGCCCGGTGGAGGGACCTGCGACTGTGGCCTTCCGGCGGTTGTTTCCGGCAGGCCTGAGGCCTCTCCCTGCTCCCTCGGGTATGAGCCCGTCTCATCAGAGCCTCCGCTCAGCCTCGGGTCAGCCTCGGGTCAGCCATCGGGTCAGCCATCGGGTCAGCCATCGGGTCAGCCATCGGGTCAGCCATCGGGTCAGCCATCGGGTCAGCCTCGGGTCAGCCTCGGGTCGAGGGCGTCTCTGAGGGCGTCGCCCAGGGCGTTCAGGCTGCCCAGGGTGAGGGTCAGCGCCAGGCCGGGGAAGACCACCAGCCACCACGAGGTCCCCACGGCGGTCAAGGTGGCCATGCCCTCGCTGGCCAGGATGCCCCAGGACACTCCCGGGGGCTCGACGCCCAGGCCCAGGTAGCTGAGAAAGGCCTCGAAGAGCATGACCCGGGGCACGGTCAGGGTCAGGTAGACCACGATCAGGCCGTAGAGGTTGGGCAGGATGTGGGAGCGGGCGATACGCCCCGTGGTGGCGCCGAGGGCCCGGGCGGCCACCACGTACTCGGAGCGACGCAGAGAGAGCACCTGCCCGCGCACCACCCGGGCCATGGTCAGCCAGGAGATGGCGCCGATGGCCACGAACATGAGCACCAGCCGGTCCGGTCCGGCCATGCCTTGCTCGGCGCTGGGGCCGCCCCGCAGCATGGCGATGAGCAGGATGACCACGAACAGAAACGGCACGGCGTAGGCGATGTCGACCAGGCGCATCATGGCTCCGTCCATGCGTCGGCTGGAGAGGCCGGCGACGAGCCCCCAGCTCACGCCGATGATCATGGCCACCAGGGTGGCGGCCATGCCCACGAGCAGGGAGATGCGCGCGCCCCAGACCAGGCGGGAGGCCAGATCACGACCCAGGTCGTCCGTGCCGGCCAGGCCAGAGAGGCTGTGCTTGCCGAAGAGGGCCTGCCGGGCCCAGGCGCCTGCGGGGTGGGTCTCTTCCAGGTGCTGCTGGTCGAGGTCGGTCCACTCGGTCCAGCTGACGGACGGAGGCCTTGAGGCCAGGGCGGGGCGCATGGCATCCGGTGCAGGCAAGGGCAGCAGCGGTGCGGCCAGGGCGGTGAGGGCCACCAATGCCAGGACGGTCAGGGCTGGGATGGATCCTGGCCGGGCAGCCAGTCGCTGAAAGAGCGAGGCGCTCATGGGGCGGCGACCCCCCGCCGGGGTACAGCCTCGTCTGCTGCGCCGCCACCCAGGCCATCGTCCATGCGCGGGTCGATCAGGTTGTAGGCCAGGTCTACGGCGAGGTTCGCGACGGTGAGCAGGACCGTGTAGACGATGACAACTCCCAGGGCCAGGTTGTAGTCGGCGTTGAGGGCAGACTCGACGAAGTGGGTGCCCACGCCGGGGATGGCGAAGATGCTCTCGATGACCAGCGAACCCGAGAGCACGCCGGCGATGGCAGGCCCCAGGTAGCTGACCACGGGGATGGACGCCGGACGGGCGGCGTGGATCCAGAGCACTGCCAGGGGCGAGCGGCCCTTGGCCCGAGCCGTGCGGATCCAGTCTTCGGCCAGCACTTCCAGCAACCCGGCCCGAAACAGCCGGGCGATGGTGGCGGCGAAGGGCATGGCCAGGGACACGGCGGGGAGCACCAGCTGGGCCGGGCTGCCGAAGCCCACCACCGGGAACAGCTGCCAGTGAAAGGCGAAGAGCAGCACCAGGACCCCGGCCACCACGAAGCTGGGCAAGGCCAAGCCCAGCCCGGCCAGGGACATGATCGCCGTGTCGATGGCGCTGCCCCGGCGCGCGGCGGCCAGCGCTCCCGCTCCCAGCCCGAAGACGAGCGCGAGGACCAGGGCTGAGCCCCCCAGCACCAAGGACACGGGCAGGCTCTCGGCCAGGATCTCGCTCACGTCGTAGTCGCGGTAGCGCAGGGAGGGGCCCAGATCGCCTCGCCGCAGCAAGCCCTCGACGTAGCGCGCGAACTGCTCGTGCATGGGGGCGTCCAGATCGTAGGCCGCCAGCAGGTTGGCCCTGATCACCGGGTCGGGGGACTGCTCCAGATCGAAGGGCCCCCCGGGCATGAGCCGCATCAGGAAGAAGCAGGTGGTCACCACCACGGCCAGCACGACCAGGGAGGCGAGCAGTCGCCGGGCCAGGAACCTGATCATGGGGGTGGGCCGCTCACGGCCAGGTCGCGCAGGGGATGGACGTCGAGCAGGTTGTCCACGAAGCCCTGAACCCGCGGGGAGACCAGCTGGATATTCCGGCGCTGAAACAGGGGCGCGATGGGGGCGTCGTCGAGCAGGCGCTGCTCGGCTTGGCGGTAGAGCGTGGCGCGTTCCGCGCTGTCGCTGAGCCCGGCGGCGCGACCCACCAGCTCGTCGTAGACCGGGTCGGCCCAGCCCGTGCGGTTGTTGCCCGAGCCGGAGAGGAACGCCTCGAGGAATGTCGACGGGTCGAGGTAGTCGCCGATCCAGGAGCCCCAGGACACGTCGTAGCGGCCCGAGATCGTCGAGTCGAGATAGACCTCGAAGGCCTGGTTGACCAGGCGGATGGAGAGGCCTAGTTCACGACGCCAGGTCTCCGCCACCGCCGCGCAGAAGTCAGCCGTGGCGGCGGTGTGGGGATACAGCAACTCAAGGACAGGGAGGCCGTTCCCCCCGGGGAAGCCTGCTTCGGTGAGCAGTTGCCGAGCTGCCTCGGGGTCGCTCGGCCCCATGGACGCGGGGTCGTAACCGGGTAGGCCCGGAGGGATCAGCGAATCGACCGGGCTCTCACCACCGCGCATGATGTTTCGGGCCAGGCTCTCGGTGTCGAGAGCGAGGGCCAGGGCGCGGCGCACCCGGCGCTCACCGAGGGGCGGCCTGCGCACGTTGAAGCGCAAGAAGCTGGTGCCCAGCTGGGGGCCGGTGTGGGCGTCCGGCTGGTTGAGCAGGACGTCATAGAGGGCGGGGGGCGGCTTGACCATCCAGTCGACGAGGCCGGTGAGATACATGTTGAGCTGGGTGGTGGTGGCCTCTACCGAGAAGATGTCCACCGTGGCCAGGGCGACCTTGGCGGCGTCCCAGTAGAAGTCGTTGCGCACCAGGCGGATGCGATCCCGCAGGCGCCGCTCGGCGAGGACGAAGGCGCCATTGCCCACCAGCTTGCCTGGCTTGATCCAGTCTTCGCCGTGGCGCTCCAGGCAGGCCCTCTGGACTGGTGCCAGGGGATGGTAGCTGGCCAGCTGAGGCAGGTAGGGGCAGGGGCGCTTCAGGGTCAGCTGCAGCTCATGGAGGCCCGTGGCCTCGATGGCGACAGCCTGCCGGCGCAGGGCTTCAGCGGCGATGTTCTCGGGGCTCTCGGCGCCGGGAGGACTGCGCTCGGAAGGGTCGCCGCCGGGAGCGTCGCCGTCAGACGCCATGCCCTCGGGAGCCAAGCCCTCGGGAGACCCGGCACCACCCGTGGTGTACTCCTGGGCGCCCTCGATGCTCCAGAGCAGATAGGCGTAGCGGGCTGCGGTGTGGGGCTCCAGCAAGCGCAACCAGCTGAAAACGAAGTCCTCCGCGGTGACCGGCGTGCCATCGGACCAGCGGGCATCGGGCCGCAAGCTGAAGCGCCAGGTCAGCCCATCGGAGGAACACTCCCACGCCTCGGCGACCCCGGGCAGGGGCGAGCCGCCGTCGGGGTTGGCCCGAGTGAGTCCCTCGAACAGAGAGCCCAGCAGCCGTCCTTCCGACGAGCCGGAGGCGATGGCCGGGTCGAGGGAGCCGATCTCGGACTGGTTGCAGAAGGCCAGGTCGGCTCGGGAGAGGGTGGGCCTGGAGGAGAGGATGGACAGGCCTGCCAAGGGCGCTCCTGCCAGGGCAGCCAGCAGCACGACACGAGCTGCCGAGTGCACCTCAGGCCTCGAGCTCGAGCCCGAAGTCGCTGGTCAGGCAGGCCTGGAGTTCATCGAAGCTGCTCACATCGTAGGTCGCAGCCGTGTCGCTCTCTTCGGCCACGTGCTTACCGCAGGGCCGACGCATGCGCACGGTGACCATACCCAGGCTGTTGGGCGGGTCGATGTCATGGGCAGGGCTGTCACCCACGTACATGACCTCTCGCGGGTCCAGACCGAAGCGGGCGCAGGCCCGGCGATACAGCTTGGGGTTGGGCTTGCTGATGCCCAGCTGATCGCTGATGAAGATGCCTTCGGGGTGGAGGAACGGGACGACGCCCAGGCGCAGCAGCTTGTCCGCCTGCTTGATCTCGAGGCCGTGAGTGATCACGCCCACCAGCAAGTCGGTGCGCTCTTGCATGGCCTTCAGAAACGGAAGCACGTCGGTGAACGGCGCCATCTCGCTCTTCGTGTCGTGATAGGCCGAGATGCCCGCGGCGACGATCAAGGCCCGGTTGGTCCCGGACCATGAGTGCTGGGGCAGGCGCAGCAGCAGCTTGTCGAAGTGATTCGGATAGTTGCTGGTGAACTCGGAGATGACCTCGTTCAGCTCTCGGCGCACCACCTCGACCGGCAGGCGCAGGCCTTGACGAACCATGGCTTCAACGGCGCGCTGCCTCGCCAGATTGGCGAAGTCGGTCGTCGAATACAGGGTGTCGTCAATGTCGAGGAAGAGGGCGCTCAGCGTGGTCACGTCTGAGATTCTGGGCCGCCCGGCCGCAGGTTGCAAGTGAGGGCACCTGAATGACCGCGGGCGCCGCGCAGCCCATGGCAACGCGGCGCCCGTAGATCACTGGGCATTGGCCCCGAGGGCCGATGGGGGGTGATCAGATTCTGTGCGCTCAGCCCTGGGCCAGGGTGGGCTCGCGCAGGTGGGAGAAGTCGGTGATCTTCGCCCGGATGACAATGATCAGGTCTGTCACTTCGTCCGCCAGACCCTTCTCGCGGAAGAAGAAGCCCAGGACCGGGATCTCCGAGAACCAGGGGGACTCAGCCGTCCGGTTCTTGTAGCGCACGTGCTTGAAACCGCCAAGGATCACGGCGCCACCGTCGGGGACGACGACGGTGGTCTGGGCGTCCTGGACCTGCAGCGTGGGCACCGAGAAGGTGACCGGCGAACCGTTGGGACCCAGCAAGGTGGTGATGCTGGGGAAGGGCCGCTCGAGTTCAGCCACGGTGGTCTGCACGTCGAGGGTGATGTACTTGCGGTCGTAGCTGATGGTCGGCCGCACGTCGAGGACGATGCCCTCCTGCGCGATGCCGATAACCGGGTCGGCGATGAACGAGTTCGTGGCCACGTCGACCTCGAAGTCCTGCACGAAGGAGACCTGGTTGACCACGGTCACGAAGGCCCGCTGGGTGTTGTAGACCGAGATGACCGGGGCGGTGATCTCGACGGCGTTCTCGCTCTTGCTGACCAGGTTCATGACCAGATTCAGCTGCACGTCGTCGAGGATCTGGAACTCGAACGCGCCGCCACCCACCGTGCTCATCAGGGCACCGAGGGGGTTGGAGAAGAAGTTCTCACTGTGCAGGGCGTAGACCTGGTCGCCGTCCTCGTAGAAGCCACCGGCGGTGGCCGTGTTCGTGCCGTCACCGAGACCGTCGAGGCCTTGGCTGATGTCGCCGTTCTGGTCTGCTGAGTCGAGGGCGAACTCGTTGGCGAAGGCGCCATTGGGGTTGAGGCCACGGAGATCCGTGCCGATCTCTTCGATGAACAGATCAGAGATCGAGAAGAAGCGGGACTCGAGGGTGACCATGCTGGTGGAGAAGGCACGCAGGTCATCGAGGAACTCCGCGACCTGGGCCTGCACCTCGGGGGTGTGGATCACCAGCAGGTTGTTGTTGTCCACGAAGTCGATGTTGTAGGCGTCGGAGAGATCCCAGTCTTCGGGGGTGATGTTCTCGCGGACCAGGTTCAGCACCTCTTCGGGGTCAATGATGGTGACCTGATCGAGCTCGCTGTTGAAGATGGTCTCTTCGTTGTCGTCACCAGCCTCGCCGGGCAGGGCGATGTCGCGAATGTTGCTGCCCTTGAAGTCGGTGAGCTTGAAGGTGAGGTCTTGGATGGGGTGCACCCGGGTGATGGGGGTGCCGCCAGACTTCTCCTTCGAGGTCACGTAGACCCGGCCATTGCGCAGGGTCCAGGCCAGCTCATCGCCTACCTGCTCGACCAGCACGTTCAAGAAGGAACGGGCGGTGATGTCGTTCAGGCCGGTGATGTTCACGTAGTCGGCGTTGTCGTCCAGCTCAAGGGCGATCTCGGGGTCAACGGACACCGGGATGTCGTAGACGAAGGAGAGGTGATTGGCCACTTCGACGATGGTCTTGTCGTCGAAGTTCGCGTCCATCTTGGTGGAGTCGAGCAGCTCGTTCAGCGCGGTGATCTCGGGGTCGAGGTCGCCCAATCCGAGGGACCGGCGCAGACCGCGGGTGGCCGTGATCTTGGCCCAGTGGTCAGGGTCCGGGTCGGTGTACAGCTCTGCGTTCGGGATGCGCACCTTCTCCATCTCGTTACGCCAGCGGTTGAACTCCTCCCGGCGGGTCTGGATGAAGATGCGGTCGGCGTACTCTCGCGCGGCGTCCTGGGCCGCGTCGAGCAGCTCAAGGGCCTGGGCGTTGTGCCGGTCGACGTCCAGCACGGCCTCGGCCAGTTTCTCGGTGGTCTCGTAGTCGGCCCGATCGAAGGCAGAGGTGGCGTTGATCAGCAGGCTCTGGACGCGCAGCTCCTCTTGCTTCTCGCGGCCCTTCTCTTCGGAGCGCAGGGCCTCGTAGGCCTGACGCTTCATCTCTTCGCGGCGGGCTGCGTCCGCGCCGGAGGCGGCCTCTTCGGCCTGGGCGAGGAGGTCGTTGGCCTGGGCCGAGAGGTTGCCCCAGGAGACTTCTCCCTGGCTCCAACGAATGCTGTTGGTGACCCCGCGGGCCAGGGTGACGGCGTTCTCGTACTCGCCGACCTCCATGGCCTGCCGGGCGTTGTCGAGATCGATGCGAGCCAGCATCTTCATCTGCTGACGCTGGGCCTCGTAGCGATCACGGGCTGAGACCCGCAGCAGGGCGGCTTCGGCCTCGGGCATCTTGAGCAAGGCCTGCAGCTGGCGCACGTAGTCGAGGACGATCGTGTCGGAGGGGTCGAGGTCGCGGGCCTTCTGCAACTCACGCAGGGCCAGGTCGAGCTCGAGCTGCTCTTCGAGGGCGCGGGCGTTGGCCATGTACTGGTCGACCAGGACCCGGGTCATCTCCTGGACCAGCTCGCGACGAGCGCGCTCGTCATCTGCGGTGGGGATCGAGCCGTCGCCGCCATCTTGGAACAGACCCAGGCTGACCTGAGGGCTGTACTCGAAGCTGGGCGACTGATGAAACGCCGTGGTCTCTGATTGGGCTGCCATCGCGGCGGATGACAGAGCGAGACCTGCGGTGAAGATGAGGAGTGTGCCGTGCAGACGTGCCATCGTGATGCAGCTCCTGGCCACGAGGGCGGCACCCCGAAGAGTTGCCGCGTCGTTGGTTCGGTGAGAAGAGAAGGGGGTGGTCATCACATGTCCCAGCGGACGCCGGCAAAGGTGATGTCGGTCAGACCGACGCCGAGAATGACGTCGACCACTTTGATGACCTGCTCGTAGTTGATCTTGGCTTCGGGGTAGAGCGTGGTACGGGATTCGTCGTTGATGTCGTACCAACGCCTGAGCTCGCCGCGGAGCGTGGCCAGGGAAGCCATGGCGCGCCCGTTGACGATGATCTTGATGCCGTTTTCGCCGGCCTTGTCCGGGAAGATGTTGATCTCGATCTTCTCGAGCAGCTCATCGACCTCGGAGCGATTGACGCCCACGTCCTTGGGCAGCTCCGTCTCGAGCTTGCCCTCAAGCACTTTGAACTTCATCGTCACGATGAAGAAGATGAGCAACAGGAAGACCACGTCGATCATCGGGGTGAGATCGAGGTCGACCTCTTCGATTTCTGCCTTTTGTCTGGCCATGGTGTCCTACTGCTCGTTCTGGGCCGCGGCGAGGTGAACCTTGTAGACCTGGATGCCCATTTCACCGCAGATCCGCATCACCTTCTGAACCTCTTTGAACTTGGTCTCTTTGTCGGCCCGCACCAGCAGGGCGCGAGAGGAGAAGGTGGTGCCCTCGTCCTTCTCGCCCTTGGCCACCTCTGAGGCGAGGTAGGCCCGGAGTGCTGCCACGGCTTCTGGCTGATCAAGCGTGTCGTACTTCACCCGCTTGATGATCACCTCTCCGTCCTTGAGGATGTTGATGATCATCCGGCCCTGTTCGGCCTCATCGTCAACGGCCTGCTCGGCCACCGGGAGCTTGAGCTCAGCGAGGTCTTGCTGAGTCATGTCCGACACGATGATGAAGAAAATGATCATCAAGAACACGATGTCGATCATGGGCGTCATGTCCATGTCGACTTCGTTGTTGGGTGCGTTGGCCATTCCGCCTTAGCTCTGTTGGAGGGTGAGGTGGGACGTGCGGGTCAAGGTGAGACCGACTCAGGCACTGCGCGGGCGGAAGCGCTCGAACAGGTCTTCGACCACTGCGGAGATCTCAAGCGAGTAGCTGACCACCCGGTTGCGCAGGAAGACGAAGGACGCGGTCACTGGCACCGCAACCACCAGACCCAGCAGGGTGGTGATGAGCGCGCCAGCGATGTCGCCGGCGAGCACGTCAGGCGTGGCCTGACCCTTGGACGCAGCGATGGTGTCGAAGGCGCCGATCATGCCGTTGACCGTACCCATCAGCCCGAGCATGGGGGCCACGCCGGCGATGAGGGAGAGCCAGCTGAGGCGGGCGTGGAGCTTGACGGTCTCTTCTTCGACCATCTCCTCGAGGGACTTCTCCATGGCATCGAAGGAGGCGTTCAGCTTGGGCAAGCCAGCGGCCACGATGTTGGTGAAGTAGCAGGGCTCGGTCTCGCAGAGCTCGATGGCCTCCTGGTACTCGCCGGCCTCGAAGAGGGCTTCCATTTCGTCAACGAGTTCAGGCGGCGCGAGCTGGTCGCGGCGCACGGCCATGATCTCTTTGATGATCAGGGTCAGCGCGACCACCGAGAGGGCGATGATGACCATGCCAATGGTGCCGGCATTGGTGAAGAACTGGCCGGCCTTGGAGCCACCTGCAGCGGCGGGCGCAGCGGCGGCAGCGCCGTCCTGAGCAGCCGCCAGAGGGGCGAGGGCGAAAACGGCAGCGGAGATGAGGTAGGGACGGAGCTTCATGGACGGGGCTCTCACCGTATCGGGTGGTGTGGGGATAGCGGTCAAGGGTTTGATTTCTGAGACAGTCGCGCCCAGTGGCTTTCTGGGTAGCGTTCTTGGACTTCGTTGTAGTAGTCGCGGGCCTTCTGGCGACCGTTCTTCTCGAGGCCCTTCAGGTCGAGTGCGCTGGCACATTGGCCCAGGTAATACAGGGCCTTGGCGTGCTGGTCGGGGACGCTCGCGCCGGTGACGGCGATGCGTGCGAAGCCCAGCTGTGCGTCCTTCAGCTTGTCGTCCTTGAAGTCGGCCTCGGCGAGGCCGTTGCCGGCGGCAGCGGCGATGGCAGGGTCGTCCTCACCATCTTTGGCCAGCTGCTGAAAGAACGAACGGGCGCTGGACACCTGGCCCTGGGCCAACAAGGCGCCGCCAGCACCGCTGCGAGCGGTGAGTGCAAGGGCCTCGATCACAGGCTGAAGGTCGACGCGCCGCCCGAGATCGCGCAAGGCAGACTCGCTGGCCGAGGTGGCTGCGGCGAAAGACTGGGCTGCGGCTGAACCGTCGCCGCTGGCGAGTTGCTCCTGGCCCATGGTGATGTGTGCGCGGGCGGCCCAGTCTGGGGTGACCTTCTTCTGCTGGGCCAGATCGATGACTTGCTGCACGGCAGCTTCGGCTGCACCGACGTCGCCGCTCTGGGCGGCGAAGCGGGCGGAGAGCAACAGCGCCCTGGGAAGCACCCTGTGGTCAGGGAACTCCGTCAGGAAGCGCTGAATGGCGGCCTGGGCAGCGGGGAGGTTCGACGCACCTCGCAGGGCCTGGACCTCAGCGAGCTCGAGCAGGGCAAGGGGGGCAACCCACGAAGGCTCGCTGTCGTGGCTAGCGGTGGTGAGCAGGGTGGCGGCCTCTTGCAGCCGGTTGCCAGCCCGGGCGGACAGACCTTCGTTCCAGGCGTCGCTGCCCGGACCGTAGACGACCTTGACCACGAACTCGGTCTTGCGGTTCTCGACGTTTGCATCCGGCCCACCCCGTCGGAAAGACACCTGGCTGAGCGTCTCTCGCACTACGGTCGCCCCGCCAAGAGGAGCGATCTGCCCGCGGCTGTTCAGCACGTCGATCCGTCCCTGTGCCAGCAGCGGTGCCGAGAGGGGCGCCGTCAGGACTGCCACAAGCACGGTGATCACGAGCGGCAGGCGGCTGAGGGTGTTCAGAAGCGGCACGGGGAACTCCGGGGTGTCCGATCTCGGGGAAGATCGGGGACGGCAGAAGCGCGAGATTCTAGGCGAGCGCCGGATGACGATCAATCCGGGCCCTGGGTCGGTATTTCAGGTCTGAATGGGTCTGTTCGTCAACGGGCCGACAGCTGGCGGTCGATGTACCGGAAGCGGTCGCGGTAGAGGGGCTGGTACTGTTGGTCGGTGGGCAGCCCTGCGAGCGTGTCAGCGTCGTAGTTGGGCTGGCTGAGCTTGAGGCTGTCGAGCACCTTGCGGCAACTGGCGGCTGAGTCGGGGTTCAGCTCGCGCATCTGATAGAAGGCGAGGATGGCGCCGAGCTTGGCTTCCCACCAGGGGCCGGTGTACTTGGCCTGGACGTTGAGGCCCTTGACGAGCTCTGTCCAGATGGCCAGGGCGTCCTCGTAGTCACCACTGCCGCGGATCTCTTCGGTGACAGCACCGTTCTCATCGACCGCAAGCCAACCACCGAAGCAACGGGCGGCTCCGCGGCGAATCTTGGTGCTGCGGGGGTTGCGGCTGTGCAGCTCCTTCCAGATGGTCCGGGAGCGGCCGAAGTCGAGCTGGGCGTCGAGGGCAGTGGCCAGGCCGATGTTGCCCCGCTCCAGCAGGCTGGCCTCGCCGGACCGAGCCACCACTTCGACGGTCTTCTCGAAGACGCGCTGGGCGTCGCCGGGCTGACCAGCTTCGAGATACCATTCGCCTGTGCCCAGCAAGTTGATCGCCGACGCGTAGTCGCTCTCGACGGAGTAGAGCCACATGGCATCAGCTGCCCGGCGCAACAGGGCGTCGGCCTCGGCGAAGTTGCCCAGGCCCTTCTGGAAGCGACTCACCGACTCGATGGCCTTGCCCACCTTGTAGGCAGCCGCAGAGACGATCACCGAGCGGGCCTCTGCGTCGATCAGCTCTTGCAGGGCGACCTCGCTCTCGTCGACGGCACCCTTCATGGCTTGAGCTTCGACACGCTTGAACTTCACCAGCGCGTGCATGCCCTCCTGGCCAGCGTACACATCCTCGAAGTCGGCAAGGACCGCGAGCGCCTCGTCTGGCAGGTTGATCTCTTCGGTCAGGAGCAACCCCGAGTGGTAGAAGCGCGCCTGGGCCATGGCGACCTCACGCCGATTGCGACCGGTGGCGTTGGTCGGCTCAAGGCTGGGGTCATTGGCCCTGGCCTCGATCTTCTCGTAGGCGTCGATCGCCTCTTGGATGCGACCTGCACCTGCCAGGCTGCGAGCGATGTAGACCAGGGCACGCTCATAGTTGGGGGAGGAGGGGGGCACGCCCTCAAGGTCGGCCTTGACGGCCAGGAACCCCTGGGTGTCGTCGTCCGCGACCTCGTCGTAGGCCTCCTTGGCGGTCATGAAGGCCAGGTCGAGCTCGATGCCCTCCATGGCCACCAGCCGCTCGCTGGCCTGGGTGCGCAGGAGCTTGTCGTACCCGTCGCCAGTCTCCTTGAAGCGCAGGTCGAACGAGTCGTACATCTTCTTTGCGGACGACTCGAGGTCGTCGATCGAGGCGCCTAGCTGCTGACCCAGGAGCAAGGCCTGCTCGTAGGCAACCGAAGCCTCAAGGTGTCGGCCCAGCTGGCGGAAGGAATCACCCGCGCCCATCCAGGCCTCGTAGCCCATCTCGGCGAGTTCGTCGTCGGTGGTCAGACTGGTCGCAGCACGGGCGTAGTGGAAGGCCGCATCGGCGTACTGCTTCTCACTGCGGTTGCCTCGAGCCGCCTGAAGCAAAACGGCGGCGGACTGCACGCCGCCGCCCTTGACCAGAGCGGCCAGCATGATCTCGGCCTGTCGTCCTTCGGGAGTCCCCCGGCCGCCGTCGGTGACGATCTTGACGATCTCGGTGGCCTGGCCCGACCGGCCCAGGCTCTCAAGGGTGCCCGCCCAGTCGAGAAGCGCGGCGAAACCGGCCCGCCCGATGGGGACGCCCTTGGCGTCGTGCTCTGAGATGAGGGTCTCGATGAAGCCTTCGGCGGCGTCCATCTCACCGGCTTCGGCTTCGATGCGGGCGCGATAGCCCCAGGTGCGATCCAGCAGAGCGGCGATCTGGTTCTGCGCGGCAAAGGGGAACTCAGCGATGTATTCCCAGTACTCGTAGGTGACCTGGTCGATGACGCTGTCCAACACGTCACGGGCGTCGAGGCTGTAGCCATTACGCTCACGCTCGTCGCTGACGATCTTGCTCAGCTTCTGGTAGACCCGGGCCTGTTCGTACATGGCCTTGAAGACGATGAGCGACTGCTCTTCGATCTCCCACTGAAACTCCTCGAGCTGCTCTTCGGCCTGCTCGAGCTGGTGGCTGGGGTCGGCACCGACCTCTGACCACTCGATGCGATTCAGTGCACGGAAGTACATGGTGTACACCGCGCGGGCACGCATGACCGCGGCCTCGTCTGTCTTCTCGAGCTCGTCCAGCTGCTCGGCGATGCCGCTGGCCTCGACCTGCAGCGAGACGTAGACCTCGTCGGCCCGCTCGAAGTCTGCTTCAGCCTTCTCTGTCGCCCCGTCAGCGCCCTCAGTGGCCAGCTTGGCGTAGAGGATGCCCCGCTCGCGAAGCATGCCTGCCAGGTCGCTCAGGGCATCGACGAACTGGTCGTGATACGCGTAGGGCGTGCCCGGGTTGGTCCAGTCGCTCAGCTTGTCGATGGCCTGGTCCATGATCTCAAGACGCAGGGCCGGATCGCTGGTGTTCTCGCCCTTGCGCTTGAGGATGCGGGCATCGACCAGGCTGGCCTTGCCCTCCAGATCGTTGTCCGCGATCTTGGCGATGGCCCGCTGTGTCTGACTGACAGACTCGGCTGCCAGGTCAAAGTAGCGATGGACGGCGAGATTCTCGGCGAAGGAGAGATCGTCGGCGAGAAGAGCGGCCCGGTCGTCCTGAAGGGGGACGGCCAGCAGCCCAGCGATGAGAAGGTAGAGTCCGGTCATGGCAGCAGCAGGGGCTTCAGCGGAGGTAGCTCGTGTTGGGCTCGCTCTCCTCGGGGGCGATGATGTTCGCCGTGAGGAGGATCAGCAACTTGCGCTTGGAGACGTAGTCACCTTGTCGCGAGAAGAAGAAGCTGATGATGGGGATGTCACCGAAGAAAGGCATGTCGGACTTGTAGTCCTGCTCGACAGAGGTCTTCAACCCACCCAGTAGAAGGGTGGCGCCGTCAGGCAACGTGGCCGTGGTGCGCAAGCGCTGGATGTTCAGCTCGGGGAGCTGAATGGTGACGTTGTTACCACTGGGCGTCCCCAGGCTCACCAGGGCGGTGGGCAGGGGCTCGCCGTTCACGCCGGGCACGAGCTCGGCCAGGGTGGGCCGCAGCTCGAGGGTGATGAAGCGACGGTCCGCGGACGCCACGGCCCGCACGTCGAGCACGATGCCTTCCTTGACGATGCCCAGGTCAGGCTGGGCGATCACGGCACCGGTGGCGATCTCAGGCTCGAAGTCGCGGACATAGGTGCGGTTGGTGAGCACCTTGATGTTGCCGCGGTGGCCGCTGCGCAGGGTCAGGCTGGGAGCGTTGACGATGTTCGACGTCTGATACTTGCTCACGGCACGCAGCACGGCATTGACGTTGACGTCATCGAGGAACAAGCCCTCGATGGCCAGGCCGCCGCCGTTGGTCAGCACGCCCTGCTCACCGAGCAGGGAGCCGAAGAGGTTCTCCGTGCGTCCCTTCAGGGTGCCGTTGGGGCCTTGATAGAAGGCGCCAGGATCGATGCCCGTACCGATGCCCGACGGGTTGCTTGGTGTACCCACACCACCGGCGTTGGGCTGGCCGAAGTTGTTCAGGCTCGTACCCTGGGTGGGGGAGAGTCCGCGCAGGTCGACACCGATGTCCTGCAGGAAGCTGTCCTCCACGCTGATGAAGCGCGTCTGGATGTGGATCAACGTGGTGGTGTTGGCCCGCAGGTCGACGAGCAACTGGTCGATCTGCTCGTGCACCTCGGGCGTGGTCTTGACGATCAGGGTGCCCGGCATCTGGGTGATGCTGCGCTCGGGGTCGTCGGTCCAGCTGTCCGGGGAGATGTTGTCCTGGATCAGGGTGAGCAGCGTGTCTTCGCTGATCAGCGGCAGGGGGTCTTCGTCCTCGACGCCATCGCGGAAGCTCTCGGCGTCTGTGCCAGAAGGCAGCAGGTTGAAGTCCTCTGCGGCGTGGTCGACCGGGGTGAAGGTCAGGTCGCGGATGTCGTACATCTGCAGGGTGTAGTCGCCGCGGGACTCTTCTTGCGTGATCACCCGCACGATGCCGTCACGCACCGAGTAGGTCATCTCGGGGACGCTCTGGTCCTCGAGAATGATGCGCAGGATGCGGCTGAGCGGCTGAGGGTTGCGGTCGCGCAGGTTGTAGTCCTGGTTGAAGGCCTCATCCTGGACGTCTTGAGACATCAGGAAGTTGATGCCCGAGACCTCGCTCAAATGGTTCAGCACTTCGTCGAGCGTGTTGCCGCCGAAGTCATAGGGGATGGCCATCTCGTCGAGGCGAGCCAGAACCTCCTGTTCGTCCTGGGGGCGGGTCGCCTGGCCCGTGCCGAACTTCATCGGACCCCGGCTCTCGGTCACCAGCCACTCAGCAGCCTCGGGGAACTCGATCAGCTGGTTGGGGATGATCGTGTCCTGCTCGAGATCGTCAAAGGTGGCGTTCCAGTTCTTGCGGTACTCCTTGCGCACGTCCTCCGTGCCCTGCTCGGTGAGCGCACGTACGGCGACGCGACGCAAGTTGATCAGCTCTTCGTTGAGCGGTGAGAGCAGCAGCGCTTCGTCGAGGCGATCGATGGCCAGCTGGTACTCGTCGCGCATGAAGTGCTTGTTGGCTGCATCGAAGAGACCCTTGGTCTTCAGCTCGGTGCGGTTGCGCTGCAAGAAGTCGTACTCTTCTTGGGCGGCGATGGCTCGGGACTCGAGCTCCGAGTCCCGGGCGGCGGCCTTGTCGTCGATCAGCTGCTGAGCCTGGGCGGACAGGGCCTTGAGCTCGCTCTCGGTGGAAGCGTTGCTGCCGGCGGTGGGGTCCCAGCGGTAGAGCGAGAGGGCCTCGTCGAAGGCGCGCAAGGCGGCTTCGGGATCACCTGCGCCCATGGCGTTGCGGCCGGCGGCCAGCTTGGCCTGGATGTCGAGGCTGCGCTGCTGCGTCCGGGCCCGGGCCAGGGTGCGAGCGTCGGCGGCCAGGGTGCCGAGCGAGCCCGTGTCCTCGCCGAGCAGGGCGCCCGTGCGGTTGTAGAAGTCGCGGGCGACCTCGTTCGTGGGGTCGAGTTCGTAGGCCCGGCCGAACTGCTGGTGAGCAGCATCGATGTCGGAGCGCTCCATGGCGGCGATGCCCTGGTCGATGAACCCGGCCACAAGGACTTCGAGCTGATCGCGAATGCGGTCGGCCCGGCGGCGAGCTTCGCTGAGCTGCTCGTCATCGCGGAGAGGAGCGGCCGCGGGGCTGGGCGCCGCTGCAGAAGGCGCCATCTGGCCAGCGAATGGTGCGATGGCGTTCTCGCGGGAGGCGGCCATCGTCTGGGCGAGCTCGCCCTCTTCAGAGAAGGCAGCCGATCCCGGAGGAGGGGCGTCGACGCCGAGAGGCGCGGGGCTGCCGCAGCTGAGGGTGGCGGCGATCAGGGCGGCCATCGCCACTCGGCTGGCACCAGGGGCAGAGCACTTCGGCTTGGACATCGTCATAGTCATCGTTGATCGAGTTCGCATCCGGGTCATCACGGAAGATCCAACTGCAGGGTTCGGGGCACACCGAGTGGGTCGCTCAGAGTAGCAATCAAGCGCCGCACGGAAACGAGGACTTGCGTCTCCGAGGTGCGCGGAGTGTTCGTGGAGGGATCGAGGACGAGGCTGCCGTCCGCTCGAAAGTCGAATCGGCTGCGGGTCTGCAGCTGCTCGTCGTCCCGCAGGATCAGGCTCCTGAGGACCAGGCCCGTCTCGAGGCCTGAGGCGGTCAGCGGCTGCCCTGGAGTCACTCGAAGTGTTGGCGCAGTCATGGGTTGCGTTGACGCGCCGAGGCGGATGTCGAAGACCGCAGAGTGCTCGTCGCCGTCGACGAGGGCCAGCGAGAAACGCTCTGGAAGCTCGACGCTGGCGCGCTCGCTGGGCTCGGCGGCGATGAGCGCTCCGTCGCCATCGACGACCACGGACCAAACCTGGTAACCCAGCCGGCTGTGGGCCACAGGCAGCTCCTGGTCGCGCCAGCGGCGCTGCTCAAGGTCGAGCTGGGCCACCAGAGTGGGCTCGTCGAGGTTCAGGCTGCGGTACACCCGCCAGGCCAACTGCTGTCCGGTGGGCAAGGCATCGCTGAGGGCCAGCGTGGCCGGATCGATCTCCCAGCGCAGCAGCACGATGCCAGCCTCGTGGTAGGCATCGAGGGCGTAGGGGGGCCGCAGGCTCGCGTCATCACTCTCTGACGGCGCCCCGCCAACCCACCGACTGCGCGAGAAGGAAGCTCGCTCCCCCTCATCATAGAAGGGAAGGGCATCGACCGGCGTGGCCGCGGGCATCAGCATCAACGCTCTCTCGAAGCGGTCGGTGTCCTGGATCTCTCCTACCGGTGCCGGGCGAATCGGGGTTCCGCCTAGCAACCGTCTCACATCTGCTGTGAGCTTGCTGGCCTGCGCTAAGTCCTTATTTTGCAAGTGATTATGGACGAGCAGGGCAAGGGCGAAAACGATAAGGGATAGGCCAGTGCCTGTCAACACGAGAAAACGACCACTGGGAGATCTGCTCATCTCAGCGCACCCCTCTCGTCGGGGCCGAGCGGAACAACGCCGTGACAGTCAGCCAGAGCCGGACCGGAGGGCTGCCCAGGCCCACGGGTTTTGCCGGCCAGAGACCCGGCTCAACTCGCCTCAGCGATGCGGCGGCCACGGTGAGCAGGGGTTCGCCAGGCTCTGAGGCCAGATTCTCCAGGATCTGCAGGGCCTGCTCGACCTCACACAGCACCACGAACTCTGCGGCGTAGGACGTGAGCTGTGGTGCCCCGCGGACCACGACCAGCTGGCCGTCGTCTCGGGGCTCGATAGACTCGAGGTCGAAGGCCGACGCCTCGACGATGGCTGCTAGCACGGTGGCCAGGGCGGCGTCTACCTTTGGCCGGCCCGCCGCAGCTTCGACGAGCCGTCGTCCTATGGGGCTTTCAAGGGAGCACCACGAGGGGCCGTTCCCGGTGAGCACGGTGGCCAGGGTCGGCGCCTGCTCCCGGCTGAGCGACTCGAGCATGAGCAGCAGGCGCTCGTCGAGCTGCCCGGCCAGGTCTTCGAGCCGCCTGTCAAAGCTGTCGATCTCGGAGTGGGGGACGGTGGTCGTCCCCGACAGCAGCTCGGTCAGGCTGGCAACGCGCTGGTCGAGGGCACCTCTGGCTTTGGCTGTCTCGGCGTAGGCTGGCAAGCCCTGCAGCCAGAAGCCCACCGCTGAACCCGCGAACAAGAGGATGGCTGCGACGACCAGGGCCCTCACGGTAGCTCGACCTCCATGTCCCAGCGAGAGAGCTGCACCGAGGGATCGCGAACGGGGCCGTTCAAGACCCAGGTGCGGTCGAAGCCAGCCATCACCGTGTTCATGCGCTGGGGCAGCAGCTCGTCGAACCGGCCCGAGGCCTCAAGGCTGATCTCAAGTCGCCCCATGCGGCGGCCGTCGGGAGGGGCCAGCCAGACGCTCACCACGTGGAGCACGTCGTCGCCTCGCTCTTCTGCCAGCCGAGCCAGGCGGGCGAGCACCGGGCGCATGGCCAGGGCCGCTCCTCGGCGGGCCACCAGGCTGTCCACCGTCGAGAGGCTGGCGGAGAGCTGGGCTTCCTGGGCCGCGAGCCGATTGCGCTGGGCGATGTTGCCCTTGATCTCTGCAGCCAAGGTGGGCGGTAGGGCTTCGTTGAGCGCGTCGACCCGGGCCGAGGCGAGCTGGCCGACGAAGGTCAGTCCTGCGGCGGAGAGCACCAGGCTGGCAGCGGCCAGGGGCAGACGACGGGCCGAACGCCGCCGGGTGTCAGAGATCAAGGGCGGGCAGTGGAACCGCCCCAGGCCAAGGCCCATGAGCGCCAGCCCGTAGGCCCGACCCATGGACAGGGCCTGTGCGGTGGTCTGGTCACCCAGGTTCGCCTTGCGGCCCACCGCAATGCGCGGCAGCCCGTCGAAGCGGGTCACCGGGACTCCGAAGGCCTTGCGCAGGGCTCCGGTGAGCGCCGGGCTGAGCGCCCCCTCTTCGGTCAGCACCACGTCGGCGGGGCGGAAGAGCCTGTCGGGGGGCAACAAATAGGACACCGCCGCCTCGACCTCGGCTTGCAGCCGGGCGGCCAGATCGCTCTCGTCGGGCTCGTGGGCCAAACCCAGGGGCAGATGCCGGGTCCACAGGCCATCTTCACGGAGCAGCACCAGTTCAGTGGACAGCTCGCCCACGCCCAGCAGGACCCGATCTCTGCCCAGGGGCATCTCGTGTTCGACGAACGATGCCAGGGCGTAGCCCGGGGGCTGCAGCTCATCGAAGGGCATCTTGAGCTCGCGCAGCTCTGCCGCGCAGGCGTTCACCGAGCGCTTGTCGAGCGCCACCGCGTGCACCTGACACTCGACCACACCCTTGCGCACATGATGGCGACGGATCAGCTCTTCTTCTGGAATGGCCAGGGCGTTGAGGATCTCGTAGCTGACCATCTCGTCGATACGGGCAGCCACCATGGACGGAATAAGGTAGGTCTGGCTGAAGTGCCCACGGTCATCGGCAGACACGACGATGCGAGGCCAGGCTCCCGGGCGGGCTTGCTCTACGAAGCGACGCAGGGCCAGGCGCCGGCCCGCGGCGATGTCAGGCTCCTGAGCGTAGGGCAGCCGCCATGTGCGCAGCAGCTCGACCTTTCGCCCGCGCCGAGCCAGCAGCACTGCCTTGAGCGTGCCGTCGACGGCGTCGAGGCCGAGGGCCGTGTCTGCGGTCAGCATCAAAGGGGCAGCCCGATCTTCATGACCTGTTGAATGTCCTCCCAGGTGGCGCGCTTCGCCGATGGGGTCCGCAAGAGATAGGCGGGATGATAGGTGGGGATGACAGGGATTTCGCCGTAACGGTGACTTCTGCCTCTCAGCCGGCCAATAGAGAGGTCGGTCTGGAGCAGCAACTGACTTGCCGTGGCGCCCAGGGTGCAGATGACCCGGGGGGCAATGGCTGCCAGCTGACGATCGAGAAACCCCCTGCAAGCCCCGCTCTCGTCTGGCTCGGGCACCCGATTTCCCGGCGGCCGGCACTTGACCACGTTGCAGATGAAGACGTCCGGGCGGGTCAGGCCCATGCCCTTGGTGATGATGTCCTCGAGCAGCTGGCCCGCCGGCCCCACGAACGGGCGGCCGCTGCGGTCCTCGTCGGCCCCCGGGCCCTCGCCCACGAAGACGATGGAGGCCCGGGGCGAACCCTCGCCCGGCACGGCCTGGTTGCGCTGCTGGCAGAGCTTGCAGGCCTGGCACGAGCGCACTTCGGCGGCCACGGCGTCGAGGGCAGCTTGAGCCTCATGACCCTGCGCTCCTGGACCCGGCCCTCCTGACGGTGCAGCTGCGGTTCGGGTCCCTGAGGTCGGGGCGCCCTGGCCCTCGTCTCGCTGGGCCGGCGCCGTTGCGCTGGCTCGCGCCTGGCCCACAGGAATCCTACGCACGCCAGCTGACGCGAGGGAGGACAGGTAGCGCCGCAAGACCGGGTCCATGGCGAGCGATGTTACGTCCCCCGGCCTGCCTCTGTCACCGAGTTGGCTGAGCTCAACGGTTCAGCGCCGGGCAGGGACGTCTCTCAACGAAGCGATGACGGCCAGGGCCAGAGCGGCGGTTTCGACCCGCAGGACCCCTGACCCCAGACCCACGGGGACAGCCCCCGAGTCTTGGGCCAAACTCAGCTCGTCGTCGTGCCAACCACCCTCTGGGCCGACCAAGCCCAAGAGCGGGGCCGGCTCTGTCGTGCTCCCCACGGCAGGGGCCGTCGCCGCTCCGGGGCTGGCCAACCAAGGAGCGGCCCCGGACCAGCTGTTCAACACGGCCTCCAGTGATGCAGACGGCGCGATCTCCATCTGATGGAGCCGCCGACACTGCATCAGGGCCTCGCCCGCCTTGCGGGTGAGTTTCTCCAGGCGCGAGGTGGAGACGTCTCGGCCGCTGTGTTGCGTCTTCAGCAGCTGCAGTCTGGAGACGCCGAGCTCGGCAGCCTTCTCCACCAGCCAGTCCAGGCGCGAGGGCCTGGGAGGGGCCACCGCGAGCACGAAGGGTGCGGTGGGGGGCGCGGTGCGGGGAGCGACGACCACCTGGGTGAGCACGCCCCTTCGCCCCCAGCGGGCCCTGGCCAGCCCGCCGTGGCCGTCCACCAGTTCGATGGGCTCTCCCGGTTCGAGTCGCAGCACCCGCTCGAAGTGGTGGACCCCGGCGCGGTCCACGCGCAGGTCGGGCTCATCGACGTCTGTGACGAGGCATCGCGGTGTGTGTGGCATGGCCTGAAGCAGGGCTCCGATAGGGGGCGGGATGCCCATGTGCTACCGTTCGCCTTTCCATCATCCAGGCAGCTTTGCAAGGAGTCGAGAGTCACCATGCGATTGACCCACGGCACGACCAAATCATTGACAGCCAACGTCCCCCTGCTGGCCTTGCTGGTGGACTCGGTCCGGGCCAAAGAGCTCCCCGGCGGAGCCTTGGGCGCGAAGGCTGTGTCGCTCATGCGCAAGGGGGTCTTCAGCGGCAAGCCCGGCAAGACCCTGGTGCTGCACGCAGATGAGAAGGGCGGCCCCAGGGCGCTGCTGCTGATCGGCATGGGCAAGCTGGCCGATGTGACCGACGCCGACTATCGCCACGCGGGCATGATCGTGGGCCGTGAGGCCGCCGCTCTCGACCTCAGCAAGGTCACCGTGGCCACTGCGGGCAAGCTCTCGTTCGACAAGACCAGCCTGGGCGCCTGCGCCAGCGGACTGGTGCTGAGCACCTACCAGTATCCGCTCAAGAAGGCTGAGCACGCAGCTCTGGCCTCGGCCACGATCGTCTCTTCGATCAAGGGCGCGGCGGCGGTGATGAACGACGCCAAGGGTGTGGCCGAAGGCACCAACTTGGCTCGCGAGCTGGGTGATCTGCCGAGCAACATCGCCGACCCCACCTACCTGCGCGACGTGGCGGCCAAGATCTGCTCGAAGGGCAAGATGGGCTTCAAGGCCCACAACACCAAGGCCCTGCAACGCATGAAGATGGGTGGCATCCTGGCCGTGGGTCAGGGCAGCGCCAAAGAGTCCTACCTGATCGAGATGGACTACAAGCCCGCGGGCTACACGCACACCCTCTGCATCGTGGGCAAGGGTCTGACCTTCGACTCGGGCGGCATCTCCATCAAGCCCAGCGGCGGCATGGAGGAAATGCGCTACGACATGTGCGGCGCTGCGGCGACCATCGGTCTCATGGCTGCCATCGCGCGCACCCGGCCCAAGGGTGTGCGGGTGATCGGCATCGTGGGTGCGGCCGAGAACATGCCCAGCAGCACGGCCTATCGTCCTGGCGACGTGGTCACCACCGGCTCGGGCAAGACCATCGAGGTGATCAACACCGACGCCGAAGGTCGCGTCGTCTTGGCGGACGCCCTGCACCTGGCCACGCTCAAGAAGCCCGAGGCGATCATCGACATGGCCACTCTCACCGGCGCCATCGTGGTGGCTCTGGGGCACGAGGCCGCGGGCATGTTCTGTCGGGACGAGCGTCTGTCGAAGCGGTTGCTGGGTGCTTCTGAGCGCACCTCGGAGAAACTCTGGCCCATGCCGACCTATGACAGCTACTCCGACATGGTCAAGAGTCGCTGGGCGGACGTCCGCAACTCTGCGGGTCGCGAAGGCGGCTCCTGCACCGCTGCAGCCTTCTTGTTCAGCTTCACCGAGGGCGTGCCCCACGCGCACCTCGATGTGGCTGGCGCCGCGTGGGAGATGAAGACCCGTCAGGGCATGCCTCCGGGTGCCCGTGGCTTCGGCGTGCGCTTGCTGCATGACGCCGTCGTGAACTGGGGCCGCTGAGCCTTCGGGTTGAGCTTGGAGAGACACCGTGTACCAGCTGCTGACAGACCAGCCCCTTGAGCGGCTGCAGGTCATCTACGAAGCGCTGCCCGACGAAGTGCGTGCGGCCCTCGACACGCCCATCGCCAAGGCCCTGAACTCCCGCCCGAGCAGCCTGCTCAAGCGGGCGGTGGCCTACAAGGTCAAGGGTCTGCGAGCGTTCCTGGTGCGCCAGCGAGATGACGCCCTGGCTCAGGACATCATTCGCAGCTACCTGCTGGGCCCGCGCAAACAGCTGGTGACCGACTTCCTGGAGGCCACCGACGTGGCCCACGAAGACGGACAGGTCGAAGACGAAGAGGCCAAGCCAGCCGGCGACAAGGTTGCCGCTGCGATCGAGTCTCTCACGGCCGATCACGACTCGGACGACGTCGCGCTGTACCTCACCGTGGCCTCGGCCCAGTGGCCCGAGGTCAGCGAGCTCGAAGAGGCGCTGGCGAAGCTATCGCCGAGCGCCGGGTAGGACGCGCTTCCGGCCCGCCGTCTCTTGGTCGGCCGTGTGGCTGGGTCTTCGCACAGGGTTCTGGTGATCTTCGCGACCGCTCCGGGCGCTTCACGACGGGCAGGCCCTCAGCTCGCTGAGGCACTGTCCTCCGAGAAGAACGCCGTGAGCAGATCACCGGGCAGAGCCTGATCGTTGAGCCGGGCGCGCTTGGCCAGCTGCCAGAAGTAGCGATAGCTGGCCCGGTCGTAGAGCTTGCCGTCGATGTCCACGGGCGCCCAGCTCTTGGTGACGGCTTCGCAGAGCACCCGTGCGGCGATCTCGAGCTCAGCTGTGCGAGGGGCGAAGGCCTCGAGGATGGGGTCGATCTGCGAGGGGTGGATGGACCACATGCGCAGGTAGCCAAACTCGTCCCGGGCCCGCTGGGCATCGTCCCTCACCTGGGCCTGGTCGCGCACGGCCAGGGTCACCCCGTGGGCAGGGACCAGTCCGTGGGCGAGGGCCGCTGAGACCTGAATGCCCTTGGCCCGCCGCAGCAACACGTGTTCGAACTGCTGGGGGGACTTCATGGCCTCCGAGCTGATCGCGCCGTGGTGACTGGAGACGAAGTCCATGATCCCGAAGTCGAGGCCCCGCAGCCATGGCAAGGCGGCGATCTTGTAGGCATCGAAGAGCGCCCCATGAGTCTCGATCAGTACATGGATCGGGATCTCACGGCCGACCTCGGTGAAGGCGCACGCGTTCTGGATGTAGGTGATCATCTCGGCCAGCTGCCGAGCGGTCTCCGCCTTGGGGATGGTGATGTGGGCGATGCGCCGACCGGCACCTCGCACCAACAAGTCGACGTCCTGACGCCAGTAGGGGCTGGCATGGTCGTGGATGCGCACACCGGCCCGGCCCTTCGCGTTGGCCTCGCTGTTGAGCAGGTCCACCACGAGTTCGGCTTGGCTCTTCTCCTGGCCGGTGGGGGCGCCGTCTTCGAGGTCGAGGGTCACGTCGAAGGCCGCAGTGTGAGCCTCCTGCAAGGCCAGGGCCTTGGTCATGGTCTTCTCGGTGCCGGCATAGTGGTCGCAGGCAGCGATGAGGGGGAAGGGCTTCTGGCCTTCAAAGAGGGCCTGGTCTGGATGGCTGGATGGCATGGCGATGTCTCTCCCTGGCACAGGTTGTAGCTGCTGGGGGCGACAGATCCGAGATCGGGGTGATCGCTGGCCCGGGCCCATCGGCCCTGCTATGGTTCTGCCCGCGTGATCCGGCGGCGGCATGGCCAAGTGGTAAGGCAACGGATTGCAAATCCGTCATTCCCCGGTTCGAATCCGGGTGCCGCCTCCATTCTTCATGCCCCTGGCCGGCCACGGTGCGGTCAGCCTCCTGCGAGGTGGTGAGTCTTGCCTCGAACCCTCCCTCGATTGCGCTGCCCCCGCTGCGCTGCGGCGCGCCCTCTCTGCCCCGCCGCGTCCCCTCCTTGCCCGTCCTGCGGGCACGAGCTGTCGAGCGAGGGAGGCGTGATCGTTCTGGACGATCTGGCCGGCGAGAGCGACTACCCCGACGGCCTCTACGCCCTCGATCGCGTCATGGAGGAGCAAGGCTGGTGGTACGCCTCCCGCAACGGGGTCGTGGTTCAGGAGCTGCGGCCGTGGGTGGGGCGCCTGGGTCTCTCGACGATCTTGGATGTGGGCTGCGGTACGGGCTTCGTGGCGCAACAGCTGGAGCCGCTGGGCCTGGACGTGATCGGCGTGGACGCCAGCCTGGCTGGCTTGGCCGTCGCCCGAGAGCGGATGACCGGCCCCTTGCTGCGTAGCGGGGCGACGGCCTTGCCGCTTGCCGAGGCAGTGGACGGGGTGGCGCTCATGGATGTGCTGGAGCATGCCGAAGAGGCGCCGCTGCTGGGAGCCTGCCGCGAGGCCCTGCGTCCCGGAGGCCTGTTGCTGGTGAGCGTCCCGGCCCGCCCGTCCCTCTGGTCGCAGGAAGACACCGTGGTTGGCCACCGCCGCCGCTACACCCGGCTGACCCTGCGAGCCGCCCTGGCCAGCGCTGGCTTTGACGTGTTGCGCCTGCGCCCCTTCCACTCAGCCATCACCCTGATCGCCCTGGCAAATCGTCGCAGCTCGTCGCCCGAGCAGCAGCCACCCGACGACCCCGCAGCCTGGCTAGCCAGACGCCGAGTCCCCCCAGGCCCCAGGACCAACGCCCTCATGACCGCCCTCTGCAAAGCAGAGAGGACACTGGGTCGCCGAGTCCCCCTACCCTACGAGAGCCACCTCCTGGCCCTGGCCCAACGCCCCGACCGCTAGTCCGACCTATTCGCGGAGTTCGTCGCGAGAGCGTGGTTGCGCCTTCGTGGCAAGGCGGAGGGCGCGATGGCACCGGAGGCGGGGTGCCACCCCGTTGAGGATGGCATCGTGGACTC